>Ga0307516_10005680_pt1 | contig 14799 bp, 15 predicted proteins | sample 19_EM_MG_FD_203310 | JGI IMG/M metagenome (GOLD analysis project Ga0307516, IMG submission 203310) | Populus trichocarpa ectomycorrhiza microbial communities from riparian zone in the Pacific Northwest, United States - 19_EM | ecosystem: Host-associated > Plants > Roots > Unclassified | place...
CTCGTCGTCGGTTCGGGCGTTGTGTGAGAACTCCGATCCAAACCCCGACGAGGCCTTCTACGTGCGCATGTTGATCAATCCGGGCGAGTTACGGACATAACTATCGGCAACCTGCTTAGCCGAACCGGTCGGACCGAAGGCCATCACATCCGAGCAGGCCGAGCCCGTGCAGGCCGAACCCGAGCAGGCCGAACCCGAGCAGGCCGAACCCGAGCAGGCCGAACCCGAGCAGGCCGAACCCGAGCAGGCCGAGCCCGAGGGTGTGGAGTCCGAGGGTGTGGCGGGCGCGGCGAGGGTGAGTGGCCCGCGCGGGCCAGGAAACGGCAGCCGGTGCCCGGATCGCCGTTTCTGCTCGAGCCGCCCGGGAAGGCGCGGCCCCGGACGCCCGGGAAGACATCCCGGGTCGGCATGGAAAGGGCCACGCCGGCCGGAATCACCTCGGCACATCCGCCCGAGAACAGACCCGGAATCTCCGCAGGACGAGGCGCGAAGACCTGCGGGCACGACTGGCGTAATGAATGCACGCCGCCGGCGAAGAACACCACTTTCATCACGCCCGGACCGAATGCTTCGCCCTGACCCTTGACACCGAACAACATCACCGATACCGAGAAGCTGCCGCGACCGTATCCACCGTGATATCCGCCGCGGCCTGCCGAACACCCCGCCCTGCCCAGCAGGTCGCACTCTGACCGGGAAACAGACCCACTCTGAGCCGATATACCCAATTTCCAAGCCGTGGCGGCGCAGCCTTGCGGCAGGATGACTCATCGCCAAATCAGTGTGTCTTTCCCAAACCGGGGCAGGCCCGTAATACCAGCGCCTCGCCTCGCCGTGATGCTGTGTATCTCTGGGGTCGCGATGATCGGCCGTTCGGTCAGCTCCGTGGTAAGGCCAAGAGTTGGACCAGGCCGACCGAGGTCTCCTCATCCGCCCTGGTGTGGACGGCGCGGACTCGCCAACGGCCCGGCGGTGTCGAAATGCGGGCTTGCTCCGGCATCGACCCGTCATCGGGGTAGGCGACGTTCAGCTCAGTCCCAGCCGTGACGGAATCCATGAGCATCGCCGGCCCGTCCGTCTCCCAAGTGCCGCATTCCTCCCAATCGACCGCGGGGTCGACAAGGACCTTCTTCGCGGCGTCGATCAGGTCGGCCTCGGAGTCGGCGCCGAGCCAGCGGACGAAGGTCTGATGCTCCGGCAGGTAGCACGTTCGGGCGGGTTCGTCCGCCAGGACAAGTCCTTGTCGGCCCTTCCCGCCGACGGCGATCACGCCAGCAAGGCCATCAAGCTCGCATGCGCGATCGTAGTCATCAACGTCGTCCCCGGTGCCGGCGAGCATCCCTGCCTGCGTGCTGCCACCCCACTCGCTCAAGGCCGAAACCGGCAGAACGAGCAGAGGGCCACCCATCGACCCGACCCAGGCAGGGACCGGCTCGGCCGAACTCGTTGAGGTGGACCAGGCGGCTTCCATGCCGCTCAGTGTCCGGCCTGCCGGCGGCGATGCGGTATCGGCCACCCCGGGCTCCCTACCAAGACGGAGAAGGGCCGGCGGGTGGCTGCGGATCGTCCTCTACGATCCGCTGGACCACCTCGTAGACCCGCTCGACATTGATGCCATGCTTTCGGGCGATCCACTCGACCTCGTTTCCCTCGCCGTACTCGGCCACGATGGCGTCGTCATCGGGGGAGCTCTGCGACGGCTGAAAACCCTGCCCCTGACCCGCATAGCCCAGCGTTGTGTCGGGTGGCGGTTGGGCGTAGTAGCCCGGCAATGGATAGCGGCTCGGCAGACTCGGGAGACCTTGACCAGCAGGGTCGACCTCCCGCTCGACCAGGGCATAGACCTGCGCGACAGCGAGGCCATGGCGGAAGGCGATCCCCTCCACGTCAAGCCCGTCACCGAACTCGGCGACGATACGGTCTTCCCTGCTGGGGTATCCCTCAGTGCCATCCGCAGCCACACGGTCACGCTACCGGTCGCTGGTTTCAGGTGCGCCCCCGATCGGGGCGGCGCTGCGAAGCGCACGGTCTACGGCTACCGGCCGTCTCCGTCCGCACACGCCAATTCCGCTCCAGAAGACGTGAGCTCGGGCTGGTCGCTGATGGGCGACAAGTCCGATGGCCCAGGCTGTGTGGCGCGGCGGGCGCTCAGGAGTCTGGGGTCCGTACCTGCTCGAAGTGGAACTCGCGGATGAAGCAGTCTCGTGGTTGACCAACCGCGAAGACCACGCAGTCGATGACCGACTGTGCAGTGAGGTCGCTATCTGCCTGCCGCGGTCCGTTCTGAACGAAGTCCGGTGGGAATAGGGAAATCACGCGGATTCCTTCCGGCCGGAGCCGGTGCGACAGGATCTCAGCGAGCCCGGCGTGGGCATGCTTGGCCGCGTAGAACGCGGGATGCGCGACCGAACGGCGGTGCCCCACCTCGCCGCACGTGGAGATCATGTTGACGACGTCGGGCCGCGACGATGCACGCAGCAGCGGCAACAGATGCTTGGTCAGCAGCACGGTGCCGGTCCCGCCCGCAGCCATCACGCTCTCGATCGTGTCGTCCGAGACGTCTGCCAGGTCGTCACCTTCGATGTAGGCGGCACCATTGTTGATCAGCACATCGAGGTAGCTCGTCCGGTCGGCCACGGCCGCGGCGAACCCACGCACCGAATCCGGTACGGCGAGGTCGCAGTGAAACGCATCAGCCCGACCTGCGCCCCGCTGACTGATCGCATCCGCAACCCGCCGGGCCACCACCACGTCACGGGCTGAGAGGAAGATCTGGGCGCCGCGTTCGGCGAACGCCTCAGCCAGAAGTCGACCCGTGCCACGTGCCGCGCCCGTGATGGCGACGCGCAAACCATCAAGATCCATGACCGACAGGGGAGCACCTGAACTCTGGTTGAGGTCAACAGGAACCTGCAAGATCGGACATCCGACCGATCACTGTACGGCTCCGGGCTCGGCCCGGAGCCGTTCGACGACCGCGAGCAGTACCGGCACGTTGGGTACCGCGCCAATCGGCTCCCGGGCCCAAGGTTTCGACGCTCCGGCGCGGTAGACGCGGATTTGGTCGCCTTCGCGGACCACCCGCTCCACCCATGGCCAGGGGAGCACCTTCTCCCCGACGGTGACTCCGGACGGCCCGACCGCCAGCGCGCCGAACCGAACCCCGGCCGGGGACAGAGCTGCGTCGACGGCCGCGGGCAGAGCGGCGGTCGTGACGAGCGCGGCGATCCGGTCGCTGTCACGGCCGAGGTCCAGTGGCTCGGAGGTCCGGCCCGCCTCTTCCTGCCGGCGGAGGAGGAAGACCCGCCGCCTCGATCCGCTGGCCTGGGCGCCGCCAACGTTGAGTGTTTCGACGAGGTCCACACCGGACCAGGGAAACACCGTGGTCTCGGACAGGTTCGTCCGGACGAAGCCATCCTCGTACTCGTAAAGATCGACTGCCCCTACCGTGCGGGCCCGCCGCAACCCCGCGGCAACGATCCACGCCACGACGCTGACGCCGCCGAACGCGAGCACCAGCATGACCATCTGTAGCCATAGCGGCGCTGGCCCGCTGCTCATCAGCCAGCCGACGAACACGAGGCCGGCAGCGCCCATCAGCACGAAGGTGGCCGCCACCCGGTAGTAGAACGACATCGTGACCAGCCGTTCGGCGCGGCGCAGCATGCCGAGCCCGGCAGCCTGGGCTGCGGCGCTCACCTCAGCGGGCGGCTCCATCATCAAGTGATTATCGACGAAGGCGCTCCGGTCCAGAAGATGCGTCTACGGCGAAACCCGGGAAGCTTCCACCCGGCCGAATGGCCGAGCCTCGGCTGGCTACCGCGTCGAGCGTCGCCACAATGTGTTTGCCCACCCCGCCTCGCGAGCGACGCGCTCTCCGGCCCAGCGGACGAGGTGCCTCGTCGTCAGTCGGGGAGATCCGTGATACCGAGTGCCTTGGTAAGTGCGTGGCTGCCGTCGCCGAACGGACCAGGGCTTTCTCCAGTGCAGACGCGAGCTGCCCAGGGTCGACGACAAGGCCGGCTGTCTCGGCCCAGGCACGCAGTCCGTCGATTGCCTGGCTGTTGAGCGGCTCGAACCAGTCTTCGCCTTCTGCGAGGATCTCGACGGTCCCCTCGTTGCACCCGGGGCAGGTTTTCTGCCACCCAGGTTCGAGCCGTCTCCCTTGTAAGCACTTTCCTCGGGGGCGCGCCTGCTGGTCGTCAGCTTTTGCAAGGCGGCGATCCCTTGCCGTCGTACGTGCCCGGGCTCTGGTAGAAGCTGGCAACGACCCTAGCTTTCCCCGGCAGGGCGGCCATGCCCGTGTAACCGTCTGACCCGTGCCTCTCGCGGTCAGTACGGATGGCGTCCAGGGTGTCGGCAGAGCCTGCGACGAAGTAGTAGGTGCGACCAATGGTGACGGCCTCGTCGTATCCGAGGCCTTCGAAGAACTCCCATCCGCCTTCGGCGTCGATCGTCATCCCTCTCGCGTAGTAGTAGCCGGGGTCGGGCGGGTTGCCGTAGGCGTCGCAGGTTTTCGGGTTGCCCTTGTTGACAATGACAAGCTCGCTGAGCTGGCTCAGGCTTCCCGCGATGTTCCCCGCAGCCGTGAAGGGGCCATCGAGCGGTGCCCCGTTGTTGAGCAGCGCTGGGCAGAACATCAGCCCGATTGGTGCTCCGGCTTGCCGCTTGACGGGGATTGTTCCGGGCTGGCTAGGGCAGCGGTCGGCGGGCCGCTGCGCCGGGCTGGGTGTGCTGGCCGATGTCGTGGTCGTTGTCGTTGTCGAAGGGGGAAAGTCGGAAGGCGGGATCGAACCGGCGGAGGTTGGCGCCGGGGTCGCAGTGGCAGGCGGCGAGCCGGATGGTACTGGCAGGGCGGCGTTGTCGACGGCGGCGACATGATTCGCTGGCGGGCGTGGCCACGCGACGCGCGGATTCGTTGCGTCGACCGGGGTGGGTACGCGCGGGCCGGGTGTCAGGCGGCTCCGGGTCAGTGCTGGAGTGGGCTGGGCACATCCTCGGGTCGCAGCCCGCGGCGCAGGGAATCGGCGATCTCGTCGCGGCGGCGCAGGGCGGCTCGCCAGCCGACCACGCTGGTGGTGAGCCTGTCCTGGCCGGGCGCGGCCGCCGCCCGGTGCGATCTTGGAGGCCGGGGGTTCCGAGAGAGCGTGCCAGATCGCTCCAACCGTCTTCCTGGGGAACAGGATCCACCGGCCAAAGGTTACGAATCGGACCTTAGGTGGTCTGCTCGGCGGGTTCTTGACGGGCGGGATCTCCGTTTCCGTGCCGAGGTTCTTGACGGTGGCATGCGGGCTGCATGATGGGGCAGTCGGGTCGTCGAGGCGTGTGCCCAATGGGGATTCGATGCCGGTTCGTGCCCGCCCTCCAGGCGGGGGCGTGGCCACGGCAGGCACCGACTTCTTCGGGCATGGCACGCTCGGCGGCGAGCAGGGCGTCAAACCGGTGGCGGCGCGTCGACTTTGTGGAATTGTCGACGGCGGCGCCGTAGTCGCCGGGCTTTCGGGCCGCGCTCATGCGGTAGGCCGCGACTTCCCTGGGTTGATGCGGGCGGCGACGTCGGCCTCCCCGAGCATGATCCAGACGGTGTCGCCGTGGGGGCCGAGGCTACGAGATACTGGGGCCGAGCGGCGCGTCGATGGTCGGCGCGGAGGTCAGCGGCGGCTCTTTCAGTTCGATGAAGACGCAGTGCGACACGCTGTCGCCGATGTTCTCCCCGGCATGTTCCTGCGCACCCACCCAACGGGCCTCGCCGGCGCGTAGCTCGACCTCCGCACGCCGGTCGCCGGCGGCGATCCGCCGACGGAAGGCACTGAGCGTCACCATCACGCTGTCCGGGTGTCGGTGCGCGTGCGTGCGGTCGCCGGGTTCATCGCGGTACCGCAGGACCCGCACTCGCTCATTCTCGAAGATGACCTTGTAAAGCATGGGATCGGTGACCGTGGGATCGTCGTGGCTCATCGAAGACTCTTCCCGGAAGCGTATATGGGACCCAAGTACCATGATGGGATCACGGTATCATGACCAGGTGACTACGCCCTACGAGTCGAGCGGCCGGACCGCGCAGAAATCACGGACCCGCCTGGCGCTCGTTGCCGCCGCCCGTGAGCTTCTCGCCGCCGGGCTGACCCCGAAGGTTGAGGATGCCGCCGAGCGGGCCGGCATCTCTCGGACCACCGCCTACCGATACTTCCCCAGCCAGCGCAGTCTGCTCGTGGCCGCTCAACCCACCATCGCGCCCGAAACGCTGCTGCCGGCTGATGCGCCAACCGACGCGAAGGCCCGCCTCGACGTCGTCATGACGGCGTTCACTCAGTACAACTTCACGTGGGAGCCTCAGCTGCGTACCGCACTCCGGCTGTCCCTGGAGCCGGCCGCCGACCAGCCGGCACTGCGCCAGGGACGGGCGATCGGCTGGATCGCGGAAGCCCTGACGCCGCTGCAGGAGACCCATCCCCACCTCGACATCCAGAAGGTGGCGATCGCGATTCGCGCCGCGACCGGCATCGAGACGCTGGTCTGGCTCATCGACGTCGCCGGCTACCCCCGGGACCAGGCCGCCGCCACCGTCAAGGCGACCGCCCAGGCCCTGCTGGACGCCGCGGTCCTCGGCACGCCCGGCTCCACCGGCGGACGGGTCCGTCAGGCCAAACGTCGTCCGTGACTGCCACAGCTACCGCCCCAGGTCAGTGCTGGAGTGGGCTGGGCACATCCTCGGGTCGCAGCCCGCGGCGCAGGGAATCGGCGATCTCGTCGCGGCGGCGCAGGGCGGCTCGCCAGCCGACCACGCTGGTGGTGAGCCTGTCCTGGCCGGGCGCGGTCGCCTCGACGGTCCACGGGCGGCGGAACAGCACGCGCGCCACCATCGACACCGCCATCAGGATCAGCACGATGACGATGTCGAGCAGCACCAAGAGCAGCGGCAGCAGGACCCACCAGAACAGTGCCACCCCCACCACGAACGCGACGAGGATGATGAGGATGGCCGCGATCTCGTCGCCCAGGTCGAGGCCCCCACCGCCACCGCCGCCGGTTGTCGGGATGTCGCCGCCGGCTTGCAGCGCTCCCTCGACCGCGTCGCCCGAGCGGCCGGTGCGCTTGGCCCGCCAGCCGCCGAAGCGCCGCGCGAGAGCCCGCCAGCGCGGCGCCCACACGACGCGGATGTTCCACGGGGTGCCCTCGGGTGCCGTGACGGAGACCGTTCTCACCCCGACAAAGTACCCGCCACGCACAATGCCAGGTCACGCCGATCGGCCGGCTTCATTCGACCATGACGTGGTAGTGGGCCGTGACCGTGAAGCGATAGCCGTCGCCGCCGGAGTAGCGAATCTCGTGCGGGCCTGCCGGCAACGGATCTAGCCGCCGCCACAGTCCCCAGACCGTCATCGGTATCGGCCGACGCGTGACCGTCACCGGATTCGCGCGGGCACCGGCAACCTCGAACGGCACCGGCGTGGCGATCACGTCCAGCTCCGTCGGTACGCCGTCGACGACCAGGTCGCCATGGGCGCGGGGAAGGTGTGGCGGTGGTTGATCGGCGTGGCGATGCCACATGTTGAACGCCGGAAAGAACACCGGCCGCCCCGCCGGTATGGAACAGCGCCTCTCCACCTCGCCGCCGAACGTCCCGGCGAGGAACCAGACGTCGTCCGGCTGGTCGATGGCCGCGTGCTCGCCCGTGCTGTCGGCCACCGGGTTTCTCAGCGGTCCGACGCCCGCGACCCACCGCACCCAGCGAGCCGCGAGACCTTCCGGAGAGGTCGGGTGATAGGGCAACGGCTGCACTTGCCGCCCGGCGCCACCGAAGAGGTCAGAGAAGATCGACATGACGGGACACGCTAGTGCGGACGGCTGGGTCACCGCCACTGGTCAGCGGGGCGGGAACAGCCGGGCGTGGAGCTCCGCGGTCTCCGGCGACGGTGGCACGCCCAGCTGCTCCGCCAGCAGGCCGACGAGTTGCTCGTACTGGCGCAGCGCGCGCCCCCGGTCTCCCAGCGCGGCATGGCACCGCATCAGCCCCCGGTGCGCCGCCTCAAGCAGCGGATCGTGCGCCACCAGGCGGGCGAAGACCTCGGCGGCCTCGGCGAAGCGGCGGCCCCGGGCCAGCAGACCCCCCAGCGTACGGAGCACATACTCGTACTCCCGCCGCAGCTCCTCGCGGTGCGGCTCGGCCCACGCACCGACCGGCACGTCGCTCAGGAAGTCACCGGGGTAGCGTTCCGCGGCTTCCGTCAGCGCGCCGATCGCCGCCGGGGTGCCGCCGTGGCCCCGCGCCGCCGCGACGGCCGTTCGGAACTCCGCCACGTCGTACCGCAATGGCAGCACCGGCTCGACCCGGTAGGTGCCGCCGGCGTATCGCACCCGGGCCGCGTCGCCCAGCGCGCGGCGCAGGAACCGCAGGCAGGTGTGGAAGCTGTTGCGCAGCTCGGTGCCGGAGGCCTCCGGCCACAGCGCCAGCCCGATCTCGGCCTTCCGGCTGCCGGGCCCGGTCAGCAGGTAGAACAGCAGCTCGCGCGGTTTGGCGTAGGTCCAGTCCTCCGGGGTGAGCTCCCGGCCCGACACCGCGACCATGCCGCGGCCCAGCGCGTGGGCGACGAATTCGGCCGCGGGCGGCGCGGCGCTGACGGCCGGCTCCCCGGTGAGCGCGGCCGCGACGGCTTGCTCCACCGACAGGGCGCGCCCTTCCACCTTTGCGCGCTCCAACTGCGCCGGGCTCAGCGCGGCGTGCACCGCCCGTGAGCGCTGCTCGTGATCGGCTCGGTCGCACGGCGGGACCGGGGTGCCGATCATCTCGCGCAGCCGCGCCGCCGCGGCCAGCCACCGGGCGCTGCCGGCCGGGTCGTCGTGCTGGCCCGCGAGCGCGTCCAGGACGCACGCCGTACGCCATCGGTCACCCAGCTCGTGGTGCACGCCGAGGCTGTGGCGCAGCAGCCGCACCGCGTCCGCCCGGTCGCCGCGAGCCGCCGCGATGAGCCCGAGTTGTTCCTGCGCCCAGGCTGTTGCCTCGCGCAGGCCGAGCCGGTCGGCGATGGTCATGCTCTGGTGCAGCAGCGGGCTCGCCCCGCCGGGGTCGCCCCGGCGGAAGGTCGCGGCGGCGAGGTCCACGAGGGCACCGGCCAGCCCCTCGTCGTCGCCGAGCTCCCGGAAGCGGCGCACCGCGTCGGTGGACGACTCGATCGCCGCCGGGTAGTCGCCCTCCAGCCAGGCGGTGAACCCCATCGACTTGATCGCCCGCGCGACCGCGGCCGCGTCGCCGCGGCGGCGCCCGACGGCGAGCACCTCCCGGTGGTGTTTCCGGGCCTCCGCATACCGGCCCTGCTCGCGGGCGATGCTGGCGAGGCTCTGCAGCGCGGCGGCGGTCCCGCGGTCGTCGCCGATCTGGGCGTAGAGCTGGCGGGCCTGTGACAGGCGCGACACGGCCTGGTCGTACTCGCACTGCAGGAACTCCAGCGTGCCCAGCGCCGTGAGGGCCTTGGCCCGCGCCGCCGGGCCGGTGGTGTCGTCCGTCGCGGCGACCGAGGCCGCCAGCCATTGCCGCCCCTCCGCATACTGCCCGCTGAGCCGCCAGTAGCGGCCCAGCGCCCCGGCCAGGCGCACCCCGAGGCCGGGGTCGTGGTGGCGGGACCAGCTCAGCGCGGCCCGGATGTTGTTGCGGTCGCGGTTCAGCCGGTCCAGCCACAGCCGCAGGTCCGCGCCGGCGAGGCCGTGCTCGGCGCGCTCCGCGAGCTCCAGCATGAAGCAGGCGTGCCGGATGGCGGTGGTGCCGGCCCGGTCGCCGAGATGCTCCGCGGCATACTGGCGCACGACCTCGAGCAGCCGGTAGCGCTCCTCAGTCCCGTCGGTGCGGGCCTGCACGAGCGACTTGTCGACGAGCCGGCCGAGCAGCTCCAGGGTGTCCAGGACGCCGGTGTCGTCGCCGGCCACGGCCGCCGCGGCGGCGAGGGTGAATCCGCCCCGGAAGACCGACAGCCGGGAGAACAGGTCGCGCTCGGCGGCGGGCAGCAGGTCGTGGCTCCAGTCGAGGGTGGCACGCAGCGTGGCCTGCCGCGCCGGGACGTCGCGGCCGGTGGTCACCAGGAGCGACACCGCGTCGTCGAGCCACGCGACGATCCGGGGCAGCGGCAGGACCCGCAGCCGCGCCGCGGCGAGCTCCAGCGCGAGCGGCATGCCGTCCAGCCGGCGGCAGAGCCGGGCGAGGTCGGCGGCGTTGGCGTCGGTCACCGCGAAGTCGGGCAGCACCAGCCGGGCCCGGTCGGTGAACAGCTGCACCGCCTGGCTGCCGGCGAGGTCCGCGGCCCGCGGCGCGGGCAGATCAGCCGGTACGGACAGGCCCTCCAGCCACCACGTGGTCTCCCCCGCCGCGGCCAGCGGCTCCCGGCTGGTCGTGAGGATCCGCAGCGCCGGGCAGGCCCGCAGCAGCTCGCCGGCCAGGGCCGCGCACTCCGCGACGAGGTGCTCGCAGTTGTCCAGCACCAGCAGGCCGTCCCGCTCGCGCAGCTGCCCGATGATCACCTCCGCCAGCGACTGGCCGGGCACCTCGACCACCTGCACCGCGTCGGCGAGCGCGGGCAGCAGCAGGGCCGGCCGGTCGAGCTGGGCGAGCGGCACCCACCAGGTGGGCTGCCCGCCGGCCGCGGCGAGCCGGTCGCGGACCGCGTGCGCCAGCCGGGTCTTGCCGCTGCCGCCCGGGCCGACCAGGCTCAGCAGCCGGGTTCGGCGCACCGCGGCCAGCAGGGCGGCGATCTCGGCCTCGCGCCCGACGAAGCGGGTCAGCGGTGAGCGGGCCGCGGACGGTGCGACCGCTGTTCGCGGCGGTGTTGCGGCTGTGCCGACGGTCATCTGGACTGCTCCGGCGCCGGGGACAGGACGGCTCACCCGCGAACGGATGAGCCGCGCTCCAGAGTCGAACCTCCCGCGGAAGCGGTCAAGGCGAATGTCGGTTACCCGGCCCGTGACCTGCGTCCCCCCGCGGGTCCCCCCGCAGCACCCCGCGGCGCCCCCCGCGGCCACCCAGCAGCATCGATTCGTTCACGGCGCCCGGATGCCGGGCGCACCACGACCGAGGGAGTAACCACCGATGCGCACCAACCCGTTCCGCCGGCGCCTGCTCCAGCTCGCCGTCTCCGTGGCCGTCGTCCCGGCGGCGCTGCTGCCGCTCACGGCGAACCCGGCAGCCGCCGGCAAGGCCGCCGCCGCGACCTTCACCAGGGTCGAGGGCGCCGCCGCCGACGCGGCGGGTCTGCAGCCGACCGTCGACCTCTACCGCACCCTGCTGGGCGACCCCAACAACGGCAGTACGCCGGGCAGCCAGCCGGCCGGGCGCCGCGAGATCAACTGGGACGGTACGCCGGACGCCCAGTCGGCGCCGAACCAGCTGCCCCGCGACTTCTTCAACACCACCGTGCCCCGTGGCGTCGTCTTCTCGTCGGGAGCGGGCAACAGGTTCCAGGTGAGCGCCGACTCCGACAACCCGACGCTCACGCCCCAGCGCTTCGGCAACCTCAACGCCCAGTACCCGAACATCTTCGGCACCTTCAGCCCGCAGCGGCTGTTCACCCCGCTGGGCACCAACCAGATGAGCATCAAGTTCTTCAGCCCCGGCACGACCACGCCGGCCACGGTGAAGGGCTTCGGTGCCGTCTTCACCGACGTGGACAAGGCGGACACCACCAAGATCGAGCTGTACGACCAGTGGGGCACCCGGCTCTGGTGGCAGGCCGTGCCCAAGGGCCCGACCGCGTCCAAGAGCCTGTCCTTCCTGGGCGTGAAGACGACCGCGGACATCTACGAGGTGCGCATCACCACCGGAAACGCGTGGCTGAGCAGCACCAACACCGACACCTCGGCACGTGACGTGGTCGTCATGGACGACTTCCTCTACGGCGAGCCCACCGCACTGTCCTGATCCGAACACCGCAACTCGTACGGGCGTGTCCGGCCCGGCCGCAGGTCGCCCCGCGGCCGGGCCGGGCACGTGGTCGCGCGGTGGGTCCGGGACGATCTCGTGCGGTTGTGGGCCGCGATGACGCGTACCGGATAGGTCAGCCCCGGTTGTACTTCTCCCACCAGGTGAATGCCGTCCGGTAGGCCGTCGGGGTGTCGTCGGCGGCGTGGTTGGCCAGGCCGTTCTTGCCGAAGTAGTAGTCGTGGATCTGGTCGGCGGCGGGCGTCGCCAGATCGGTGTCCGAAACCGCGGCGGCGTGGATGTGGTAGGGCCACGATCCCTGGGACGGGGTGCGCAGCCAGGCGGCGAAGCCGACCGTGCGCAGCGCCAGCACCGTCTCCCAGCGCTGGGTGGTGGTCAGATTCGTCGCGGTGATGTCGACGACGCCGCCGCCGTCATGCGTGCCGGCCGAGGTCGGGTCCGTCGTGCTGTAGGAGCCCTGGTCGAGCGCCAGACTCCAGGACAGCATGCCGTCGGCCGCCGCGAGCATGTCGCGGGTGCGCGCGTTGACCCGGGCGCCGCCGTAGCTGCTGGTGCGCGAGCCGGTGGACACGGGCCTGGTCACGGTGAATCGGCCGCTGCCGAGGCTGGTCAGCGAGGTGGGCCCCGGATAGCCGTTCGCGTCGAGGCCCGAATATCCGAGGGACCGCTGCCAGGCGGCGTAGGCGCTGACCGTCGAGGTGCCGTAGTGCCCGTCGACCGCGCTCGACGCGAGCAGGCCCTTCGCGTTCAGGGCGCGCTCGACCTCCAGCACGTGGGCGGACGCTCCCGGGGTGAGCCCGGTGTCGGCCTTGGGCGGGTCGACCTGGGCGGCGAGCAGGACCATCTCCATGTCCACGGCCGGGAGCGCCGAGGCCCGCTCGGCCAGCAGCGCGTTCGCGCCGACCGCCGCCACCGCGACGGCCGCGCCCCGCGCGAGCAACCATCGCCTCGACCGGCCGGTCTGCAGGACGCGAGCATTCATGATGGATTCCATTCTGTACGGAGAGGTGGCGCTCGCATCACCAAACCAGGGCGCGGAGCGGCGGGGTAGGTGCCGAAAAGGCCACCAATTTCTCCCCGCGGCGTCAGCGCAGGCGGAGCCCGGCGATGACGAGATCGACCATGCGGCGCGCGTGGTAGCGGGGGTCGTTCTCCGCGCCGATGCAGAGATTGCCGACGCCGCGCAGCAGGTCGAGGGCGTCCACGTCGGTGACGATCTCGCCCGCCTCGGCGGCCGCGTCGAGCAACTGGGCGCAGACCGGGAGCAGGCGGTCGAGGAAGTACGCATGCAGGGTCTCGAAGGCGGAGTTGTCCGACTGCAACGCCTCGGCGAGGCCGTGCTTGGTCACCAGGAAGTCGACGAAGAGGTGGATCCAGCGGGCCAGGGCGGCGTGCGGTGTGTCGCTGGTCGCCAGCAGTGCCGGACCCGCCTCGGCGCAGGCCTCGACCTGGTGGCGGTAGACGGCGACGATGAGGTCGGCCCGCGTCGGGAAGTGGCGGTAGATCGTGCCGACGCCGACCCCGGCCCGCGCGGCGATGTCGCGCACGGGCACATCGACGCCCGACGCGATGAAGGCCGCCGCCGCCGCGTCCAGCAGGGTCTGCTCGTTGCGCCGGGCGTCGGCGCGCTTCCGCGGGGCCGCCGGCCCCGATCCGCTGGCGTTGTCGACCACCGTGCCATTACCTCCGTCACTCCACTTGGCAAACGGAACCATGTTCCGTATGTTGGTTAACGGAACGCGGTTCCGCTTGTTCAGGATGTCAGAACCGGCGGGCCGAACCAAGCCACGTGGAGGAGAAAGTCATGCAGTACCGCACCTTGGGCCGCACCGGTGTGCAGGTCAGCACCCTCGTGCTCGGCGCGATGAACTTCGGGAAGATCGGCAACACCACCCAGGAGGAAGCCACCGCGATCGTCGACGCGGCGCTCGATGCCGGGATCAACCTCATCGACACCGCCGACATGTACAGCGACGGCCAGTCCGAGGAGATGGTCGGCAAGGCCATCGCCGGCCGCCGCGACGACATCGTGCTGGCCACCAAGGCGACCATGCCCATGGGCGACGAGCGCAACCATCGGGGCAGCTCGCGCCGCTGGCTGGTCACCGAGCTGGACAACAGCCTGCGCCGGCTGGGCGTCGACCATGTCGATCTCTACCAGATCCACCGGTGGGACCCGGCCACCAGCGACGAGGAGACGCTGTCGGCCCTGACCGACCTGCGGCGCGCGGGCAAGATCCGCTACTTCGGCTCCTCGACGTTCCCCGCCTACCGCATCGTGCAGGCCGAGTGGGCCGCCCGGGAGCACCACCTGGGCCGGTACGTCACCGAGCAGCCCAGCTACTCGATCCTGCAGCGCGGCGTCGAGACCCACGTCCTGCCCGTGACCGAGCAGTACGGGCTCGGCGTGCTGGTGTGGAGCCCGCTGGCCTCGGGCTGGCTGTCGGGCGCGATCCGCGCGGGGCGGGAGATCACCACCAGCCGCTCGGCCATCATGCCGCAGCGCTTCGACACCGCCCTCCCCGCCAGCCGGGCCCGGCTCGATGCCGTCGAGCAACTGGTCCGGGTCGCCGACGAGGCCGGCCTGACCATGATCCAGCTCGCGCTCGGATTCGTCACCGCCCACCCCGCCGTGACCAGCGCGATCATCGGCCCCCGCACGATGGACCACCTGCGCTCTCAGCTCGCGGCGGCGGACACCGTGCTCTCCGCCGACGTGCTCGACGCGATCGACGCGATCGTCGCCCCGGGGGTCGACCTCGCCGCGCATGAGAAGTTCGACACGCCGCCCGCCCTGCTCGACGCGGCGCTGCGACGCCGCTGATCGCGCTACCAGGTGGCGGGGTTACCGACCTGGTCAGCGATCCGGATGCCGG
>Ga0307516_10005681_pt1 | contig 14798 bp, 22 predicted proteins | sample 19_EM_MG_FD_203310 | JGI IMG/M metagenome (GOLD analysis project Ga0307516, IMG submission 203310) | Populus trichocarpa ectomycorrhiza microbial communities from riparian zone in the Pacific Northwest, United States - 19_EM | ecosystem: Host-associated > Plants > Roots > Unclassified | place...
GGTGCTTAAAACCCCCCCCCCCCCCCCCCCCCCCGCTACGCAGCGCCTCCGCGCGCGACACGAGGCTATATACACGACAGGGTTTGTGCTCGCACCGGATAGCAAGCAGCCGGCAGCAGCAGGTATCCACTTACATAGCCGCCGACCTCCGACGGGGGGCGGGGACGCTGGCTGGCGCAGCACCTAGTGTGTGGAATCTTGCCTAGGCCGCAGGCCGCGGAAGCGGTCGCATGACCCGCAGCTGCGGCGCGAGCGGATGAAAAAAATCCCGGATCGGCGAGTGCTGGCGTGTGCGGGCGTGCCAGGGGCGCAAAGAGAGTGCGCTGAGCATGCGCAGGGGAAGAACGCCATAAACCCGCTGCGCGCCGAGCGGGACATCGGCTCTACGGGCGTGCCCACTACTGCGGCGCCGTCGACGATGCAAACAAGTATATCTATACGTCGTGACTTCGTTAACTACATGCCAGCGGACACACACCCCGCATCCATCTCAGCGAGCAGCGGCGGCACTCGGCTTTCACCGCGACCACCACTTTCTGCTTCCCGTGCGCTTGCGCTTCTCCGCGTCCTCCTCCGCCGCGATGGCCGCATACGCCCGGCCGCTCTTCGCGCCGCCGTCGTCGTTGTCGTCGTCGGCGAGCCGCTGGAGTCGCTTCTGGCGGCGCCAGACCAGCCACCACAGCGCCAGCCCGATGGTGAGCACCCCGAGGACGCCGAAGACTATCACTAGGATGGCGGCCGTCGTCGTTGCGCTGGGGAACCGTTAGTCCGGGACAGGAGAGGGGAAGGGGGGGAGGGGATAGGCACCCGTCGCCGCCGCCGCCTCCTCCGGCACTGCCGCCGCCGTAGAAGCCTCCTCCGCCGCCACCTCTTCCTCCGCCGCCTCCGCCGCGAGGGGCAGCAGTGGCCAGCCGAAGGAAGAGCGCGAGGACGAGCGACGAGGCTGTGATAAAAGTCATCGATCGGATATGCAATGCACGAGTCGGGGCGAGTGACGAGATGGGACGAAAGGTGAAGAAACGGTCGTGCAGGAGCCGAGTAGATACTTATGTATTAATCGCCGTGTAGGAAGCGGGGGGGGGGGACAACACGAGCTTTCGCGCATCGGTTGGTGGGACCGCGCCCCCTGCTGACGTGGCTGTAACCGTCTCGCTTATGTATGTATGTATGTATGTTATGTACATACATACATGCTCTGCAGACAGCGTGCGGAGATTGTGTTCGCAGGGCGATGCTGAACTAGGTAGCTATGTAGCAGCTATGTTTGTACATAGTGTATGTATATATACACCAACCTGACCCAGCGGCGGAGATCGATGCGCCCGCTTTCAGCCCTAAGTAGAGTATTCAGTGCAAGCCGGACCAGCCCGCCTCGGACGCCTCGGACGCCTCGGACGCCTCGTTCTCCTCTCATGCGCACGTGCGCGGTCGTGTGCACACGTGCGGGGGGGCTGAGCCGGCGGCGCGGGCAGCTGACGGGTTTCGTCGGGCGAGAAGCCGAGATTGATTTACCGGCCTCGCCGTTGCCGGGAATGACTAACTAAGTATGTATGTAAATACCAGCTGGGTATCATACACCGGATCGTTAGTCGGATTAGGATCAAGATTGAACGGAAGGGGGGGGGGGGGACTAAAACGATCCTCGTAGTATATACATACCATCTAAAAGAAAGAACGAACGGCGACAAAAACACAGGAACACAGGAACACAGGAACAGCGAGAACAAAGGCGTAGTAACAGAAGGAGGATCAGAATCAGAATCAGAATCAGAATCCGGCATGCCCATCCCACTCTTCCCTGCATCTTACAGCAGCTTTTTTGGGCCACGTTTGTTGCTTTTTCGTCTGTCCAGATTTCCTTTCGATCGGATTCATACCGGGGCGGCGGACGGTGCTGTTGTGGTGTGGGTGTTTGGTTCCGTGGGCTTCCATGTCCGAGATGTAACTACATACCTACCTAGTTACCTATATGCGTACGTGTGTGTTACTAAGTAACTCTGCAGAGCACATAAGTAACTAACTACCTAGTTACCTGCGAAGGGTCGTGTGCATGCGGGATCCTCCCCGCGCGCTCGGCTCCGTTAGAGACGTTGGGGTGCTGGCTCCCTGCCGATCGTGGGGAACAATCGATGTCTACATATATATGTACCTACATAACTATGTGGGTACGATGTATGTATCTAGACTATTGCACAGACCTAATGCACATATGTATGCACGGTACTGTACCTGCCTACCCTACTCCCATCTCGTAGATATGAAGACCGCATGCAGCCAGGAAAGTGGCATCGATCGGGGGGATGGCTGGCTGGGCCGAGTTCTGTCCAGCGCTCCTGCTCTTCCCATCTCGGCTACCCACTCCGGATTGGACGAGCGCGTGCCACCTGTCCTCGCGAGTGATCTCGCATGCAACCAGCCACTGCACCCACTGCACCCATGTGCACTACAACCGTTGGACGCATTGTTTGCTTTTTGCGGCGGCTACAATGTGCGCATCGAACTGTAGAGTATGTATGTATGTCCGGATGGCATACATATGCATACATACATACATCTATGCATTCATACATCTATACATTCATACATCTATACATTCATACATCTATACATTCATACATCTATACATCTATAGCTACATAGATAGGACGCCCGCCCCCCTGCTGCAGGCGTGATTGGCTCACGCGCACTAGTTACCACCGTTCACGGCCGGTCATTCGTCTCTCTCTCTCTCTCTCTCTCTCTCTCTCTCTCTCTCTTCCGCTGGACTCTGGCGATTACACGACCCAACAACAGCAACAGTGGCTCTCGCATCGGGCGAACGCAGTGTATAAATAGTCAATCCTCCGATTTGCCCCCAAGCCGCCCACAACTGAAACAGACCACTGCGGCCCCACGTCTGGGTCCCAAGCGCGCGGCGCATGCCGCATTGCAGCTCGCATGCATCTCCAGCCGACCGGCGGAGCACGAGGGAAGGAAAAAAAAAAAAAAAAAAAAAAAGAGAAAAAGGGAGAGAGAGAGAGAGAGAGGGCAGCGGATAGATATATAAACCTTCGCCTCGACCGGACATGGCATCTCGTCTCCCCGCAACCGCACCCTCACCCTCACCCCTCGCCCCACCCTGACCTCCTCCTCCTCCTCCCCTGCCAAAACCCACCTCAAACGATGAACACGCCCCTCGAGCTGGAACTGTCGCCGCACCGGACGCTGACGACGCCGACGGCGCTGCGACTGCTGAGCCTCAGTCCGGCCGAGAGCGTGCTGGAGCTGTCGTGCTCGTCCGGCCACCTGTCGCTGGCCATGGGCGCACTCGGCGCCAAGGTGCTCGCGACAGACTCATCGCGCTCGCTGCTGGATCTCGCCCGTAAGCGCGCCGGCGCCGTCGTCGAGTCGTTCCACACCCTCGACGTCACCAGCATCCCGCAGCTCGAAGTGCTCGCCGGCACGGTCGAGAAGACGGCCGGGTTCGATGCCGTGGTGGCGAATGTGAGTTTAGCCGTTGCGGGGAAGGGGCGGTGGAAGAACGGGCGAGCTGCGGGTGGAGAGGGAGAGGGAGAGGGAGAGGGAGGACCGTAGTAATGGGTTGTTAATGGGTGCAGATGGCGCTCACAGGGTTCGAAACGTTAGAGCCGCTGGCCGCGGTGTTACCGAGGCTGCTGAAGCTTGGGGGAAGGTGCGCTGCGCTCCCATTCCATTCCACTCTACTCCACTCCACTCCACTCCACTCCTCTCCTCTCCTCTCCAGCGGCGGCGCCAACTCACTCGCGATGGGGGAGGGGACGACAGGTTTGTGGCGACGGTGATGCACCCCTCGTTCAACTCGCCGGGCGCGCAGCGCACGCTGCAAGTCCGGGACGGCTCGACAGTGCGAAGCGTGTGCGTGGGGCGGTACACGGACATACCGCCGCAGGTGGTGGAGGGGCAGCAGGTGTGTTATGTGTGTATCCCCTCTCTGGGGTGAAATGTTTTTTTTAAAGCGAGGGTTGGGGGAGGGCCCACTGCACAGGACTATTTCCACCGACCGTTGGAGGAGCTGCTGCGGCCGTTTCTGGCCGCCGGACTGGTGCTCGACGGGCTCGAGGAGCCCGTCTTCACGGGCGAGGACGTCGGCGAGGGCGAGGTCTCGTGGATGCGCTTCACGCAGATCCCGCCCGTGCTCGGGTTCAGGATGAGACGGGGGACGGCGATGGCGACGGCGACGGCGACGACGTGGGTGTAAAAAAATGGACCGGCCGGGTGAGATATTAATGTTTATTTTTATTTATTTATTGTTGTGGGGGAGGGAGGCATCACCGACAGACATCGGGGTGGAGGGAGGGAGGAAAGGGAAATCCTACTCGAGTAACCATCCGCGCTTCTTTTTTTCTCTTTTCTCTTTGACATTGCGTTTGCAGCAAGCGTAGCCGCCCAGCGGAAGCCGCGTACTTAGCTCTTCAAAAAAAAAAGCATTCGCATTCCGCCCAGCAGCTTATAGAGCCAATTCACTGGTGACAACGGAAGAAAAATCATCTGGTTGTACCGTGAGGGTTCAACACGGTGGGAACCCAGATTAACTAGTTCAGGCGGAAGCCGCGAAATCCCATAAGGCGAGCCTCGTGGACGCTTTTGCCGCACTTGGCCATGGAGGGCGCTGGTGGGCTCCTCTTTCCACGGCTGCTGGCAGATAACGCAAGTGGCATTTTGAGGGCTCTTGACCAGCTTCCACTTGGCAAAGCAAGCCTCGTGGACGTTTTTGCCACGCTTGGCCGCGGAGGGCGCTGGTGGGCTCCTCTTTCCATGGCTGTTGGCAAATGACGCACCAGATCGGGCAGACACGGAAAACATGCGTCATTTGTCAACAGCCCTGGCAAGAGGAGCACCAGCGCCCTCCGCGGCCAAGTGCGGCAAAAACGTCCACGAGGCTTGCTTTGCCAAGTGGAAGCTGGTCAAGAGCCCTCAGAATGCCACTTGCGTTATCTGCCAGCAGCCGTGGAAAGAGGAGCCCACCAGCGCCCTCCATGGCCAAAAGCGTCCACGAGGCTCGACTTATGAGATTTCGCGGCTTCCGCCTGAACTAGTTAATCTGGGTCCCCACCGTGATGAATCCTCACGGTATGACCAGATGATTTTCGGAGGGGGAGGAGGATGTCTGAGGCACGGAAGTACGCCAACAATACGCCCATCAAGTTCCAGAGACAGACTATCCGCCTCCCCTCGCCCGAGGTCGTACATATGTAGGGGCAAACCCGCGCTTCTCCGCCGGCTCGAGGTGATGTGTACGTGTGTTGCGAAGGTGGAGCTCGACGCCGTTGCATTGTGACTGCGTGACGGCGGATACACTTGGTGTGAGGAAAAAGAAAGGCGAGAGCGGACCGCTCTGCCGGTAAGCTCGGGGTTTTCGGATCTGGGGGCACGGGAAGGGGTTCGCGAAGGGCGTGTCGGCAGAGAGTCAAAGGAGGAAGCTTTGTATGTATCGTGTCGTCGAGAAGCTCCTCCTCCCCGGTGAACCTCAACTTAACGAGAGTGCCAAGTCGCCAAGCCGTCGAGCCTTGGCGCTCTCCCCTTACATACATACACTTGGGAAAAGAAACAGGGTCAGCGGCTGCGATGCACAGGGAAGTCCTTTCTCACACCGCACATCCTACATACGACGGTCGCCAAGGACGAGTGATGTTTACAGGCTGGTGAGCCGATGTCGACTTCTCTATCGGTTAGCCCTCCCCCCTTTCAAAAAAAAAAAAAAAAAAAAAACTGGTCGAAACGTAGTTATTCTTCACTGCGTGAATCGAATATTTCTCATCAAAAAAAAAAATCTATCATACATACATTACATGACACCCCAAACTACACAATGACTTCGCCGGGATCGATGTATGCCGGCTTGAACGCAACGTACTTGCTCCCCTCCGTCTTGCTGGGTAGGTCCTTGACCAGTGGCGAGTAGAGGTACCAGCCCTTGAGCGCATTGACGGCGGCGCGGATGCGGGCCTCGTCGAGGGAGCCGCCGTGGCCCTCGCCCATGGTCTCGGCGCCGGAGTAGACGGCGACGACGAAGACGGGGTGTCGGGAGCGGCGGCCGGTCTCGGAGAGGATCCTGGCGACGGGGGGCTCGAAGCCCTCGCGGGCGCACAGTCTGCTGAGCTCGCGCGTGGGCTGCACGAAGTCGAAGAGGCGGTCGACGTCGAGGCGGCGCGAGAGGACGTGCTGGCGGAAGAATTGGCGCGCGGCCGCGTAGCCCTCGTGCAGGAACACGCCGGCGAAGACGGCGCGCACGTGATTGGCCATGGCCGCCTCGAGCGTGGTGCCGTGCCGACGCTGGCGTTCGTCGCGCTCCTCGGCGCTCTCTTCCTTCTCCTTCTCGTTCGTGGGCCCGCTTTTTTTCCGGCGCACCCATAGGGGAGGTGGCGACGGCGGCGCGCCCGGCCGGATCCGCAGGAACTGCAGCAGCCCCGCATCGACGTCCGCCGTCGGCTCGAACGCGTGCTCGACTCCCCACTCGCGCCCGAGCGACGCCAGCGCTGGGTTGCCGACGTACGCGCCCACCGCCGCGTACAGCACCTCGGTCGGCAGCCGCGGGTACGTCACCATCAGGTACTCGCTCACCAGGTAGCTCGTGAGCGTGTTGCCCAGCGTCGTCAGGTGCGCGTTGGTGAAGCGGGCGTCCGAGTCCGCCGTGGTGTCGACGAGCGTTCGTGCGAGCGTCTGCAGCGGGTAGTTGGGGTGGAGGTTGAGGCGGGCGTGGAGGGCTGGGAGCTTCGCGGATGCGAGAGGGTTGCGGGACGGCGGAAGCGAAGGGAGGACCCCCGGGACTGCTGCCGGTGTCGCCGCGGACGTCGATGCGGGGCGGAGGAAGAGGACGGTCGGTGGAGGCGCCGTGGCACTGCCGAACGCTGCTGAGGTGGGCCGCAGGAGCGGATGGAGGCTTCGTATGCGCTTCATGGCAGTGGCGGCGGGGACGTGAAAGGCGGGGGACGGGGGGCGGGGGGTGTTGAGAGAGTCTCCGGCAGTTACCGGCGAGTCGACGTTAGAATAAATTTCTGCAGAGCCGCCCCGACTTGGCGCCCCTACATGGGTACATATGTACGTAATTAGTTGGTGGGATGGCGGGCATCATGTTTTGTCACTCGATGTCGATCTGTTTGAGCATCTTCTTTCTTGTTCTGTCAGGTAAAAGTACAATCAGGATACATGTAGAGTACCCCTGGGGTGAGGGCAAAGCACAACCGCTAGAGCCAGATCCCCGCCCGGGTTTACAAGACTATGTCATAACTAATTATACAAACTTGGAATCATCTGTAATGTTATTGTAGACGGCTCCGCCCTCCGGCTCCGTCAGAGTAAATGACAACTCTGAGGGGAAAAAAACACCATTTGGCAGAAGTAAAAACAGCGAAGTGATACCCAGATGAAATCACCGCGCGTGCAGACCCGTCCTGGCGACGCGCGTATAAATAGCCAAGGAGCCTATGCGCCAAAGCGAACTGAAAAGAGAACAGAGAAAAAACTATAGGGATATACCGAGAAAAACGACGGGGAAAAAAAAGACCCAGAAGCAATGTAGAGATAAAAACGTAAAGACGCCCAATCCGCCCCCAAATTAGCCCAGATTAAGAAACGTAACTGCAAAATACAAATAAAAAGGAAACGCAGAATCCAGCGGTGGAGCACCACAAATGCATCCTAGTAGATGAGCCGAAGTTCCCACTTCTTTCCGGTATTCCCGTCGGCGTGGGTGCCGTTGACTTCGCTCGGGAACGGGGGATCCTCGGTAATCTCCTCCAGTTGAATCTTCATGTCCTGTCCTTCGTTCATCTGCGAAACAAAGTCGTCGTCGACGAAGACCGACAGGCCCCTCGAATTCACGCGGATGGTCCTGAAGATCATCGAAGGATCGATGCCGCACTTGGTAGCGATGTTGGAAGAGAGACACGATGCCGCGCGGCTCTCCAAGTAGACAGCACGGTGATACACTTCCTTTTCGGACTGGTCTGGGACGATCGGGAGGATGTACACACACATAACCGCCTTGGAGAGTTTCTCGGCCGGCGGCTTGTAGGAAGTGTCGATTCCGATGGCCTCGATCCAGTCGGAGAGGACGCCGTCCTCGTGGCTGGTCTTGACTCTCATGGGCACATCCGACGGATTGATGGACGGTAGAGCGCCGAATCCGCCCCTCTGCCAATCTTTGTCCGGGCTAAAGCTGTTGCCACGTCTGCTAGACAGCGACGCCGAGCTAGGAGTCGGAGAAGCGAACGACGATGCCGTCGTGCTGGTCGTGGCCACACTAGCTCTCCTATGGACTGCCCATGAGTCATCCGTGTCCGGCTCTCCCGGCAAGCGAACAGGAAACAAGTCTGGGTCATCGGCTTCCTCACCCCGGAGGTACAGCACACTGACAGGCCTGGTGCTCGAGAACATGTCCTGCATGGCTTGCAGCTTGGCGTTGGTGTCCTCTTCTAGAGATCTGATACCTGCAACCGAGTTGGCCGACGACATCGACCATGTCCGTTTGTGTTTTGGCGCCTTGCCCGGCTTTCCCATATCCTCCTCCTTCTTCGCCTTCTTGCCGGAGTGTTTCATGCCGGTTATTCCTTCTGTCTGGCTAGCCTGTTGCTTCAGCTTCTCGATCGTCTTCTTGACGTGCACGATGTCGTTCGAAAGTTTACGCTCGGCGCCGTGGTCTCGGAAGAGCTTGACCTTGCAGTAACTGATCTCTGGTTCCGAGTCGGTGGGAGGACCCGGCGATCCGCTCGAGATGAGTTCCGTCTTCGCACAAAGCCGCACCGGTATTCCCTTCACGCCCTTCGAGTGGCTGAAGTCAGTCGACAGGAAGTTGAAGCGCACAGAAACGGACGTCTCGGCGGCACCAGACACGGTAGGCGACCACGACACGGAAAATCCATCGAAGGACGAGCCTTCCAGCGTAACCTTCGCCTTTTTCTTCTTGTCATCATCCCCGTTCGCCTGACTCTCGACGTGCTCAACAGCCTGCAGCTTACCACCTCTATGGTGCGCTTCGCTCGTTCCTCTGCCGTCCTTCCACAACTGCCAACAACCCGCAGGCCGACTGCGTTGGGTTTCGTCGTGGAAAGATATGCGTATGAAGGTGCGATATCTGGAGGGCATCGCGCTCGGTGGGGGGGGTTGGGTATCCACTATCGAAATGGCATAGGCCTGACCCTTATTGAGATAGGTCACGGGGATTTCGTCGTGGTGCTTGGTCATCGCCGTAGGCGCATTCAGGACAACATGGAAACGGAATCTGGGCGGGTGTTAACGCTAAGCTGCACCCCCCATCACACGTCTCGGACCGAATTGGCCGCTGACAACCGAACACCAAAAAAAAAAAAAAAATAAATAAATAAAGAAATGAGTGTACGTGCACTAACCTTTCGGAAGAAGTTGGCAGTAACTGGGAGATATGATCGAACTGCTTCTCGTCCAGGGGCATCGGTGGAACCAGGGTGGAAGATCCGTTCTTTAAGCCGTTCGTCGAATCGTTCCGTACCATCGCGGCGTCAGATATGATCTCGCCGTCACCGGTAATATCCATGGGGCTCCCGGGACCAGATGGCGGACACCCATCGTACTGGGACGGGTTAATATATCCGTTGTGCATGGATTGCGAGAACGGCTGGTAGCTTTGGAACTGATGTGGCTGAATCGTCGGAGGAACGAACACAGCAGTGACAGGAGGCAATGTTGTACGGTTCGTCAGCGACGGAGGCGTTCCGATGCTGATTCCGATGCTCGGCGTTTCCAGCCCGTGGCTGGCCATAGGGTTGCCGGATTCGTACGTGGGGCTCCCATCCATGCCGGTTGTCGGAGTGAACAGTCCGGGTGGCTGATTCGCGAAAGCCGCAAACGCTGCTGATGTCGGGTCCATAAAGACGGATGGTGTCAGAGAAGGCGTGAATCGGAACGGTTCCGCCGGAGCGCCTCTCGGGGTCGGGTCGGAGTCCTCGTGGCCAGAGAACCTACACACGCGCAGCGAATGTCAGCAACGAGTCCGGACAGCTAATCCGCAAAAATATATGTGTCATTCTATCTCACTGAGAAACCTGGAAAATCCCAACCAGCCATTCCTCCATGCACGAGTCAGCAACTTGCCTTGGCTGAAAGGTGGCAGTGGTCTGTCCACCGGCCACAGCGGGCTCGGAGGCGGTCTGCGATTGACCGTTCGGAGCGGACGTGGTGACGACATCCGGAAACGATTGTCTGAACCGCTCGAACAGCTCGTCCGGAGGTTTCTGGGAGGACTGTCTGAAGGACCACAGAGATGTCAGCAGAGAGCACAACGAGGAGCAAGCGCGGGGAGTTTAGTTGTGGCAAACGGCCAGGGTGAATCAGCGTGGCGCAGAACGCAACAGCAGTGCAGAGCGCTTCCGCCGGGTTTATATCGACGCCACTGGCGCGGCCGCGGTAGAAGGTAGGGTTGACAGACCTGTTGCGGAACATAACGGCTCAAGCCTTTCAAGCTTCCGAGTCTTTATTTTCTTGCTTTATTTTTATTTCGTTTGTCTTTCGAGGCAGCGTTCGAGGAGGGAAGGGATGGAGTGTAGGAAGGGCGGTGGGAAGCTCTAGGATGTACTGAAGGGTCAACGGAGGCGGGCGGCGAGCGGTGGGCGGCCGTGAGAGTCGGGATTCGCAGTTATTCCTGGTGAATGGAGCGGTGAGTGGGGAGCGGTTGCATTCGCCGTGGAGGGGGGGAGGGAAGAGTATCAAGTATCAGATACGGAAGCGTGTCAGATATGAAAGCGGCCGAACGATGGACGGAAGCCGAGGAGATGGGGATGGCAGCGGACGCAGTCTTGGGGATGTTGGACTATGGGCTCTGAAAGAGAGGAGGGGGGGAGGGGAGTCAAAAGGAAATGGCGAAGATGGGGGGCAAGGTGGACGATGATGGGACAGGAAACGGTACCACTGTGACGGAGCCCTTTCACACCACCAGCAGCAGCAGCAGCAACCATCTACATATCGTCCACCACCACCACCACCACCACCACCACCACCACCACTGCCATTGCCACCATTGCCACTACTGCCACTCCACCCGCGCCGGGCGCCACCCACTCGGCTCGCCCCCCTCCGTCCACTGGTTCAGGCGCTTCTGCAACCCTAGGATGCATTCGGCCCTTACGTGGAGCGCACCCTGCCGTCGTGGACAGCGATGCCGGGCAGCTAACTGTCAGTCTGCTGGCCGGTGGCTGGCGGCGCCGTTCTTTCGCTCATCACTCCCGTGTTTCTGTGATGCTCCGTGATCCGTGGTCCGTGATCCGTGATCCGCGATCCGCGATCGGTGATCTGTGCTGCTGCTGCTGCTGCTGCTGCTGCTGCGCTCCCGCTCGCACGTATGATACCACGCACGGAGGACCGCAGAAGAGCAGACTGCGGCAGTCTCCGTCCCCGATGGCCACCCCGTCCGCACCCATCCAGCTCCCCTGCGGATCCGTGCCGTACCGTACACGGGTCGTACCCATCAGCACGATGCCATACACGGCCCAGGATGCACGATAGTGGTCCAATCCAGCTTGCGCGCTTCCACGCTGCAACCCCAAGCACTAGGGGGGGATTGGAGCAGATAGAGTAGATACACAGAGCGCAGCAGAGCGCGGAGCACGACTCGTACGGGGCGGATCAGCGGGGATAATCGGTGACTGGATGGCAAATGGGCGGGGGGTGCTGTGGGAGAAAGATGGTGGTGGTGTGGGTGAATTGCTAAGCTGCTGCAATTCTCAACATAGATCTCCCATGATGTTTGCTTTTTGTCCGGGATGGCAGCTGGGGGGGAGGGACGAGGCGCTATGGCGTAACTGCGTACTCTATCTATCTATATGTGTGCAGATAGTCCAACGGGTTGCCTCCCGGCTGCCACGCCCGCGACAAAGAGGCACCGAGCATGCCGCGGATGCGAGATATGTAGAGTAGTGTCACGATTTGCCTCCGCTAGCCCGATATCATGCATATCTGCATTTAAGTATATATGTCCATAGCCATATCCCCGCCGACGGGGTTTCGGGTTTCTTTTCTTTTCTTTTTTCTCTGCGCGACCCACGCGGCCGCCTCCACTCTTTGCGGAGCGTGGGTTGGGGGTTTGTGTTCTTTTCTCGCTGCCACACACCACATGCCGCAGCGGACACCTCCACGCACTCGACAGGGGGCGAGAATATTGTCATGCAACACAGTGCATATCTAGAGTAAGTGGGTATGTATCCCAGTTACACGGCACGCCACTTGCTTCTCGCCTTTTCGGATGCGGTCTGCAGGTAAACAGACGGATTCGGCTGGCGGAATGCAGAACGCAACGGCAGCGCAACGGCAGCGCAACCGCATCGCACCCCCGCACGCAGTTAGCCTACTGGACTCCGGGTGCATCGACAAATCCGCTGTCCGGGGATGGGCAAAAGACATCTTCTCGATGCTGGCGGGCGAACGGCGGCAGGCTGCATCCGCACGTACACCGAACCTTCCGCCATCGTCATCGTCATCGTCATCGCCATCGTCATCGTCATTGTCATTGTCATTGTCATTTGCCCGACTGGCTGTTTCTCCTTCCATCTGCGCAGAATGGGGCGTATCTATGCAAGTACGTACATACATAGGTATTCCTCACACATAGCTGCGCACGCGAACGGATTTTTCTTCTTTTTCGTTTTGCGGAGGGGGGGGCTTTGCTTTGCTTTACCAGCCCGCATGTAGATACATAGATATCCACTTCCAGCAAAGTGGCTATATAGATACGGTAGATACAGAAGTATATAGGCGCGCTCAATAGGGACCTTTTGCAATTAGGTGTGCACGAGAAATCTGCTAGCAGGGGTGCAGTGCAGGCATTGGACGTATGTATATAGCGGTTTTGGAGCTTTTTTAACCAACAAAGACCATCTCAGAGTCTGTGGCCCGTTAGAGCCCGCGACACCCAGCAGCGCCACCGGCAAAACTCACACAACCTCCCCCGACGACGCCTCACAGCCCGCGACACCACCTCCAAGTCTGTGCAACGATGGGTAGTAATGTGAAGGGCTACATACATGCAGCGGGAACGGTAGGTATGATAGGGTCCGAAAGCTCGCGAGCAGCGATAATTCGTCGTCTCCCGATGCCGTGGCATGATGGTGGCTGGTAGATAGAAGGCGTTCTCGCTTTGTTTACCCTGCCGCTAGCCAATCAGAGTCTTTGTTTACATGTAAACAAACGTTGCCAGGTGCGCACAGGATGTTGTTTGGGTGTGCGTGCGACTTTCATCGCATACGGCTCAAACATTAATTACCATTACTATACTAATTGCATGCTTCTTTTCATTCATTAGATGCCGCACTTATTAATTACTTGGGTGCGACTTGCATGGCGATCCGCACGGAGACCCACACGATAATTGGTCGCTCTTGGCTGTTTCTTTTTGGCCTAGTCTACTCAGATCCCTGCGGTTACCATGGAAACCTGTTTTATGGTGCGCACGGTAGAGCTGCAAAAGGTCCCTAACGCCTGCCGACCGAACGGAACACGCCTGAGAGGAAGGGGGGCGGGAATAGGTACATAGATAGATACGTATATCCGTGGGGTGGACGCGCTGGGGAATGCAAGCCTTGACGTCAATGTGCAGCGCAACAGACGCAGCTCTCCTCGCGGTTCCACAGAACTCTGCGCTGCTCTATGCAGAGCTCTCCGCTCCTGTGCCCCCTCCTCCTCGCTCCGTCCTGTTGCCTTCCGTCATCGCCGCCGTCCGCCCCTCGCATGGGGCGTGCTTTCTTTGGTTTCTTTTTTTGCGGTTCTTTCTTCCTCCTTTCTTCCCCCCTCTCTCTCCCCGCAGTACGACGTAGACTACAGACCTCTCTGCATACCCGCAGCCGCAGCCGCAGCCGGAGTTGCAGCGCGAGTCGCAACCGCCGCTGCATACGGACAGAGGTAGAGTATCTACGTTCAAAGGTGCATGGTGACCGAGTCGGCTAGGTAAGCAAGCGAACGAGCGAGTGAGCGGCAGCTGCCATTGGTTCGCTCGACCGCAAGCTATGTAGCTGGTCCCCGCAGTCCATGCACGTACATACTTCCGCGTATATACCTGGCAGATGCCGCACCCATTCCCGGATGCCCTTTCCGGGCCCAATTCTCCCCTCTCCATCCGAAAACGCAGCAGCATTCCTTTTTCCCCTTCTCTGATCCGGGGGGACCCGCCGCCGCCGCACAAGTCCCGGCGATGGCGAGCGGGGTGGCAGCTGAGCCCCGCGGTGGATGAAGGGGAATGTGTGATCAGCGAGGGTCCGCCCTGGCCCTTGTCGCACGGGGAAGGGTTTATTTTCCTTCTTTCGGGAGCGGAGGCATGCGAGGACTGGCTACGGACGGAGAGATCGACGTCTTCGAGGTGTGATCGTGGAAAAATATCCGCGGCACGGGAGGGGGAAAAAAAAAAAAAGTTCGAATTGATGTGATCGCTTGTTCCCTTTTTCTCCGATCACGATGCCCCAGGACGACCGGCATGGAAGACACGTCGCCCAGCGATGTCTGTAGATGCACGACGGATCGGCGGACGGATGGAAGGAACCGTCCGTATCGACGTGACGATATCTATAGATATCCATCCAAACGAACAGTCATAAAAGTCTTTTGCAGACGTCTCTACATATGTATCCCCTCCAAACAGCGGATGTGCCGCGGATCCCGGTCTCGCTGAGCCTCATCCCGCACTCGCGCCTTCCGGATGCCAGAGCCGTCCAGCGACTGCCCCATGATCGATAGCCAGACTGCCACGGGAGGTGACATCAACGTCGATCGAGCCCTACACAGCCAGCCACGAGTGGAGCCCTTTCGGGGGGGGGGGGGGGGGC
>Ga0307516_10005682_pt1 | contig 14796 bp, 19 predicted proteins | sample 19_EM_MG_FD_203310 | JGI IMG/M metagenome (GOLD analysis project Ga0307516, IMG submission 203310) | Populus trichocarpa ectomycorrhiza microbial communities from riparian zone in the Pacific Northwest, United States - 19_EM | ecosystem: Host-associated > Plants > Roots > Unclassified | place...
CATGTCATCAAATCATCACCAGAGTCTACCCTTATAGTCAAGCCCCTGGGTAAACCTGTTACAGGTCAGCACCCTTACACCCATGGGAAAGACTCACACCCTTGGGTGTATGTGTGCAGGTGTCATACAGGTTGGGGTGCAGGTATGTACTCAGACTGGTCTTTGAATTACCTGGTTGCAACCAGTTTTGATATGTTTTTTCACTTAGCTCTCAAATGCTTTGAACTGCAACCATGGTGTGGTCCTTTTTTGGTCCAGTTCAGTCTGGTTTGTGGACTTTGTGTGATCCTGCAGCTGGACTTTAAGACACTATCTATGCCCAAAAAAGACCAGTCCAGACCAGTCCTGCATCGGTCCTTGACCCCAGCACCAATCTACCAGGACTGGGACCACACTTGGCAGGACCTTGAGCAGGACCAGGACTGCAGTCCAGTCCTAGATCAGTCCGGTCCCGGTCCGGTCCTCGGTCTTTCATCAGTCCTAGGACCGGACCTTTAAACACTAATCATAGATAACATCGATTATACCTCACGTGAAGTGAAAGACTGCTTAACAAGATTCCATATGGGGCTATTCGGCTGAATCTCGGTTTTCCTCTCCACATCTAAAATATTACCTCGGTACTAGGCAAGAAAGCCTCCGTTGTAAGTTTCTAAAGGCTCAATCATGGTTATTGTACAGTTGACCTCGTCATGTGAGGTTCTATTCATTTCTACTGATTGGCTACTTTCCCAATTATTTGGCACAGTCGGGTGAGACAGAGTCTCATTGGTGAGTTCTTTGTGCAGGTACTCATAAGGATTGCTCATGTCCACCTATCCTACAGGCACCTCCACATCATGGTTCACTACATGAAACAAGATCCATCATCCATCGTCCATTCCATTCTCACTGATGAATGCTATTTCGTACGTCGTCGTGACACTTCCCAAACCAGCACTATGCCTTCTGGCTGCCAACTCCTTGCGTGACTGATGTGATGCCATGCTGCATGCTGGGTTGATCAGCATTCCGGTGAGCAGACGCGAAATGTTGTGTTACTCGGCGACACTGATGATTGGTGAAGCCTAACTTGTCAACCCTGCAGGCATTCATTGCTTCCGCTGCACAAGGAATAATAAGAAGCATGATTGATGATGATCGTCCAGCTGTGCTGACAGGCATTCTGAATGGCATTACATGCACCATGGACTTGTTGCTGCTTGAAGAACCATTGGCTGATCAAGCAGAAGCTGAGCGACTACAATGAGCTCGCAACTGCTATTGTATGGTGAAACTAAGGGAGGGCATATTTGGTACATTCAGGAGTACTATTGAGATTTAGTCTGGGGATGCGGGCATGAGTGATGTAAGGACTGCTCTTCTCTCGTCTGTTCCTTGTTGTGACACTGGAATAGCCCATCAGACCTTATTCATTCCATTACATCCCTACCATCAGATACTACACCATTCTCACTACCCGCTGGTCTGCTTTTGGGGTTGATTTGCATCGCCTGTCAGGGGCACTTAACAGCTGTTTGGCTATCACTCGTGAAATCACTTGTCATCCAACCGACCATTAGGGGTTATTCGGCCAAATCTTGGTTTTCCTCCACAAATCTAAAATATTATAACCTCAGTACTAGGAAAATCATGTATTTTCCATCGTAAGTCTAAAGGTTCAATGATTACAGTTGACCTTGTCATGCAGGGCCCTATTCATTTCTACTGATTGGAAACTGCACCAGATGTCATCGTGTGAGCAGAAAACATTTTATTTGCGAAGGTCACACAGTATAGGTGCAACGCATATGGAGGTGGGGCTGTCAGGAGAGCAGCAGAAGGGGAGCTAGGTGACTGAGATAGTCACTCAGATAATTGAGCAAGGGATTCTCAAACTGCTCTACTCGGGCTATATATTCAACATCACTCGCGACATCAGAGCGATTGTATCCATGGTGCCATCTGCCATCCTCGCTTACTGCTTGACACCTTCTGAACATTTCAATTTATGTATGTCTTTTATGTGGTCACTGTACACCTCAACTAGAACAGTTTGTAGTCAGTCAGCGTTGGATTAAGGTACCCAGTATGAAAGATAACACCATCCCAATTGCAGCAAAAAAAATAGTCCAAAGAGCAGACTGAGTGAACATGACGATTGGAGTGATGACTGACGTAGTGCCACTATTAATGCTGGAAGCAGCTGGATATTCAACATTGAGGGTCTCAGGTTCAGGGGGAACCACAGTGGACCAAATGTTCACGGTTGGGCTAGAGTCCATGGCATCAGATGTACAACTTGCGACCACGTATTTTGATGTCTGAGAAGCACAAAACTTTACGAGGAGTCGTCCTGTCAACAAAAGCTTGTAAAGTCATGGACATACTGCTTACTGCTATGGTTTGCACGAGGAGTTGTTCTGAATCATTTGGTTACTGGGGACATGCATAGACATAAAGAGAACATACATTTTCCATGAGATAGTACCTGCATAGGCCTAGCAGATTCTATATCCCAGATACACACCTCACCATTATCTTCACCTACTATTGCCATCCTCCCAGACACATCAAACTGGACACCACACATGCGCAAGTCCTGTGTCTTGATGCATAGTTTTTGCATGTGCAGTAGCCGCTCTGTTGGTAAATCACGAATGCGATATAAGTCCATTCCATCATGAAGGTTCCATACTAGAAGAGATTTTGTTGTGTCATGGTATGCGGTACTACCACTGTATGTAATATATGTTAGTTTGGTTCAAGGAGGATAGGAGTAGCTCTACATTCTTGTCACCAGCTTGTGGCGCCAAATCTGCGCCCACAGTGAAACATTCCAAGCCATACTGTAAAAGAAATGGTATGAATCTCTTCAAGACTTGGAGCTGAGATATGCACACCTCTTTGCTATCAAGAAAGCAGACCATTACTGATTTTCCATTGTCAAAGAAATGGCAAGTTCTTGCAAGTGCCCTGTGGGAGGGTTGCTGAGGAACCGGGTCTGCTATGAAATAGCTCAAAGGGACTGGACACATTCAATGCATTGCAATGGGTTGACACTCAAGTGGGACTTACTTGAAGTATACAATGAGATGGACAGAATGACAATACGACCCAAACCTGTGGCTGCGATAAAAGTGTGGCCATCGTCAACTGCTAAGTCCTCTATAGACCCCTCAAAAAGCGTGTGCACGCATAAAATCTTGCTCGCTTGCTGTATTGTACACATTTTGGTATGTTGGTCAAACTAAGTGGACAATGAATAAATGTACAAAATTGCTAAATATGGACCAAAGATGCAATGTTCCATTGGCGCCTGCAGAAGCTAAAAAGAGGCGACCATCGTCTTCCTTGTTGTGGAGCCATTTGAGAGCTGTAATGGGACCTTGTGTAGTTTTAATGCATTGCTCTAAGGTACCGCTTTCGAGAGACCAAAGTAAGATGTAACCATCGTCACCTGTATGAGTATTAGGTTGAGTAGCTAGATCTATGGGTTAGTGTGAGATGACATACCTCCTGTTGCAAGGCACAACCCATCCTCAGAGAAAGCAGCGCAGTTGATAGGCGCTCTGTGCCCTTCTAATCCATGGAGCAGTCGATATTCCATGATGACTGCAATGGAGTGATATGTGAGCACGCCCCCAGTGGCCCAGCCTTTGTTATTTCTCAACCTTGTGTGATTGTTTTGTTTTCTTTGTTTTTTGACAGGATCATACTACCATTCACCGTTATCTGGGTGCGTCCAAACATCATTAATCATTCGCAGCCCAAATTTATCTCTGCAATCTGATCATCTCTCAGACAATTGTAGCCTCGGCCCTCAGGTGCCAAACAAACATGAATGAGGTGCAATGAGGGCGCCAAATGTCAAATGTCACATCTGCACGAGGCCAGAATCTAAGCAACTCCGACAAAGAGACCATTTCGTGACCTTGGTGAGTGGTTTGCGTCCCAATTTGAAGAAACAGCGAGGATTAAATATAACCTCATCTGAAGACACGAAGTACTTGCCCCCGTTCCCCTCACTCTCCACCATTCATAATGGGTCTTCATTGCCAGCCCAAATGTTCACCTTCACACAAGCAGCCATACAACCGCACTAGTAGCCACAGTTACAACCTTCGTTCACCACCACTTACACCACCACTACGTGACTCTCCATTGTCACCTCTAGCCTCTCCAGCTGTTCAGCCATTCCCATCTATGCTGCCGCTATGTGACTCTCCAGTTCACCCATCTTCCCAACATCCCACTCGGTTTCTGTCTATTTCATCTTCATCCAGTCTTTCAGTTATTTTTACAACACCCCCTTCTTCGCCTTCTGCCCCGATACCACCAGTGGAGTCTCATCCTCTTGAGTGCAAAATAAAAACTGCCAATGACGTAGGTAATAAACCTCAATGTTAGTTTGTGGTACTGATGTTTCCCATCAGCAAATCACAAAACTCACCAAGTTTCTTATTGACGAAGTGACAACATCTTGTAAGGTACATTTCAGGCATACCCTCACCACTGATCCGCAATGACCATCTTTTAGGAACGTGATGAAGTGGCACTAGAAGTGGAGAAAGTCAAAGAACTAGCCAATCATCGTTCTTCAGAAGCATCTAGACTACGGGCATTTCGTGATACTGTAAGTGGTGACATGTTCGGTTCAATCCTGATAGTCATTTCATTTTGTTTTAGGTTCTTAGGACGTGGGAGGAGTTAATTACATGTGCTATGTGCGCAGAGCCATGCATCTGCCCTTATTTGTATGTCATACTTTCACTGCTGACCACCGTTGGTTCATTTTATTCTGCAGAATACACGAATGCAAGCATATGTTCTGTCTCAAATGTCTCCAGAAGTGGTTTGCAGAGTGCCTCCGCAAGGACCTGCGACATGTTAACCTCCCTGACCACCTTGTAGCACAGAGGAACCCACTGTACACCTCTCAAACACTGGAGGAGTTCTACGAAGCAGGGGTGATCTACGGCGGACTACCATATACCTGCCCCTTGTGCCATGTTAAAGTGTGGGATAAACCGCAGGAGGACCAAGCCCTGACACGTGTGATCTCAACACTCGCAGCTACATTCAGTCCCGCTATGAGTGAGTCTACTGACAATGATGTTGGCAGCGATGTTGGCGATGTTTGGGCTGGGGTATTTATTGACTACTACCCTATCTGACTGTTTCTCTCCAAATTTTGTACAAAAATCATTATAATTGGTGCCCTGTATTCAGGAATCGGAGCACAGTTCTTCTTCGAGCTGACATGCTTTGCAATGGCTTGTGGCTGGAGCAGGATTATCCCTGCCATGAATGCTGGAAGTGAAAAGGCGAGAGTGAAGATGTCATTGTAGATCTGACGTTGGAAGGCAGAAAAGAAACAAGGGAAGGTCTCTTTCATCGAGCCAAGAGCAGCAGACTACTGGTGATCCAGTATGTGATATACTTCGAGAATGATGGCTATGGGATTGCACATATTTTCATTGAATTGCATACACATGGAGGCTATAAGAGTGAAACAGGTGTAAATGAAGGACAACATTGCAGCATCTATTGCTCAGCAGCCTGCTTCCTCCGGAGATCTCTCTCTTCAGAAATAGTGAGCTTGATGCCCATGCCCCAAGGTAGCGATATCCACAGTTTGTTGCCCTCACCAATGATGAAGATGTTGGTGATGCTGCAAATAATAGGGATTAGTACAGACAGGGCTTCCCAGAGTATGGCATACCGAGTGGCAAAGGTATGATCAAGGGTGCCTTTTACGTGAATGATATCGAAGCCACCAACATGCTTTTCACGGTGAGTGAGAGCACCAGCACGGCCCATTGTGTGTCCACCAGTAATCTTCACAAGGTTACCGGTGTCAAATCGTACACAGTCTACAATCTTTCCCTGTTCAAGGTCAAATTTGACAGTGTCATTAACCCTGATGGCTGGGTCGGGATAATGGATGGTCCAGCCATCATGGGCTATGTACAATGTGGGGAATGCCCTTGGCACCCAAAGCAACTTGACGGACCTTGAGGAGTTTATAAAAAACCTCCACTGGGGAGATGCATGGGTAGTGAAGTGGCCCTTGACATCAAACATAAGGCATTTGCCAGATTTTTCAATGGAAGTAGTGTCTATATCAGATGGTAATTAAAGGTAAAAGGTAAGAAAAGTAAGAAAGCCTACCCGTGAAACCAGTAGAGTAAGTGGTATAAGTGTGAACTTTCCCATCCACCTTGATCAACGTTGCTTGATAATTGCAGTGACTTCATGTCCGGTTATCGCATACTTCAACCTGTGGCGAAGAAAAACCACAAGGGACAAGGAATCACAGAGTTTGTGGGGACCAGGAGATGAACGGGGAGCCTAGCGAGAAGATGACATGTCGAATGGCCACTTGCAAGTGGTATGTGTACTCACATACTACAGTACCACTCAGTTTGTCAAGCATCCACGAGGATGGTACTACAAGGCACTTCAGATGCTGGGGGAGCCTTGGTGTGATGATAGAGAGTACAGATGACAGAGTATATTATCAAGGGAGTGCAAATATTTTGCACTCAGTTACCTTAGCACCTGCCTGCCACCTAGATGGGTATTGGTGAATGAATGTAACAAGTGGTACCTGTGAGGCTCCTGAAAAAGTCTTCAAAAGACAAGCACGCGAGGTTAACTTACTCTGCTAGCCACGTCTTGAGTGTAGAGGGGTAACTAGTAAGTTCTTGTCAAGTGATACTGTATTGTTGAGAACAAAAGTTTCCAGGACCAGAGCATCTCATTCAGTTTGAAGGGTTTGCAAGTGAACAGGAATGGACCATTGACCAGGATGCGATGGGACACTGTGAGGATGTGAGTATGACGCCAGAGAAACGAGCACATCGGATAGCTTTTCCAACACATTGGTCATGTGTGTGAAAAACTTGTCCTCATTCTCTGTGGACCCAGAAGGGGCACATAGTACCAATTTACTGCTAATATGTAGTTTTACATAGTAATCTAAAAATGTGATCTCAGAAAAATACCAGCCCAAATGTCACCATCCATGTTCATTGCATGCATCGTCCGAGCAGGGGCTCCAAGGACGCCAGTCAATGCTTCCATAATCTGTGTCAGGACGGAGTTCCTTCAGCCTGTTCATTATTGTGGCGTGACATACGGGGCAGTGGTATAGGAGAACATGGATTACACTTTCTGTGAACAACACTTCGAGCTCCCGGGCTGTATATGGGGGGGTTTTGCTGATTTGGATGCAAGCAGGAATATCTCGATACTGGATTTGCATATGGAGGCATTCCTGAAAGTGCTCTTGGAGGCAGCATAGACAGACCAAATGATGGCATTCTTCAGTCCTATGAGTGTTGAACAAGATTATCATACAGGCATAATGATTTACTCACAGAAATGGGCGCATGCAAGGCAACTTACAGGAGCCACATCTGAATGCATTGTCTCTAGCCTGAATGGCCTTCCGTTCAAATGAGTATCATAATACCCACTCAAGTAAAACAAAGAAAACTTACGGAGTCGCGAAACACTTCTAGCACAGAGACATCCGCTGTGCAAGAGTCAGCAGCCCCTCTTGACTTCTCCAATTCCACCTTGGCTTTTTCCCATTCCTGTCATAGTACAAGTCAACTAAAAATTTATTCCTGTATGCAGCAGAATGCACCTGGCGTGATGCTTTGAGGTCTACATTGAGAAGCTGAGTGGTCCTCGTGATTTGCTGAGTGATGGCCATTTTCATTACTCTTAATGTCGAGGCACTTACCTCAATGGTGGTCTTGATTCCGTTTTCTAGGGAAGATAGTGATCCTGGAGCAGATGTCAATGAAAGAGGTGTGGTAGGAGTGGACGAAAGCCTGGAGAATAATGCAGGAGAGGAAGATGACATGGATGAGGAGGATGAGGAGTTGACTGGAGAGTCAAAAATGGGTAATTGGGGTGACCTTGATCGTGTGCGCATGGTGTAGTTATGACTTTTGGTGCAGTCATATGGCTGCTTGCGAGGGGAAGATTGACGTGGGTGTTGGAGACACATGACCTAGAAAGAGAGGGAATGGAAATGAAACAGTTGTTCCGCTCATCTTATGTCCCCCTTGCCACTCGTAAGAGTGACAAAGAAACAAAAGTCTTTCTTCGATTGCTGGTAATTACCTGTGATCTTGCATTCGTGATTTCCTAAACCATCAGTTTTTGCACATGATCGTTGTAGTAAGCAACATTGTTTTCTGCTATCTTTCTGTACTTTTCATCGAAGACAAGGCCTTTTGCACTGACAACCGACAATTCAAATCCCCTTGAAATTGACATGTTTCTCTCTGTTTTGTTGCAAAATGTCGAATAGCCATTGTAATGCTATAAAGTGAGTGAATTCAATGTGTCTACTCTCCGCATACTAGTTCTCTCAAGATGAAAGCTGCTAGGAATGTTCAGCACGATCACTCACATCGGGCAGCACCCCATCACCCCATCAGGCAAATTGAGTGAGACGTGAGTGTTTCATTATGCATTCACTATCAGTCTACTGACCCTCTGTTGTACCACTCCAGATTGTGCTGATTCACCGGCAGGTGTTCCACAGGTATCAACCTCTGAAATCTGGAAATATCGAAACATACCGGGAGAACCTGGAGGACGATGTAAGCTTATAGGAACACTATTGTGTTAGTATGCTGATATTTCCCCAAGGCTGTCCTCATCCACCAGCAATGTTTTCTGGTGTCTTTGGCTGAGATAGCAGCATGATCTAACGCTTGTGTCAGCAGTACACCAAGGTGAGTTTGATATTTTGTGTTGCGCAAGGTGACTCATTGAAGCACTGCAAAGTAACTTACAGAGGTCTCTGAGCATCGAACGTGATTCAGCCCACCTTGACGCGCAGTCTGGCAGTCGCATTGAACAGGATACACCGGATACCTCAACAGTGTGTGCTCCTGGGCCCATCCATCCAGCTAGTGAGTGTACTCAACCAGTCCGGTGAGTCCTTCTGTTGTCTATTCCTTTGATGCAATTGAGGTGTGTCATAGTGACAGTGAGGAGATCTCCATAGAAGTTCCTGCCCGGCATGAGACCAAGCTCCGTGGGATTGATTCTACTGTGGGTTGATACATGTATGAGGGTGACAAGCCCTTGTCATGGCCTCCAAGCAGTCTACATGCCATGGTTGGCGATCTGTTTGTTCAGAAGAATAGAACTGGAGAGATGAGAATCTGGCTCTGGAACAATGATCAATGGCACCTGGACATCAGAGATGGATGTGTCCATCCCACACTGGGCGATTATCAACTTAACGTCCGTACTGGAAGTGATCCAACATGGGTGACACGCAAGACTCGTGTGACTTATATTGGCAAGGAGTGTGGGCATAATAAACCGACTGGTTCGTATACTCGTATTCCTTACTGTACAATGAATTTAACTAAGGTTTATCAGTTCCATGTTCCTGTGCTCAGGACAGTTGATGCACGGTCCGCACCACACTGTGCCAGTTAGGTCTGCAGTGTAATTAGAATCATGTATTGTGGTGGTGATGCAGAGGTAGACTTACCCTGTCTAATGAGAGCACTACGCGGGCCTTGCGAGATAGTTGTGGGTCAATGTACGGGCAGGTAGCGCAATGTCCAATTATATCATGGAGTTTAATGACGACAACAGGATCAAATTCGTCATAGCACAGGCGAACGTTGAGCAGGTGGTAAGGGTGATAAGGGTCTCGGGGAATGTCAACTTGATCCAACTCTTGCAATGGCTTTACAATACAGAAGAACTCTGTCATGGGCTGTTCATTTGTGGCTTGTGTATGGACGAAGATCTCTTGGATTTGACCTGCAATAGAGCTTTCACAGCGATGAAAGAAAATGAAACTATTGCCGATGTGTTGGGATGTGGCCGAGTATACCACTCCCCTCTTTCGCAGGCTCTTTTGGAATTGGGCCCTTGGCTCCAATGATCTAGTACTGTCGTCAAAGGGGTCTGTACATGAGCGATAGCGCAGAACAGGGCCATCATGGTTGAGGCGCTGCAATAGCAGCACGTACACATCATTGGAAAGTGAGATGAGAGGCAGGTTGTCCATCTGCGGTATATTGCTCCCTTCCTGATCCAAGTGATGATTCTTGGGGCCGAGGGCAAGGAGATCACAAAGAATACTTCCCCTGAATAATGGAACAGAAAGATCCAAGTACTTCTGGAAGGTTGTCCGAAGCCATTAGCGCCTTAAGGTTACCACCCCAACAGAAGGTGTGGATGAAGGTGAGTTCAACATTGCCTGCATTTCCTTGATTAGCCACCAGGATGCTTGGCAGTAGAACACTCCACATCAAGTTGTCTGTTAGTCTTATAATGCTTTATAATGCCATTATACCTCTCGAACAGAAATGCCCACCACCCATGTGCAGGCCCAAATCTCCACAGACATTCCGCTATATGAAGCAACAAGTGATTGTTCGGCACCAAACACACCTTGCCGAAGATACTAATGACACTCCTCATGTAAAATTTGAAATATTCTTTGACAATCACAATCCGCTCCTCTGAAGTCAACCGCATCATAGCGAAGCACACTGCAATTATCAAGGAGAGAAAGTTCTGCAATATTTCAGTCTCTCTCCGAGAGGCTCCTGGTTTCCCCCATAGTCTGCAAAAGGTGATGACCAGATTGATCATACATGCAGTCCTCCACTGATCTGCTTTCAGTTTCCCATGACTGGCACAGCCGAAATTGCGTGGAGCACGAGATATCCAGGTTGGGAGGGTGGTCTTCGACATATCAGCCCAAACATCCTTCAGAACATTACCATTCAAAACGACAGTCTTCGGGGCATTGGTCCAAGCTAGAGAAAGGTTGGCAATTGGGTGAGGGAAGGTTTGTGGACAATGAATCTCGGGGTGATTATGGTCTGTATACTACATCAACATGATTAGCAATAGGGCTGCAAGATGAAATATACAACACTCACCCATTGCAAGAGTGCTTCAATATACATTGATTTGGTCAGTGATTGGTCGCCATCATGCCAAAGTGGATCCAAATTGATATCCCTATCGCCAAGTGGATTGACATTGTTCACATGGGCTAGAGATACGACGTAGCCTTTGCGGATACGATTCAATTCTGTTCATGACCCTTTTTGGATGGCTGCAATCCCAGTATCCAAGTACCGCTGTTGTTCTTCAGGAGAGTGTAGCAGAACACTGCTATGTTCCTCATCAGCATCGGCGTTCATACAGTGAATTTGGCGACAATGGTGTTGAAGCTCGCCCAAGAAGAGATTGTGCATGGCTTCCACAACTTGGAATATGGTTGGGTCCCAATATGGCAAATGCAATAGCTCAGACCAATGAATGCCATACTTCCGGTATATTGTGTTGCATAGGGACTCTGTGGCAGCGTCCCTCCATTTTGTGGCAATCCGGAGGTGTTCTTGCCAACTTTGTCGGCCCCAAGAATTGACATCAAATTCTGTGATGTGACTCCTGGTCAGCAAACAGAATGAGCAGAAACGTATTGCATGGTGTCCAATAGCACCAAGTGCTTTGCATAGAGCAGGTAGATCGCACACGAGGGGTATAATTGCACAGCGCACCATACATCCGAACTTGTGGACCGCCGTCTGTGTAAAATGAAACCCACATTCCCAACCATGGAGCAAGTCATTGACAAGAGGTTGGAGTATATGATTGAGATGATGCAAAGACGGCTCCATTGGTCCAGGTATAATGTAGACGTTTTCGATGCGGTAGCGCAGGTGCGGTGGTAGGTTACAGCATATCATGTAGATGACTCCGACAGACGCATGTGATCCATTTTTCTTGGTACCCCATGGTGAAAACCAATCAATGAAGAGACTGAAAATGAGTCTATAGTCAGATTGATTGGGTTCTACCTCTAAGTATGGTTTCCCATCCAGTCCTTTGAATGACCGAAAGACGTCACCATCCCATATGTCATGCATCTGACCAACCTCTGGACTGAGGGATGTCCATAAGATATTTGGCAAAGCTGGCCGTGAAAGGAGCCAACCAATCCATGAGGAGAGTGGCTGATAGAAAAAGCGGCAGCAGGGTTTGGTACGACCATCAAAATTAGTATCCAACAGTGGGGTTGCACACTCATCAGAGGTAGGAGTCTCATGAAAGGTACAGTTGTGGGGACAGCTGAAATCTCCACCATAGGGATAATTGTGGGGATCATAGAGGGTGAAGCAACATTTGCAGCATACGTACTCCAGTAAGGACGGCTCCAAGTCGAATTTTTTGATTGCTGTGCAAATATCAGAAGGCCAATCAGAGAGGAGCGTCTGAATGTTGTCCTGGAGTGTTTTCCTCACAGGTGCATCAGTCGTGATAGCACCCACGAAAGTGAGAAGGGCCAGAGATACCACCCCTTGGATAGCCACCAAAACAAAATCAGAATGTTCACATGATAAGCCAGCCAATAAGTGCAGAACAATTGCAGTCACCATACATGCGACAAGAGGGGCTGCCAGCTTATGTAGCTCGTCTAAACTGTAGTGGTGTTGACCTTTTGTAATGAGTCCAAATTGCACATGACATGCAATGATAACTTTCGACTTTTGACTAACTCAGGGAGGACTGATCTTAAATACAAATTGACTTTAACATTCTCGGCTTTCTGCCTCAGCCATTCTTGGCTAACCATATGATCCAGAATGTCTTGATAGGCTTGTATCTCTAGTATAAGGTTACGCCTGGCAGTCCGTACTGAGTCCTGATCTTCGCTTGGCACAGAATCAATCAATTCGATGGTCTTCTCAATTGCCGATCGGTGAGCAAGGAACAGGGCACTTTTTTGGGGGTCAAGTGCACCTGGTGTATTGTCTGATGAGAGTTCTGGTTGTTCCAAAAAAGTTAGAGTGCATGGCAGCGGACAGCAGCTCTTCTGGGAGAGAAAAAGGTTGCAGTACTCGGATAGTACAGCCAATTCTTGAGAATCAAGTCAACTAAGGTGCATGAAACCGATAATGATGATACCCACTCTCACGCACAGAATTGTCAATGTTGTCCTTGATATCTGTCTGTGAAGTGTCAGCCATGTGAACATCTACACCATGGGCCTCGCTTTCCAAGGTTTGGCCTAGGTTTCCATGATTGATAGCACGTATTTTATGAGGGTAGTACTCACCTGGTGCTCTGTTGGTATTGTGTTGGTATTGTACAGAGCATGATGACACGACACTGTCTTCAGCATGCCGCTGAGATAGAGTTTCTGCAAGAAGGCCAGTTTCGAACTGAATGGAATCATCTTGAATTTGTTGCAATTTGAGCCAAGTTTCCTCTTCTTTCGCATGTCGGCACCAGGTTGAATAACTAATCCACCGCCCCGAGCTAATCTGTTGGGTGTGAGGATCAGTGACCTGATATTGGAAACAGGAATTTGCATGGCAACTGCAGATGCGCTTGCCATCATTCCTCCCAGGCATCAATGGTCTTGTGATATGATTACTGAGGAGTGATTCAGAGTGTCTACCAGGAATTCTCACGTTTCTCCACGTTTTCACAGTAGAAAGGCTCACGATCAAAAAATGCTTGCGAGATAGGTTGGGCAACATAGGACATAGTACAGCTGTGCAGTGGATGAGGATGACGGCAGTAGCAAAGTCGTGCTACACTTTGATACTTCACCAACACAGTTAATCAATTTTAAAAGTAAAATGGGGGGTACAATGTAGATAGATGACTGCTAAACTACTGGAATGTGATCATCAATGAAAGATTATGGATGGTACAGATGAGCTCATTCTCGCTGTTGTTGCAAAGAGTTGTAACGGTGAAGCAGAGCACAGCTGAAAGGAGTGCAAGGGCGACTAGCGCGACTTTCCCTAGACAGTACAATGGTTGGTGAGTACTAATAAAGGACTGTCAAAGAGGTCAGTAAGTTCCCAACTGGTGCAAATTACCAACCTGTGATGCTCTGCTAGACTGGGATTCTTGGCTAACCCGCGATTCTTGAGATGTCTTGATCACAATGGTTAGTGGGCCGTTCTACGCAGCAGTGTTCCTGATTGAAGTTGCAAAGGAAGATAGTGTGACACACGTGCAAGTCATCTGACAGCTCCGAAAGCAATGCCATCGCTTCTTCGATTAGCTATTCAGAATGTTAGTTCTGCCTGCACACTGAGGGAAGACATACCAAATCATGAGTGAAACCTGCTTCATGAATTCGTAGGAAAAGATCAAAGAGATAAGTGTCCTTGATCAAAAAAAAAAAACATCAGTGGCACTGGGAGAAATGGTCCAATTGACGGTGTACAAAGCCTCAATTGTGATCACCATTGGTATGCAGGTGGTAGTTGGCTGAGAGCGGTGTTGTGAACAGCTCGGGAGGAACAGGTTGCAAGCACTCACCAAAGCTTCCATGGGGAACGATGGCAGACATGTAACCAAGTGAGTGTGGAGGGAAGACGGAAATGTGTGTTGTGCGTTCGGATGTCAATGCTCGCTTAAAGCTGTTTTTGTTTCTTTGTTGCAGGAATTCCTTTCATTCTGCGGATTTGGACCGAATCCCGGTCAACATGATGCTACATACATACAATGATAACTGCTTGCACTTCTCCTCATTTCTGCCCCTTCCGATGGTCGCCCCTCTTTGGGTGGTTTTGTTGAGCTGTAAGTAAGGACTGTTCAGGGTGAGCAGATAGAATCAAAAAGTTTACACTCGCTTGCATCATGAGATCTGTTGACGCTGTCACGCACCAAACAGGTTTGGTACAGTGAACATGGAAGATAATGTCAATATCAAATGATCCTGATGCGAAGGATGAGCACGACGGAGCCTCATCGTAGCCATCTATCGCACAAGAAGACTAT
>Ga0307516_10005683_pt1 | contig 14791 bp, 10 predicted proteins | sample 19_EM_MG_FD_203310 | JGI IMG/M metagenome (GOLD analysis project Ga0307516, IMG submission 203310) | Populus trichocarpa ectomycorrhiza microbial communities from riparian zone in the Pacific Northwest, United States - 19_EM | ecosystem: Host-associated > Plants > Roots > Unclassified | place...
CCGCCAGGTCATCGCAGCAGCGCGCCATCACCCCCGCGGTGCGTGGCCGCCAGGTCATCGCAGCAGCGCGCCATCACCCCCGCGGTGCGTGGCCGCCAGGTCATCGCAGCAGCGCGCCATCACCCCGCGGTGCGTGGCTGCCAGGTCATCGCAGCAGCGCGCCATCACCCCGCGGTGCGTGGCCGCCAGGTCATCGCAGCAGCGCGCCATCACCCCGCGGTGCGTGGCTACGGCGCTACCCGCCTTAGCGACGACGGCGGACAAACCCCCAGCTGTGCGCACCTCAGGCCTAACCCCCAGAGGAGGTGGTTCTCCCCATTTGGCGCTGCCGCAGTGTGGGGCGCGTGGGGGCTTCTCAATCGCGCTAGCTATCCACCACCGTCAATCTCCACCAGCGCGAGCAGCGGACGGCCGGTCTGACGTCTTCGTGACCCATTCCAGCGGACTGGAGAACTGCAGGTTCTAAACCCCAGGGGGGTAGTTATTGCTCCCCACGAAAGTTCGACTAGAGGCTCGGTTGCCAAGTCGCGATCGCAGAGGATTTGACCCCATACCCCCTGCCCGACCTGAATGGCTTCAGCTGGGGTGACTGGCAACGCAAAAGCTATGACTCAATGAGAAGACCTCTCTCTTCTCTCTGTCCCCGTGTCCCCGCTGTGTCCCCGCCCTGTCACCGCCATTCCGTCCACACCTTAGACCAAGCTAAAGCCGCATAGGCTCTTGGTCTCAAGCCGGTTTAGGTAGTCTGTCACCGCCGTCCCCGCCTCGAATGGCACGGGCGCCGCAGGTTTCCTTTAGGCTTGCCCCCCCCTTTCACCGACTGGGGCCACCAGCCCGGCCAAATAGTCGCGCGAGGAGAATCACCGCCGCCGCCCCGCACGGCGGCATGCAACGACACACGGCTTACCCCAACTACGCCGTGCGCCGATCAATCCAGATGGACAAAGGCCCAGCACCAGGCCGGGCCCTTCATTGCTGAGAAGGCGCCTCAGCCGATTGGCCCGGCCTGCCGGCCTGCAAAGGCACCACCTCACCGCCCCTGCGCAAGTGGTCAAGGTAAGTCCCGCCCACGCGGTCATCAGCTCGCGCTGTGCATCAGGCACCGCGCCTCGAATGCACGGGCGCTCGCAGGTTTTCTTTATCGCAGGCCTCATCCCGGCTTGCACCCTTTCACCGACTGGGGGCACCAGCCATCCCCCCATAGTCGCGCGAAGAGAATCACCGCCGCCGCCCCCGGACGGCGGCATGCAACGACACACGGCTTGCCCCATCTTCGTGCGAGGCGCCGTGCGCCATCAATCCAGACGGACAAAGGCCCAGCACCAGGCCGGGCCCTTCATTGCTGAGAAGGCGCCTCAGCCGATGGCCTGGCCTGCCCGCAAAGGCACCACCTCACCGCCCTTGCGCAAGCGGTCAAGATAGTCCGCCCACACGGTCATCAGCTCGCGACGCTGTTCCAGGTACTGCGTTCGGTTGTAGGCCCGACCGAGGGCGTCAGGCACCGCGTGCGCGAGCTGAGCCTCGATCACTTCGGCCGCCACGTCCAATCGCTCAGCAGCCATCGTGCGAGCCATGGCGCGGAAGCCGTGCGCGGACATGTCGTCGTTGCCATAGCCCATGCGGCGCAGCGCACTGCGCACGGTGTTTTCGCTCATCGGCCGATCGCTGCTCAACAGCGAGGGGAACACGTAGCGCGCAGCGCCAGTCAGCGGCTGCAGCACTTGCAGCACGGTTAGTGCCTGCAGCGCCAGGGGTACCAGATGCGGCGCTCCGGTCGCCTTTTCGTCCTTGCCCCGCTTCATCATCGAACCGGGAATGGTGATGGTCGCTGCCTCGAGATCCACCCACGCCCATTCGAGCTGGCGCAGTTCGCCGGGACGCAGGAACAGCAGGGCCGACAGCGCAAGCGCGGCACGAGTCACAGGGTGACCCTGATATTCACCCATGTCGCGCAACAAGGCCGCCGCGCGCTGCGGTTCGACGATGGCCGCGTGATGTCGGCTCGGCACAGGCGGCAAAGCGTCACGCAGGTCGGCCGCCGGATTGCGCGTGCACAGCCCGGCGGCGATGCCATAACGGAACACCTGGCCGCATGCATCCTTGGCTCGGTGCGCTGTCTCGATCGCGCCGCGCTCGATGATGCGGCGAAGGCAAGCCAGCAACTCTGGCGGCTCGACCGCATCCAGCGCCTGCCGCCCCACCCACGGAAAAATGTCTTGCTCTAGGCGAATGCGGGTGCGCTCAGCGTGACCTTCGCTGACCTTTGCGGCATGCACCGTCGCCAGCCATTCACGAGCGACGGTCTCGAATGAGCCGGCCGGCGGCAAGCCCTTGTCTTCTCGCTTCCTGGCGTCGCGCTCCTGCTGGGCCGCAGCCCTGGCCGTCTTGCGGCTCTCGCTCGGGTCCAAGCCATCGCTGACCAGCCGTCGAGCGTCATCAGCCTTCTTCCGGGCCAGGCCCAAGCCGGTGTTCGGGTAGGTGCCCAGGCTCAGCGTCTTGCGCACGCCGTTGATGGAGTAGTCCAGCCGCCAGCCGTGCGAGCCGCCCTTGACGAACAGCAGCAGGTACAGGCCCGCGCCGTCGCTCAACCGCTTGCGGGTGTCACCCGGCTTGATGGATCGGATGGCCGAATCACCAGGGATCAGGTTGCGTGCCATGCAGTAACTTTCGAGGCGCCAGATGCCGGATTGTGCGGTTACTGTGGAAGTTACTGCAGCGGGGGCCGGAAGTTGGCGGAAGTTACTGCACTTCGGCGGACAAAGAAAAAGGCCTAGAGCGTTGATTCTCTAGGCCTTTTTGCACTTTCGCGGACGTCCGCGAACTCTGAAATGGTGGAGCCGGGGGGAATTGAACCCCCGTCCGCAAGCCATCGCCAGGTAGATCTACATGCTTAGCTGACTGATTTGGTTCTCACGTTTCCGGTCGCGCAGCAGCACGCTACCGAACTCGCCAGCCACTTAGTCTCGTTCCCCGGCCCATGGCCAACCGGGGAACCAGCCAATGTGAATGACCTCTCAGCTTCAGACCTTGCGGTCTTCAACCCGGCCCATTGGCCAACCGTTGAGAGGCTCACCGGTGTTAAGCGGCGAGAGCGTACGAAGTATCGTTCGCAGTTACGTTGTTTCCAGTGGTTTTACGAGCGAACTGGTGCTCGGCATGCCCTATTCCAACTCCGAACCCACGTCGAAACCAGGTCGGCCCCAAGGGTTCGTAGTTTAGGCCAGTTCGAGCCAGTTCAAGAGCGCATCGGGCTGATTGATGATCGCGTCAGCGCCCCAGGCTTCGATGCTGTCGCCCTGCCCGAGGTAGCCCCAGGCTGCGATCAGCGTGGCCATGCCGGCGGCGCGGCCGGCCTGCACATCGCGCAGATCGTCGCCCACGTAGACGCAATCGGCCGGCGAGTGACCGAGCCGCCGCGCGGCTTCCCACAGCGGCTCGGGATGCGGCTTGGCGTGAGCCGTCGTATCGCCGCAGACCAACGCGCCAGCGCGCGGCGACAAGCCCAGGCCCTCGGCGACAGGCACGGCAAAGCGCGTGGCCTTGTTGGTCACGATGCCCCATGCCATGCCGGCAGCCTCCAGGGCACTCAGCAAGCGATGCATGCCATCGAACAGGCAGGTGCGGTCCAGCATGCCCTGCTCGTAGCGAGCAAGAAAGGCATCGCGCAGACCTTCGAAGCGCGGCTCGCCCGGTGCCACGCCAAAGGCCACGCCCACCATGCCGCGCGCACCAGCGCCCACCATCGGACGCAGTTGCTCGTAAGGCAATGCCGCCAGGCCATGCTCAGCGCGCAAGGCATTGGCTGCGCCCGCCAGGTCAGGCGCACTGTCGATCAAGGTGCCGTCCAGGTCGAACAGCACCGCACGGACCTTGCGACTCATGCGGGTCGACGGCAAGCGACGAGGTAGTTCACGTCGGTGTTGGACGACAGCCAGTAGCGCTTGGTCAACGGGTTGTATTCCATGCCCTTGAACTGATCGACTTCCAGCCCCGCATCGCGGGCGAAGCGGGCCAGTTCGCTGGGGCGAATGAAGCGCGCGTATTCGTGCGTGCCTTTGGGCAAGAGACCCAGTACATGCTCGGCCCCGACGATCGCGAACAAGAAGGACTTGGGGTTGCGGTTCAGGGTCGAAAAGAAGACGCGGCCGCCAGGCTTCACCAGTTGCGCACAGGCCCGCACCACGGACGCGGGCTCAGGCACGTGCTCGAGCATCTCCATGCAGGTCACCACGTCGAAGCTCGCCGGCCGCTCGGCGGCCAGTTGCTCGACCGCGACCTCCCGGTATTCGAGGTGCTCGACGCCGGCTTCCATCGCATGCAGTTGCGCCACCTTCAGCGGCTTGACCGACAGGTCGATGCCCAGCACCTTGGCGCCGCGTCGCGCCATCGACTCGGCCAGGATGCCGCCGCCGCAACCCACATCGACGATCTCGCTGCCCGGCAACGTGGCCAAGCCAGCGATCCAATCGAGACGCAATGGATTGATCTGATGCAGCGGGCGGAATTCGCCGTCCGGGTCCCACCAGCGGTGCGCGAGGTCACCGAACTTGGCGAGTTCTTGTGGGTCGGCATTGACGGTTGTTTCGCTCATGGCGCCATGGTAATGAACATGAGGCTTCGATCAAACGCGGCGCGCTTCGTTGCCCGAAAAACAAAACCCACCGAGGGAGACGCAAAAAACAAAAAACCCCGCCGAGGCGGGGTTTCGGGCAAAACCAGCGGGGCTGGTTATTGCTTGGCGCGGGTACCGACGACCTCGATTTCGACGCGGCGATTCTTCGCCTTGCCTTCCTTGGTCTTGTTGTCGGCCACGGGCTGCTTTTCGCCCTTGCCTTCGGTGTAGACGCGGTTCTTCTCGACGCCCTTCTCGACCAGGTAGGCCTTGACGGACTCGGAGCGCTTCACCGACAGCTTCTGGTTGTAGGCGTCGGAGCCGTCGCTGTCGGTGTGGCCGACAGCGATGATGACTTCCAGGTTCACGCCCTTGGTCTTGCTGACCAGGTCATCCAGCTTCGCCTTGGCTTCGGGCTTCAGCACGGCCTTGTCGACGTCGAAGAACGCGTCGGCAGCGTACGTAACCTTCTCGCTCACCGGAGCGGGCGGCGGGGCCGGCGGCGGCGGGGCGACCGGTGCAGGCGCGGGGGCCGGCGGCGGCGGCGGCGGGGGAGCCGGCGGCGGCGGCGGCTTCACGGCGCCATCGCAGTTCTCCGCGGCGGTGGCAGGCGTCCAGTTGGCATCGCGCCAGCACAGTTCGTTCGTGCCGTTCTTCCACACCGTGCCGTCCGCAGCTCGCCAGTTGTCGACAGACTTCTGGGCGAACGCGCTCGACATCGGCGCAGCAAGCGCGGCCGACGCGAAGAGCATCGCCACCTTGTTCAGTTTCTTCATTGATTCTCCTCTCAAGGAAAGCCGCAGTTGCCTGCGATACGTCCGAATAGGAAGCGGGAAATTTCAGGGCAAACACCTGCTGTTTCCGAGTGCTTGCCACCGACAACTCATTGTGCCATAGGGTGTCGGACGGGCCGTATTTTGGGCCGGTGCGCGCGGGACAGCGCCCACCATGTTGCGGCGCCACCACAAGACGCCGCCCGTAGAATCATTGTTTTCGCGGCTCCCGCTGCGCACGCTCTGTGCACCGGCCCGCCAAACAGGCCCCGCCCGCCTCGCCTCGATGACTTCATTCGCCAAGGAAACCCTGCCCATCAGCCTCGAAGAGGAGATGCGGCGCTCTTACCTCGACTACGCGATGAGCGTGATCGTCGGGCGCGCCCTGCCCGACGCACGCGATGGCCTGAAGCCCGTGCATCGGCGCGTGCTGTTCGCGATGCACGAGCTGAACAACGACTGGAACCGGCCGTACAAGAAGTCGGCTCGTATCGTCGGCGATGTGATCGGTAAGTACCACCCCCACGGCGACACCGCGGTGTACGACACCATCGTTCGCATGGCGCAGGACTTCTCGCTGCGCCACATGCTCGTCGATGGCCAGGGCAACTTCGGCTCGGTCGACGGCGACAACGCGGCGGCGATGCGGTACACCGAAATCCGCCTGTCGAAGATCGCGCACGAAATGCTGGCCGACATCGACAAGGAGACCGTCGACTTCGGCCCCAACTACGACGGCTCGGAGAAAGAGCCGCTGGTGCTGCCAGCGCGCGTGCCGAACCTGCTGGTCAACGGGGCTGCCGGCATCGCGGTGGGCATGGCCACCAACATCCCGCCGCACAACCTGAACGAAGTCGTCGACGCCTGCCTGCACCTGCTGAAGGCGCCCGAGGCGACGATCGACGAGTTGATGGAGATCATCCCGGCGCCGGACTTCCCGACCGCCGGCATCATCTATGGCGTGAACGGGGTGCGCGAAGGCTACCGCACCGGGCGCGGCAAGGTGATCATGCGGGCCAAGGTGCACTTCGAAGACATCGACCGCGGCTCACGCCAGTCGATCATCGTCGACGAGCTGCCCTACCAAGTCAACAAGAAGACACTGCTCGAGCGCATCGCCGAGCTGGTGCACGAGAAGAAGATCGAGGGCATCAGCCACATCCAGGACGAGTCGGACAAGTCCGGCATGCGGGTGGTGATCGAGCTCAAGCGCGGCGAAGTGCCCGAGGTGGTGCTGAACAACCTGTACAAGCAGACGCAGCTGCAGGACACGTTCGGCATCAACATGGTGGCGCTGATCGATGGTCAGCCGAAGCTGTGCAACATCAAGCAGCTGCTCGAGATCTTCCTCGAGCATCGGCGCGAGGTGGTCACCCGCCGCACCGTGTACGAGCTGCGCAGGGCGCGCGAGCGAGGCCACGTGCTGGAAGGCCTGGCCGTGGCGCTGGCCAACATCGACGAGTTCATCGAACTGATCAAGAACTCGCCGACTCCCCCCATGGCCAAGACGGCCCTGATGTCCAAGAGCTGGGACTCGTCGCTGGTGCGCGAGATGCTGGCCCGCGCCGAAGGCGACACCCCGGGCGGCCGCGAAGCCTATCGGCCGGCGGGCCTGCCGGCTCACTACGGCATGCAGCCCGATGGCCTGTACCGCCTGTCCGACGACCAGGCCGGCGAAATCCTGCAGATGCGCCTGCAACGCCTGACCGGGCTGGAGCAGGACAAGATCATCGGCGAGTACAAGGAAGTGATGGCGGTCATTGCCGACCTGCTGGACATCCTGGCCAAGCCGGAGCGCGTGACGATCATCATCAGCGGCGAGCTGACCGCGCTGCGGCAAGAGTTCGGCCAGACCAAGGTTGGCGCGCGCCGCTCAGTGGTCGAGCACAACGTGCAGGAGCTGGGCACCGAAGACCTGATCACGCCCACCGACATGGTGGTCACGCTCAGCCACACCGGCTACATCAAGAGCCAGCCGCTGGCCGAGTACCGCGCGCAACGCCGTGGTGGCCGCGGCAAGCAGGCCGCGCAAACCAAGGAAGACGACTGGATCGACCAGCTCTTCATCGCCAACACGCACGACTGGATTCTTTGCTTCAGCAACCGCGGCCGTGTGTACTGGTTGAAGGTGTGGGAAGTGCCGCAGGGCGGTCGCGCCTCGCGCGGCAAGCCCATCGTCAACATGTTCCCGTTGCAGCCGGAAGAAAAGATCACCGTCGTGCTGCCGCTGACAGGTGAGTTCCGCAGCTTCCCGGCCGACCACTACATCTTCATGTGCACGGCGCTCGGCACGGTCAAGAAGACCGCGCTCGACGAGTTCAGCAACCCGCGCAAGGCCGGCATCATCTCGGTCGACCTCGACCAGGGCGACCACCTGATCGGCGCCGCGCTGACCGACGGCAAGCACGACGTGATGCTGTTCTCCGACGGCGGCAAGGCGGTGAGATTCGACGAAGACGATGTCCGCTCGATGGGCCGCAATGCCCGCGGCGTGCGCGGCATGATGCTGGACGACGGCCAATCGGTGATCGCGATGCTGGTCGCCGAAGACGAAACCCAGAGCGTGCTGACCGCGACCGAAAACGGCTTCGGCAAGCGCACCTCGATCGTCGAATACACCCGCCACGGCCGTGGCACCAAGGGCATGATCGCGATCTCGCAAAGCGAGCGCAACGGCAAAGTCGTCGCCGCCACGTTGGTCCGGCCTAACGATGAGATCATGCTGATCACCGACAAGGGTGTGCTGGTGCGCACCCGGGTCAGCGAAATTCGCGAGCTCGGCCGCGCCACGCAAGGCGTGACGCTGATCGCGCTCGACGATGGTTCCAAGCTCTCCGGTCTGCAGCGCATCGTCGAAAACGATGCCCAGCCCGACATCGACAACGAAGCGGAAGGCGGTTCGCCGTCCAACGAGGAAGGTGACGCATGATGCCCCGTACGATGATCAAGCCGGCGCTGCTGGCACTGGCGCTCGCCGCCGCCCTGCCGGCGGCCTACGCGCAGTCGAAGAAGGAATTGGCCGCCAAGGTCGTGTCGCTGCAGCTGCCCGCTGTCGATGCCATGGCCGCCGGCATTGCGCGCGACACCGCCGCGCGGTTGATGGAAGCCGCCGGCCAAGCCCTGGGCGGCGTGCCTGAAGACAAGCGCGAAGCGCTCGGCAAGCAGGTACAGGCCGACGTGAAGGGGTTCTACGACGACATCCTGGTCCGCCTTCACGACAGTGGCGTCAAGAACGCGCCGCTGGTGCTGGGCCCCATGCTCGAAGAGAAGTTCAGCGAAGACGAGTTGAAGCAAATCGCCGTCTGGCTCGAATCGCCCGCTGCGAAGAAATTCCAGCAGATCGGCGGTGAGATGCAATCGCAGATGTCGCGCAAGCTGGTGGAGGACACGCGCGCCGCCATCGAGCCGAAGCTGAAGACGCTGGAGCAGACGCTGCAAAAGCGCTTCGCGCAATTCGCACCTGCCGGCGCCGCCAGCGCCCCTGCCGCTGCCTCCGGCGCGAAGCCTGCCTCAGCCCCCGCCAAGAAGAAGTAAGTCCACCAGCACGCCGCATGCCCACAGCGCCACAACGCCCGTTCAATTTCTCTGCCGGCCCCGCCACGCTGCCCGAGCCGGTGCTGCGCCAGGCGGCCGAGGAGATGCTGGACTGGCATGGGTCGGGCATGGGCGTGATGGAGATGAGCCACCGCGGCAAGGAGTTCATCAGCATCTACGAAGATGCCGTGAGCACCTTGCGCGAGCTGCTCGCGGTGCCGCCGCACTTCCACATCCTGTTCATGCAGGGTGGTGGCCTGGGCGAAAACGCGATCGTGCCGATGAATCTGGCCGGCCCCGCACCAGGCGGCATGGTCGACGTGGTGGTCACCGGTTCGTGGAGCCAGAAGTCGCTGAAGGAAGCGCAGCGCTACGCCGATGCGCATGCCGCGGCCAGCAATGAGGGCGACGGCCGCACTGCCCTGCCGCCGCCCGCATCGTGGGCCTTGCGCGATGGCGCGGCCTACGTGCACGTGTGTTCGAACGAGACCATCGACGGGCTGGAGATGGCGTCGTTGCCGGACCTGGCCTCGCTGGGATGCAAGGCCCCCCTGGTGGCCGACTGCTCCTCGCACATCTTGTCGCGCCAGATCGATTGGTCGCGCGTCGGTGTCGCCTTTGCGGGTGCCCAAAAGAACATCGGCCCGGCCGGCCTGACGCTGGTCTTCGTGCGCGAAGATCTGCTCGGCCGCGCCCTGCCGATCTGCCCTTCTGCCTTCGATTACTCGGTGGTCGCGGCCAATGGTTCGATGTACAACACGCCGCCGACCTACGCGATCTACATCGCTGGCTTGGTCTTCCAGTGGGTCAAGGCCCAGGGCGGCGTGGCCGAGATGGACCGGCGCGCAGCAGAAAAGTCATCGCTACTGTACAACTACCTCGACGATTGCGGCGGCTTCTACCGCAACCGCATTGCCGAGGACGCCCGTTCACGCATGAACGTGCCGTTCTTCCTCACCAACGAGACCCTCAACGACGCCTTCCTGGCCGGCGCACGCGAAGCCGGTTTGTTGCAGCTCAAGGGCCACAAGTCCGTGGGCGGCATGCGGGCCTCCCTTTACAACGCCATGCCGCTGGCCGGAGTGCAGACTTTGGTCGGCTACATGAAGGACTTTGCCCGTCGCCATGGCTGACCCCGCTGCCCCCATCCAACCCGACCTGCTGGCCTTGCGCGAGCAGATCGACACGCTGGACCGTGAGCTGCTGGCGCTGCTGAACCGCCGCGCCGGCCTGGCGCTGGCGGTTGGCGAACTGAAGAAGAAGGAAGGCTCGGTCGTCTTCCGCCCCGAGCGCGAAGCGCAGGTGATCGACGGCCTGAAGGCCGCCAACCCCGGGCCGTTGGGCACCGACAGCGTGGCGCCGATCTGGCGCGAGATCATGTCGGCCTGCCGCTCGCTCGAAACGCCGACGCGTGTCGCCTACCTGGGCCCGGCCGGTACCTTCAGCGAAGAGGCCGCGCTCGGCTTCTTCGGCTCGTCGATCGTGCGCGTGCTGTGCGCGAGCATCGACGAAGTGTTCTCGATGACCGCGGCCGGCGCGGCCGACTTCGGCGTGGTGCCGGTCGAGAACTCGAACGAAGGCGTGGTCGCGCGCTCACTCGACATCCTGCTGACCACCCCGTTGTTCATCATCGGCGAGACCAGCCTGTTCGTGCGGCAGAACCTGCTGCGCAAAGAGAACACGCTCGACGGCATCGAGGTCGTCTGCGCGCATCCGCAGGCGCTGGCGCAATGCCACGGTTGGTTGTCGAACCACCTGCCGCATGCCGAGCGCCGCCCGGCGTCGAGCAATGCCGAAGGTGCGCGGCAGGCATCGCTGGACCCGAAGATGGCGGCCATCGCGAGCGTGCGTGCCGGCAGCGAATACGGCCTGCACCTGGTCGCCCCCGCGATCCAGGACGACCCACACAACCGCACGCGGTTCGCGATCGTCACCGATCCGCATCGCCACCCGGCGCCCAAGGCCTCGGGCCATGACTGCACCAGCCTGATCGTGTCGGTGACCAACCGGCCCGGCGCGGTGCATGACATGCTGGTGCCGCTGAAACAACACGGCGTGTCGATGACGCGCTTCGAATCACGCCCTGCCCGATCAGGCCAGTGGGAGTACTACTTCTACATCGACCTGCAAGGCCACCCGGACGAGCCGCATGTGAGCACCGCGCTGAAGGCGCTGCGCGATGCCTGCGCCTTCTTCAAGGTGCTGGGCACCTACCCGCTGGACGTTCACTGACCGCATGCCGACGATGTTCAAGCAGCTGGGGCTGATTGGTTGTGGCTTGATGGGCGGCTCATTCGCGCTCGCGATGAAGCAGGCCGGCCTGGTCGAGCGCATCATCGGCTACAGCAAGTCGCCGTCGACCACCGAGCGCGCGCGCCAGATGGGCGTGATCGACCAGGCCGCCGAATCGGCGCTGCTGGCCGTGTCGGGCTCCGACATCGTGCTGCTCGCGGTGCCGGTGGCGGCCACCGACATCACCTTCCGCGCGATCCGCCACCTGGTGAACCCAGACGTGCTGTTCATGGACGTGGGCAGCACCAAGCGCGATGTGGTCGACGCCGCGCGCCGCGTGTTGAAAGAGCGAGTCAGCGCGTTCGTGCCGGCCCACCCGATCACCGGCAAGGAACTGGCGGGCGTGCAGTACGCCGATGTCGACCTGTACAAGGACCGCCAGGTCATCCTGACGCCGATCACGCAAACGTCGCCCATGCTGCTCGACAAGGCGCGCGCGGTGTGGGGCGCTCTCGGCTGCCATGTGCAAGAGATGACGCCCGAAGCGCACGACGCGGCCTTTGCCGCGGTGAGCCACCTGCCGCATCTGCTGGCCTTTGCCTACTTCACCGGCATCCTGCAGCAGAAGGAAAGTGAACAGTTCCTCGCACTGGCCGGACCCGGCTTTCGCGATTTCACCCGCATTGCTGCGAGCGACCCGGCCATCTGGCGCGACATCCTGATCGCCAACCGCGAAGAAATCTTGAAGCAAAGCGAACGCTTCCGCGGCGCCCTGGGCGTGCTGGAACAAGTGTTGCGTGATTGCCAGGGCGAGGCACTGGAAGCGCTGGTGACCGGCGTCTCGCACACACGCAGCCACTGGCGCATGGGTGCCGGCAAGACCCTCAAGAAATAGCTGACGAACTGCCTTTCGCTTTCCCGGCCGGCCGGGCCTGCCATGTATTCAACCGCCTTCCTCGATCTCCCTCCCCTGGTCCGCGCTGGCGGCACCGTGCGCCTGCCCGGCTCCAAGAGCATCTCGAACCGGGTGCTGCTGCTGGCTGGCCTGGCCGAGGGCACGACGGCGGTGCATGACCTGCTGGATTCCGACGACACGCGCGTGATGCTCGACGCGCTGGCCGCGCTGGGCTGCACGCTGGCGCGCGACGGCGCGGTGCTGCAGGTCACGGGCATTGGTGGCCAACTGCGCACGCACGAGGCGGCGCTGTTCCTGGGCAACGCCGGCACTGCGATGCGGCCGTTGACGGCTGCGCTGGCCGTGCTGGCCGCCACGCAAGGCGGTGCCTTCGAGCTGAGTGGCGTGCCTCGTATGCATGAGCGGCCGATTGGCGACCTGGTGGACGCGCTGCGCCAGTTGGGCTGCCCGGTGGCCGACCTCGGGCGCGCCGGCTATCCGCCGCTGCGGGTGGGGGACGGCGCTGCTCACGCCCTGAACACCGACGAGCCGATCCGCGTGCGCGGCGATGTGTCCAGCCAGTTCCTCACCGCCCTGCTGCTCGCGCTGCCGCTGGTCGCCGTCGACCGTGCCATCACGATCGAGGTCGACGGCGAGCTGATCTCCAAGCCCTACATCGACATCACGCTGCGGCTGCTCGAACGCTTCGGCATCGCGGTGCAGCGAGAGCAGTACGCGCGGTTCGTCATCCCGCAGGGCTCGCGCTACCAATCGCCCGGCAGCATCCATGTCGAGGGCGACGCCTCGTCGGCTTCGTACTTCGTCGCGATGGGCGCGATCGCCAGCACAGACGTGCCGGTGCGCATTGAAGGCGTGGGGCTCGATTCGATCCAGGGCGACATCCGTTTCGTCGACGCGGCCCGTGCCATGGGCGCGCAGGTGGACGGCGGCCCAGGCTGGCTTGAAGTGCGCCGCGGCGCGTGGCCCCTGAAGGCCCTGACGCTGGACTGCAACCACATCCCCGACGCCGCGATGACGCTGGCCGTGATGGCGCTCTATGCCGATGGCCCGACGCGGCTGACCGGCATCGCCAGCTGGCGGGTCAAGGAAACCGACCGCATCGCCGCGATGGCCGCCGAGCTGCGCAAGCTGGGCGCCACGGTTGTCGACGGTGCCGATTTCATCGAGGTCTCGCCGCCCAAGCGCTGGCAGGCGGCGGCGCTGCACACCTACGACGACCACCGCATGGCGATGTGCGGCTCGCTGGCGGCCTTCAACCCTTTGTCGGCCACTGCTGGCGGCAGCGGACTGCCGGTGCGCATCGTCGACCCGCGCTGCGTGGGCAAGACCTTCCCCGACTACTTCGAAGCCCTGTTCGACCTCGTTTCGCCCGCCGCCAACAGCGTGCCGGTGCTCACGGTCGACGGCCCCACCGCCTCGGGCAAGGGCACGCTGGCGTCCGAACTGGCCCACAAGCTGGGCTACCACCTGCTCGATTCCGGTGCGCTGTACCGCGCCACGGCCCTGGCTGCGCAAGACGCCGGCATCTCGCTCGAAGACGAAACAGCCCTGGCGGCGCTGGCGGCCCGGCTGGAAGTGCGCTTCACCGGCCACCAGGTGTTCCTGGCCGGGCGCGACATCACCGACCCGCTGCGGCTCGAATCCACCGGCGGCATGGCTTCACGTGTTTCCGTGCACCCGGCTGTCCGAAAGGCGCTGCACGGCCTGCAGCTGAGCTTCCGCCGGGCGCCCGGGTTGGTGGCCGACGGGCGCGACATGGGCACCGTCGTCTTCCCCGAGGCGGACCTGAAGGTCTTCCTCACCGCGAGTGCCGATGCGCGCGCCGAGCGGCGCTATAAGCAATTGATTTCCAAGGGAAATTCGGCTAATATCGACAGTCTTCGGGCTGATTTGCAGATGCGCGACGAGCGGGACAAGAACCGCGCCGTCGCACCGCTCAAACCGGCCGAAGATGCGATGCTGCTGGACAACTCCAGCCTGACGGTCGAAGCCTCGGTCGAACAGGTGATGGGTTGGTGGCAACAGCGCCGACCTTTCTGAGCGCAAGTCAGACGGGTCGTTAACCGGGCCCACCGCCCTTCCCTCCAGATGCTGCATGCGTCGATCGAGGACGGTGAACTCATCAACCTAACCCCTGCGGTGTCACCCACTGCAAGCCGCCGGCTCATTGCAAGCCGGCCCCAAGGAAATCCACATGTCCCAGACTCAAGTCGCCGCCAGCACCGGTGGTGAATCGTTCGCCGCCATGTTCGAGGAAAGCCTGCAGCGCTCTGAAATGCGCTCCGGCGAAGTCATCACCGCCGAGGTGGTGCGCATCGAGCACAGTTTCGTGGTCGTCAATGCCGGCCTGAAGAGCGAAGCCTATGTGCCGATCGACGAATTCAAGAACGACACGGGCGAGATCGAAGTCCAGGTCGGCGACTTCGTCTCCGTGGCGATCGACGCCGTTGAAAACGGCTACGGCGACACCATCCTCTCGCGCGACAAGGCCAAGCGCCTGGCCTCGTGGCTCTCGCTGGAAACCGCGCTGGAATCCGGCGACTTCGTCACCGGCACCGTCTCCGGCAAGGTCAAGGGCGGCCTGACCGTCCTGGTCAACGGCATCCGCGCCTTCCTGCCCGGCTCGCTGCTCGACACGCGTCCGGTCAAGGACATGAGCCCGTTCGAGGGCAAGACCATGGAGTTCAAGGTCATCAAGCTCGACCGCAAGCGCAACAACGTCGT
>Ga0307516_10005684_pt1 | contig 14789 bp, 23 predicted proteins | sample 19_EM_MG_FD_203310 | JGI IMG/M metagenome (GOLD analysis project Ga0307516, IMG submission 203310) | Populus trichocarpa ectomycorrhiza microbial communities from riparian zone in the Pacific Northwest, United States - 19_EM | ecosystem: Host-associated > Plants > Roots > Unclassified | place...
GTGTCGGGCGGGGGCCAACTGTGGAACACCGCGCCCATGGGGGGGGGGGGGCCCCCCCCCCCCCCCCCCCCTTCCGATATGGGCCCTTATGGTCGGTAGGTATGTAGATGGATGGATACATACGAGTGAGTGCTGATGCCCGTTCTGGCGCTCAGTGATGTACGAGAAACTCATGTACGGCCACCAGGAAGTCGTCAACGACATGAGAAAGTACCTGGCCGAGCTGGACGGCGACATGGGCGACGAGGGCCAGTGGCTCAAGGATACGCCCGCGGATTTTGACAGACTGGGTGGGCTGATCGATGATGACCTGGCGAAACGCACGAACAACCTCTCCGAGCTCGTACGGACCCTCCTTCCCCCCCAATTTTTCGCCATGTCTCGCTGAAAGCGGTTTCGTGTAGATGTACAAATCCGTGGGCATCCGCGATTCGAGGGAATCGCTGAGACTGGGCGCGAGCATGTGGCGATGTGCGTATTTTCCGTCAAGGGGCACCACTCTGCTGTCTTTGCTGAAACATTTCACGCAGTGTCCTGGATCACTTTCATCTTCCTCCCGCTGTACGTCCGGTTCTCCCCCCACTCGCGAGATCAGCTGCTGACGGACCCGGCCAGTACCTTCCTGGTATCCTTCTTCGGCATGAACGTCGACACCTTCTCCGGGAACCCCAGCATCCTGTGGTACTTCGTTGCCGCCGTGCCCTTCATGATCGTGGTCCTGATCCTATGGTATCTTCTGAAGCACTGGTTCGCCAAGTCGCAGCAGCAGCCGCTCCAGCGCGGCGCGTACGAGGCGCTCTTCACGAGCCTGCAGTCGCGGCGGCCCGAGATCTGGACCCGCCAGGGCCCGCGCGCGTACATCGTCCCCGCCGACCGATGGAGCCGGCTGAAGTGGGCGCTGATCAAGCGGTGGACGACGGGGGACGCGGTCCCGCGCGCGGCTGGCAGCGAGGAGGAGCAACCGATCGGGCAGTGGAACAGGTTCAAGCGCTATCTGGTCGAGAAGTGGGCCACCGAGATCGTCGTCGCGCCGCACACGGAGCCCGCCGACGTAGAGACCACCACACAACTCGTCGAAGTCATAGGCCCGCAGACCCGCGCTGCCGCCACCGTCGTGGTGACCAGCGAGGACGACGGCGACGTCGAACACGCCAGCGAGGACGCCGACCCGAAGAGGAGCTCGGGCGTCCTCGTCGAGGAGCGGGTCGACGGCGCCGGCCCCGACGAGGACGCGGCGCGACTGGGCGTCAAGAGCGTCGACTGGGCCGGCAGGAGGAACAGGGGCGGTGCTGGCGAGGGCGAGGGCGAGGGCGAGGGCGAGTGGCGCGCAGAAAGGAGGGGCGACGGTGGCGACGACCGCAATGTGGTGGTCGTGGAGCCGGGGCAGCCCGGCGAGGCGGACAAGTAAGTGATGGGCATCTTGGGGAACATGTATATCCGGCGCATTTTTCGGTCACGTTTCCGTACACTGTAGCATAGTTAGCAACGTTCGATCGGCTGCGGACCAGCGGAGGCTGCGGAGAGCAGCAAGCAGGAAGCATAGAGCAGCGGGGTTTTTTTTTTGTTTAATCATTAATCACGTGCAACCTAGCTATCCGTATAGATCATAGCAATAAACACCCACCGGGTTTTCCGTCCACTGTCTAACCCCGACTTCGATCGGCCTGCGGGCGGCCCGTTGTGGCTCTCTCCCCTGCCCTCCACCCAGGCCCAACCCACCGATAACGTACAAATAATGTACATGCCTGCTCTCTCCTGACCTCATTCCTCCCCTGCCGAACACCCCCAGCTCCCAGCTCCTTCATCTCCCAGCTCCTCTCCTCGGCCTCTTCCTCCCGTTCCCGGAGCTCCCGCTCCGACGTCTCGCTCTGGGCATCTTCCTCAGCTGGGGTCCGGAATCCGTCGCCCCACATCAGCATCAGCGAGGAAGTTCAGGATTGCCTGGCTGCACCTGTCGTCGGCAAAGAGGTCTCGAGTCCTGAATCGATTCTTGCCTCTGCTCGTCTCTCTCCGTACCTCTCGCCATAGGATTCTCTGCTGGCTTTTTTCACTGCGGGCAGTTGGTTTTGGCGCACAGAGCAGTGGCGCAACCGTTCGAGCAGCTCACGGAGGATGTCGGCGAGTGACGGCACGTGCCCCGAAGATGTCCGGCGCGGTGGACCCATAGTGCTCCAATCCACTCCCCAGCCGCAGTGTCGATGCCCGGCGCCTCGTGCACGGTCAGCGCGGCTCCGGCGGGATGCAAGCGCGGATCGCGATGCCACAGTTCCGCCCACAACTGGGAGGATTCCGCGCGGTTGCCGTCCTTGTCCACCTCCTCTTGCACCCAACTGAACACGCCAGACAGCCCCGTGGGCAGACACCTACCCGCCCACCTACTGCGCTTGGAGCTGGAGCCGGAAAATGACAGGTACGATGTCTGCACGCCCACCTTACGTGCCATCGTCAGCACCCTACTCCAGCCACGCAATGCTTGCTGCTGCTGTTGGCACCGCCGCGTGGCGCGGTGCTGCAGTTAAAACACCGCCAACGACTCCACCCTCTCTATCTGCGGCCAGATATGCACCGCAGTTGTGTGCACACGACACGACGCCGTCATGCATGCGTCTTTTCGTCTTCTGCCCGACCGCCTCCGCTTCTGGCCGCTCGGACGCGATGGACGGCGGGCACCACCGCGGCATTCCGATTGGCGGGTGGCGGTCCTGCGCCGACGAACTGCGTCCGAGACACACAAACACGTCTCCGCCTCCAGGACCCAGTTTACGCTGCTGTGATCGATGGGATCGCCGGGAACGCGTATGTGCGCATGTGTGCGTACGTACTGTGTGAGTCGAGGATCGGCTACCGTCGCTGCGAGTTGGACGGCCGTCGCTGCCGGCGTGTGTGTGCGGAGTGCAAGTGAACTGTCTCGCGGGGTGCGGATGCTGATCTGTGGAACAGCTGCTTTCCCTCCTTTTTCTTTCTTCTTTCCTTTTTCTTTTTTCTTCAGCGTGATTATGCACGTACGGTAACTATGTACTTAGATATCCAGCTCGCACGCACGCACGCTGGTCGTCGACGACGTAGCATGCAGGTGGCTGGCTGGCTGGCTGGCAGGGGACCGTCCCAACCTTCAAACGAACATTCTCCTCCCCTCCACACCTCGCGCCCCACCACACCCAACATCCCCAGTCCCTGCTGGCCTTCGCCGTCGACTCGCGCCTCCAACTGCCCCACCCGTTTGCTTCGATCGGATCCCTGACGGGACACGTGCTGCGGGGGGAATCCGACGGGGCTGGACGGGGCTCCAACCATCCACGCCGACAACCCCGCCAGTGTTGGGCGGCCCAACAGCCTGCGGATCGAGTCCGCGCCGGCGAGATCAACCGGACCTGCGCCGCCAGCGACAAGTGCTACCTCAGCAGCCACTGGTCGGCAGTTCTCGATACATAGTGCGTACCGCACGACGACGTCTCGCCCAGCCCTGTCCTCGTTGTCGACCTGCCTTTGGAATCGCGACCTCTCCTGTGGATTTTTTTGGGGGGCTTTTCTGGTGATCGGGTCGAGGAGTCGCGTGCGCATATGCTCCGAGTGGTTTGAGAGAGTGGGTTCTTTTTTTTCCCCGTTGTCTTTTCTCGCTCGATACACTCTTGCGCCCATCGTGTTGCTGGCCGCGAGAAGGACCACACGGCAAGTACGTGCGACTACTTTTTTTTTCTCTCTTTCTCTCGCTTCTTTCCGGTTCCTCAGATGGCCCAGCTTGTGTCGGCGAGTCGAAGCTGCCGGGGTGCGTTCGAACCGCGATCTGGTTCGCTGGACACAACACCGGAAGGGGCGATTGCGATTGCGGCTGTGGCTGTGGATTGCGATGTGACGGAGGCATCCCAGAGGCGAGAGCGCCACTCGACAATGGCATGCATGCAACCTCTTGTCTGTCTCTGTCCGCCTGTCTGTCGTCGGGGCCCCCTTCAAACGGACTCCTAGTGGGATATATGTATTCTGCGGGACAGGACGGCGCCCGCAGTAGCGAGAAAGCCAAAAGAGAGAGAGAGAGAAGAAGTGCAGTGTCTTCTGTTCGATTCCGACGAAAACTGACGCTGGGCTCTCTGCAGATCGGGCACGTCAGGATACGGAATCCATTGCGATTGGCAGCTGGGTGCGTGGGAAGGGAAGAAGGAAGACAGAAAGTTCCTGGCGGAAATCCCACGGGGGGTGCAGAGCGGAGAAAACATCCACAATTGCCCACTCACCACGCACGCATTCATCTCCACGCAGCGCTCCCACCGTCGCCGCCACGCCGGACGCACGCTGTCCACGCTTGGCCCTACACATCTCTCGTATAGCCCCGCCCGCTTCCAGCCTAACCTGGCCGGTGGGCTGTCGGATGCAAACGCGCTCGTTGTTTGTGGGACGAACGTGCGCGAGCCAATCGGCCCGGCCAGCAGCAGCAGCAGACCAGCAGACCCACTTGTAGTGCTTGCGGTGCTTGCGGTGCTTGCGGTGCTTGCGGTGTGCTGCAGGAGAAAGTGTCTGAGGCAGCTACTCTCCTCTGCTCCAGGGTCGGGTTGCCCAGAGCAGTGCGCAGGTGTCGGCAGTACTTACATACGCACAATACGGACGTCTCGTGGCCCAGGTCTGCTTGGCCTCCGCCGGGTTCTTCGCCGTGCCGCAGACTCGCTTTGTGGGTTCCCCGCTGCTCCCTTTTCCTCCTTGAGTCGCGATCCGTCCATGGGTGTCCCCTCTGTGTGTGCTCGAAACTCCGGGTCTTTGGGCCCTTTGTATACGTATATAATTCCGTCCTCCGTCGTCCTCTCCTCTCACCTTGCCTCCCTACCGAGCCAACCAGCCATATCACCCCCTCCTCCCCCATACCCACCTTTGATTCGTCCCCAAAGCCTCCTTCCATTGCCCCGCCTTGCGTTGACATCCAATCGCGAATCCGCCCACTGACATGGCCCCCCCATCAGGATTGCCGCAGCGTCCGGAGAAGGCGGCAGCACCGGCACCGTACTCACCCTCCTCGCAAGTGGTATTTCCGGCAGGTTTCGAGGCCAAGGATCTCGGCGTGTTCAAAGCTGAGCGCCGGCTGCGGAGGATGGCCACCATCCAGGATGACGACGAGCGGATGCTCATGCGTATCGGCTACAAGCAAGTAAGCCACTTGCTCCCCTCTTCCGGTCTCGGGGGTCCCAGTGTTGATCGCGCCCTTCCTGCCGGTCCAGGAAATGCGCCGTGAGTTCACACGGTGGTCGACGGTCTCTTACGCTATCTCGATCCTGGGCGTCCTGGGCTCTGTCCCCGCTACCTTCAATGTTCCGATCTCGTCGGGTGGCCCGGCGACGGCTGTTTGGTGTTGGTTCTTTGGCAGCTGCATGGCCATGTGCATAGCTGCTTCGGGTACGTACATGGTCGACGGCCCGGAGTCTCCCCGCCGACGGATCGTTGCTCTGACCGCACGTGCGTGGGAATGGCAGTTTCGGAGCTGGTCTCGGCGTATCCAACCGCCGGCGGGATGTACTTCGTCACCAAGCAGGTGGTGCCCGAGCGTCACGTGCCCATGTGGTCGTGGATTGTGGGCTGGTGCAACTTCCTCGGACAGGCGGCTGGAGGTGCGCTTCGATCTCTGCACGTCCGAGACGGGGGTGTGGTCGGGGTGTGGTGTTAACGGATGCGGCAGTTTCGTCGTTGGCATACTCGATATCGCAGATGCTGTTGGCCCTTGTCAGCATGAACTCTCAGTTCGACGGTGACAAATACGCCTTTTCGCCGTGCGTTCCCTCCTCCTCTTTCGATCGAGGTCACTCATCGGTATTGAACCCGTGCTCTAGGACCGCGCTGCAGACCGTCCTACTGGCTCTCGCGCTCCTCTGCGCCATGGGCTGCGTATGCTCCCTGACGACCCGCAGCTTGCACAAGATCGTGATGTGGTTCGCGCCGATCAATGGTTCGTCCGTTGTGCGCTTGCTATGCGCTGGGCTGACGCCCAGTAACCAGTGCTCGCTTCGATCGGTATCTGCATCACGCTGCTAGTTCTGACGCCCAACAAGCACGATGCCAAGTGGGTTTTCACCCGTACGTCGGCACTGCATTCCTTTCCTGCGCTTCTCGCTGACGCAGGTACGGCATACAGATACGACCGATGGGTCGGGGTGGAGCAGCAGGGTTTTCTCGTTTCTGCTTGGGTACGATATAGACCTGGGGGATGTTGGAAGGCTGGATGCTGAAGCGAATGCAGATTCCTGTCGGTCGCTTGGACGATGACGGATTATGATGGCACTACACAGTGAGTTGTCCTTCGTTGCTCGCCCCTTGGGTGTCGGCCGGCATTGACGCCCCACAGCATGTCGGAAGAAACGCACGACGCAGCGATCCGGGGCCCCGTCGCCATCAACACGGCCGTCGTGGCCAGCGGCCTGATCGGCTGGATGCTGACCGTGACGTTCTGCTTCTGCCTCGGGGACCTCGAATCGACCATCGCCACGCCTACGGGCATGCCGGTGGCGCAGATCTTCCTCAACGCGGCCGGCGTCCGTGGCGCAACCGTGATGTGGTCCTTCGTGATCCTGATCCAGTTCTTCACGGGCATATCTGCCATGCTCGCGTGCACACGCATGGCCTACGCCTTCTCGCGCGACGGCGCCTTCCCCTTCTCCGCCTTCTGGTCCCGCATCAACCCGACCACGCACACGCCCATCAACAGCGTCTGGCTCGTCGTCACCTGCTGCGTCTGTCTCGACCTGATCGGCCTCGGCAGCACCCAGACGATCGTCGGCATCTTCAACATCACGGCGCCCGCGCTGGACCTGTCCTACATCGCCGTCATCTTCGCGCGCATATGGTACTCCGGTGAGATCGCGTTCGTCGACGGGCCCTTCACCCTCGGCAGGTGGGGCCGCCCGCTCAACTGGACGGCCATCGTCTGGGTCTGCTTCATCAGCGTCGTCCTGTTCTTCCCCCCGCGGAAGCCGGTCACGCCGGAGAACATGAACTACGCCATCTGCGTCGCCGCGTTCATGGGCCTCTTCGCCGTTGGCTGGTGGTGGGCTGGCGCCAGGGAGTCGGTCCCCCTCCCTCTCCTCCATCCCATCCAGTTGGCTGTCCCCGGTGCTGACGGTGCATGCGTGCGTGCGACAGGGTGTACACGGGGCCGAGGACGAAGGACGTCATGGACCTCATCCCAAGCGAGGATCCGGAGGAGACGACACTGACGATGGGATATGGGACCATGGACAGTGGTGTGTAATCACTTTTGGATGATTTTCACCCCTCCCCTCATTTTCCGGGATCTATCCTACATGTACAGCCATATTCCGTCTTTTTATTTGTGTTTTTTTTTTTTTTTTTTTTTGGAGTCGTATGCTTTTCTGGTCCGCTTTACGGTACAATAATGATGGGTCGCTCTATTCTCCTTCTCCGCTTCACCGTGCAGCATTCGGCCGCTTCGCCGGTTACCCCTCGAGCAGGCAGACATGTGTGTACAAAATGGGGTCTACCAGCACGCGCTCCCTCCCCCCACGCCTTCGGTTGCTACAGCACTGCCCGCACGGAGAACGCTCTCTCTCTCTCCCGAAGACTGAAGACTGAAGACCTCTCGCTCATTGCGGTCGCCGCCAGTAGCCGGGGTACACTGCGCAAGGCCCGGCGCGCATCACAACGGCTCACTCTCGCCGCTGGCCATATATATACGTTCACCATCAACGGCCCCGGATGCCCTTTATCGCCATGATCTACCTAGATAGGTCGCGTGCGACAAATGACAACAGACGGACCAGATGCGGGCTGGACGACGGATCGAGATCGAATCGGAATACATGGAACAAGGGGGGTCGTCCTTCGTGCCAGCTTTTCGCCTCCGCTCGCGGATCCATCTTCTATGTATAAGCGTTTCCCCGTTGGTGCAAACGGGAACGGAAGACTTCACTAATGCACATGTACATGGGAATCAAAACACGGGTGAAAAACTGGAGGAAGGAAAGGAAGGGAGGGAGAAAGAAGGGAAGTGCGTTACTCGTATGCTGAACAAAAAAAAAAAAAGAAAGTCTAGACGGTAGTAATATGAACTTCAACTCATTGACCAATCAATCCAATGCTCTTTCACTCTTTCACACCCGCCGGTTCGATCACTCGACGCTTAGAGGTATATGTCAACAAAAACGAAAACAAAAAAAACAAAAAATATCCCGTTCAGTACCCCAAACCAAAACCCTACCCAAAGCAAAAAAGAGAGAAAAAATGGGTATGTAAGTTGGAAGGAAAAAAATGACAATACCTACATTCCTTCACGAAGAGAACACAATGACGTTTGATACGGCACACAGAAAAACTTGAGTCCCTACCGTTAAGCTCCAACCATCCCCGTCACACGCTGACGGTGAATGTCCATCTGTTTTTGACGTCAGTATTCGGTGAAGGACAACGGCGATGATAACAAAGACGAAAGGGAAGCATACCGTTCGCTTTTCAACCCTTGGGCCGTATCCTCTAGCAGGATGCGACGACGATTGCTGACGTACGCCGTGCGGTCCATCATCTCCTTCTTGCTCTCACGGAGCTGATCTGGCGGCTTCTCGAAGAGCTCACTAAGCTGCTCAACGGCCATTTCCAGATCCTTCTGGTTGTCCTCGAAGATGTACGTGTTATTGTTCCTCTCGAGGTAGAACGCGAAGGCATATGTCCATTTCAGCGTTTGGCGGCACTGCTGCAGGACGGACGAGGCTTGAGCGAGGTATTGTACTTCGATCCAGGACATCCCCGACGCCGATTGTAGCATGGTCATCTTCTTCTCCGTCTTGATGTACAGGTCCTTGTCGAGCTTGGCCGAGTGGTCATGGTTGGCGTAGCGGTTGTAGTAGTGGAGGTAGCGCTCCAGCGACGCCCGCGACTTTGCTTGGTTGTCCCGCGCCTCCGACCCGCTCCTCTCCTCGTATCGGTTGCAGTTGTACCAGCTGGTGCCATGCTCGTTCCATGGCCCCATGCACACCCAGCAGAATTCGTGCTTGCACTTCCGACTGTTACGGGCGGGATACGTAAGCATGCCCCTCCTCCATCGACACATGTGGGATAGAGGCAGGTGACTTACCAGGTCATGTGATTGCATCCACCATTCTTCTCGATTGTGGACACGCACTTGGGGCACTCTTTAGTGTGTGCCGATATCCAGTTCGACGTTTCCGAGTCGTCTTCACACTTCTTAAGCCACTTCTTGACCAGAGAACATGGACACGGCTGGTGGTCGCTCTGTCCACACCCGAAGCAGAACCTGTTGCCGCATTTGCATATCACCGTCGGCACGATCTTGTGGAGCTCCGCTGACCGCACGGGACAGTCCATCGCATACTCGCATTCGGGCGCGGGGCACCACCGGAGGTTCTGCTTGTCGTCCACATAAGTTCGGTTCAGGAGCTCCTCGTAGCTGCCGCCCATCAGAAATCAAGCAAAACTCAAGGATTGCATCGAGCGCAACTCACCGTTTGTACACATCGGGCGCAATCAAAAGCTTCATCGTCTTGGAATCCACAATCCTCGAGCATCCGCTTGCCGGACACTGCACGCGTGCAGCTTCCCCCTCGTCTTTGATCTTCGACTCCAGGTATTGCCGATAACAGTTGGCGCAATACCGGTGATCGCACTTCATCGAGTAGGTAAACAGACCCCGGCCCTCATCGCAGCAGATATCGCACGTGAATCCGGGTATCTTCTCGAGCACGGGAGTCACCGCGTACTCCGACCCGAGCCCGGCCTCATCCAGGACCCGTTCCATGTTATCCATGTATCGCTCGATCAACCGTTCCTTCTGCCATTTGAAGTGGCGCAAGAGGATGCCGCACTGTTCCGCCGACAGCCCGAAAAGGTCTGAGAGCTCCGTTACCTGTGCGATCTGTTCCGCCCGTACCTCGCCCGACGATAACGCTCTGAAATCGACTTCGTATGCTTTCTTCTGGGGCTTCTCGTCTTTCACGTCGTCGAGGAACTGGTCGTTGTCGTCGTCTTCAAACTCCGAGTCTGGCCCGATAAGTCAGCATCCGTGATATGACGATGGGTGGACCGCCCAGCAGCACATGGGAACGCGCACGCGACAATATAGAGTTAGTCTTGAGGAAGGGAGGGAGGGAGGGACGCGGGGAAAGCCACGTTCCGAAAAAAGGCCTCACATCCCCTAAGACCAACAAACAAGCAGGGGGGGTGGAGATGAGACGAAGTAAAGCGGGGAGCGGGAGGGAGGGAGGGAGAGGGAGGGGGAGAGAGAGAGAGAGAGAGAGAGAGAGAGAGAGAGACAGAAACTGCGTGCATACCAAGCTCTCCCAAGCTATCGTTGTCGTAGTCGTCTTCCGACATGGGATCGGACATGAAGTCCTCATCGCTAGACATGGCTGTGGTGACGGAGGGGGTGGCTTCGACGACGGGAGAGGTGGCAACACGCTTCGTTACCGGGTTGCCGTCTTCGTGCAGGTCTGGAACCTTTCGTTTCCTGTTTGGGGAGATCGTGTTGACAGCTATCGGGGGTGGCTGCGTTGCTTGGATTGCTACCAAACAACGGAGGGCCGACTTTTAATAGTGGGAGGGGGAAGAGAGAGAGAGGGAGAGGGCGGAGAGAGGGAGAGGGGGGAGAGGAAGCACCGAACCCGGTAAGAGAGGGACAAGTTGCAGTAATAAAAATCAAGGGGGAGGGGGAGAGGTGCGGTTACTCGTCAAGAAGAAGTCGTATGCACGAAGGGAGGACAACGCAAGGACACAGAGAGTGATTTGGGGAGAGTGTTGTGGTGGTGGTGGTGGTGGTGGTGATGGTGGTGGTGTGGGTTGGAACTGGAAGTGCTACACAGAAAGTGTAGAAGCAGGGGAGAAGTGCAGCAAACAACTCGAGCAAGTTGTGAGTGCTTACATAGGGTACGGCGGACCCAACTGGAATTCCAGATCAGGAAAGATGATATTTCCACTCACTTTCTAGGCTTGGCATTGGGGCTGACTCATACTCTATCTATCGGCTTTTGGGCTGCTGTTGGTTGCCACAGACTGCCGGCTCACCTGGGTATCTATCTACACTCTATGTGGTGTCTCTCCACCTTTCTCTGCAGTGGCGACCAGGCGGAAGAAGCGTATACAGCACTTACTATCTCCTTCTGCCTGTCACAGTCAATGCAATATTCTAGGCTTCATTCCCATCTATCCACCTAGGGGTGTCAATATGGGTGCACCCGCTCGCAAACCACGCCCTCGGGACCGACAGATACCATATATATGGCCACCCGTAGGTACATACTCTACTCCACTCCACTATACTCTAGAGTAGAGCCCCATCCAAAGTATTACCGAGTGATATCTCGAGCGTCAAAACTGTTGGCTTCACTTCATAGAGCGGTAAAAAAAAGGAGAAAAAAATGTCAACACATACATTTGGTTTCTCTTTCTCCTTTCGCAGTGCAAGACGTAGTTTCGTCACCCAACTCCAATCCGTGGAAGAGAAGAAGCTCGGAAACCAGACAAAAAAAAAAAAAAAAAAGAGGCTGACCACTCCAAAAAAAAATAATCCAAAAACGGCAAAGAAAAACCAGAAAAATAAACCCCCCCCCCCCCACAACACGCCACATTTTGCCTTCCCCAATATAACACAGAACGAAGCGATTTTGTAAAATGTAGAAGGAAAAACCCCAGAAAAAGACACATGACCCCGAATGAAAGATCAAACATGTAGAGGGAAAGAAAAAAAAAGCGTGCATATAGAGGAATATAGAAAAAGAAATCCCGGTTAAACCCAAAGAGGAAAAAACCAAAACATGGTAGATGGTGTGGTGAAAACTTAGCATCGGCAGGAAGCTGAGGGGGAGGTTGAAGTATCTTAGTACCGCTGCTGCTTTTTGATGGGCCCGTACATATCATCATCCGCAAGTCTTCTTTGCCCCTGGGCAGGACTCTGGTACGAGTGTCCGTGCGTCGATTCTTCTGGCATGTAGCCACCCATCATCCCCATGTATCCCCCTCCGGGCTCCTCCATGCCCCCAGCCTGTGATTGTACTTGCTGGGGAGCGTCCTCGGCCATATCTGTTGGGCTGCGACCAGTGCTGTAAATTCCGGCCGTCCCGGGACTCTTCGACGGTGCAGGAGAGACAGAGTACTTCAGGCCGTTACCAGTGTTGGGATGATCCGGTAGTTGGTCATGATGCATGCCATGCGGAGGATTATTGAAGTTGAGCTGGGTAGGTATCGACCCGTGAGAATTCTGCCCTTGTGACGGCTGCTGCAGCTGGGCCTGTTGCTGGGCCTGTTGTCCTGTTTTCGGGCGGGTGAGATGTGCGAGTTGGTGCTCAAGCATCTGCAAAAGACCTTCTTTGGTGAACGGTTTGGGCAGAACATCATTCATGCCTACCATCATCAGCATACAGCCCCCGCGGATCAGCAACAGCGGAAGCAAGCCTTACCGTTAGTAAAGTAGTTGTTTATATCGTCGCGGCGGATGTTTGACGTCATGGCAATGATGGGTGTATCGCTGTTAAACTGTCGTATCAAAGCGGCGGCGGAGCAACCATCCAGGTTTGGCATCATGATATCCATAAGAACGAGATCGTACGTGTTTCGGTTCATCTTGTTGACGGCAATCAAGCCATCGTCCTAAAAAGCAACAGAGCCATTAGCGCCAGCTACGGGGGCACCACCGTCGATGGGGATGGGGAGGGGGGGGGGCGGGGGGGCAATCACTGACCGCGACATCAACCATACATTGTGCACTCGTCAGGAATTTGCTTCCGATGCGCCGACATGTAGGGTCATCTTCGACGAGCAGCACTCTTGGCTGCGACCGCCAGTGCGGCGTTTGGGGCGTACTCCGTTTTCGGTTCGGCGTGGGTCGGCCAGAGTTGCCACCGGCCACACTACCGGTGCTGCCGTGATGGGGAGGAGGTGGGGTCTCTTGATGTTGTTGCCATGGCAGTTGGCCTGGGGGATTGCCGTTATTGCTGAACGGATGGTGGATCCCCGGGAACATGTGATCCCCGGATTGTTCGGTTCCGTTCATAGCATTCATCATTTGTCCGTTTTGGTAAGCCCCGCCATACCCTCCGTCGTGTTGACCCTGGTGAGCCAATGGAAACTGGTCAATGCCGGCTTGTATGCTGGGTCTCTGGAGGTTCCTATACCCTTCCATGAGACGCTGTGCTTGCTGCAGCGGCGACGCGGTACCAGTGGATTGCTGCTGATGGTTGGCCGGGGATGTAGCCGACGAACCCATACCGCCAGTCTGACCAGGCGATACCGGGTCATCGTGAAGCATATCTTGGCCGTGGGCACTGAGCCTGGCATGTTCCTGCTTCAACGCCCGGACTTGTGCGCTCAGATCCGACAACACCGAGAGCAGCCGCTTAATTATCTCTTCATGTTGGTGTATGTATACCGCCTGCGAACTGATGGCCAGCTGCATATCCTGGTACGCATTTCCCGTCTGTTCCTGGAACTTTTGCACCCGATCGTTGATGACCTGCTGCGATTCCCTAACTTGCCGGACTTCTCCATGGAGTACCTCCATCTGCTGAGAGCCCGATTCGTCGAACTGCGTTTGCTGCTTCCGCGAGGCGGGGGCCTTCCGACGGATGTTGTCGAGGTTGTCCTTGCTATCCTTGGTGAATTCGGGGTGCTTGAACTGCCAACCCTGTTCGGACGATCAGTACTTGTCGCCTCCAGCACGCGTGCGGAGAGAGAGTATCGTTGCCCACCTCTCCACTGCCCACCCCTTCGTCCGTGTTTTTTATCTTGTGAAAATCATATCTGGCACCGAGTCAGTCGCTATTCCGGGGTGTCGGAGCGAGTAGAAGCGGACTTATTGAGTTGGCGGACGAAACTTGCGAAGTTGCTGTGTTTGAAGTGCTGCGGTAGAATATTCTTGGTGAAGTCGTTGGTCTGGAGATTGGCAGAGTTAGTCTTTCGCACGCGACACTGCCGAGAGATCAGAAACCAAGGATCCGCATCACCAAACGTACATCCACCACAATGAAACTATCCCCCGAGTGGCTCCATCGAACAACGTTGCTGTGCGTAGGATCTTCGAGCATTCTGCGGTCGTGGGCAACATTCTGTCAGAAAACGGACTCTCTCGTTCGTGGAGGTTGGTCGAAGCATAGGGAAAAAGAAAAAGAAGAACAAGAGGAAGAGGAAGAAAAGGAAAGAAAGAACACAAGCGTATCGAAACGTGAAATCGCGGTGCTGGACGCGAACGTACTTGTAAAGCTTACGGACCTAGATACGCGCGTACACACCACACCGTCAGAACAGAATGGCCATTCCACAGGAAATTTTTTTTGACGAACTTGTCGGATCAAACAGCACCTCGGCGGGCGCGTTCGAGCAAGGGGAAGCCAGAAAGGAAGGCAAAACTCACGAAGTCGCTACTGCTCTGATTAACGCTTCCTGTTCCCCCACCTCCAGCAGAGCTACTCGGTTCCATATCTAGCCGCACACAAAGGGACGAGAGCAAGACGGATCTCGGGAAAGGGGACGTCGGTCTAATCAACAGACGTTTTTTTTTTCTTTTTTTTCCCTCCGGTTCGTATGGTGAATTGAGGTTTCGCGACACAAACAGGGATTCAACCAGCCGCGGACGGGAGTCGGAAGTGTCGCTTATTCAGTCGGTAGAAGTGGCCGGTGATCTAGATTTGTGGACTCGTGGGGTATCGACAGATGATGTTGTACCCACCAGAGCGAGTCGCAATGGATCCCTGCATCCGATTTCGAGAGTGTATGGGCGGGAGAGCGTGCGTTTTCCTCGATCTCGCAAGGCAACGCGGAGGGGGGGGGGGGGGGGGGGGGGCGGGGTGGGGGGCCGTGGC
>Ga0307516_10005686_pt1 | contig 14786 bp, 11 predicted proteins | sample 19_EM_MG_FD_203310 | JGI IMG/M metagenome (GOLD analysis project Ga0307516, IMG submission 203310) | Populus trichocarpa ectomycorrhiza microbial communities from riparian zone in the Pacific Northwest, United States - 19_EM | ecosystem: Host-associated > Plants > Roots > Unclassified | place...
GTCGAGAAAGATCCCGCGCTTAAGATCGCGGTGAAGCTGCATAGCGGCTTCATCAAGCTTACGGGCCGCGGATGGCTGACCTTGCTCGCGCGAGGCGGACCGAAAGTGGTGCTTTGGATGGCCAACAAGGGCATGCGAGGCCCCGGCGGCGTCGCAACCGCACTGGGCCGCCTGAGACGCTGAGTCGATCGGGCTCGGTAGTTGAGCGCGCCGCACACCGGCAACCACTTTGAATGCCCCGCTCATCGGCCGCCGTTTATTTTCCCTTCTCCTTGGCGTAGCCGGTGTCACTTTGCTGCTGGGCGGGGCCAAGCTGCTCGCTCTCGGCGGATCCTCATGGTACGCAAGCTCGGGAGCGGCGGCGTGCGCGTCGGCAATACTGATCTGGCGCGGCAGCCGCTGGGGTGTCTGGCTCTACGGCGCCATTCTGGCATACACGCTGGCATGGTCGTTCTGGGAGGTAGGGCTCAATGCCTGGGGCTTGGTGCCGCGCCTATTGGCGCCCGCGGTACTGGGATTGTGCTTGTTGACGCCCTTGTTGCAGCGTGGATTGAGCTCCGGTCCGCCGCCACTATTGGGCCGGGTGCGCGCGCCACAGGCAAAAATTCGACGCTGGGTTTGGATTTGTATCGCGTTGGCGGCCATCGCCGCCGGCAGCCTTGCCATTCGGGGCGTCCGTCCCAAAATATCGGAGGATGCGCCTGAGTTCGCCTCCCAGGCCGCTGCCGGCGATTGGCGCAGCTATGGTAACGATGCCGGCGGCACCCGCTATTCCGATCTGGCGCAAATCAAGCCCGGCAACGTCGCACGCCTCGAACTCGTCTGGAGCTTTCGATCCGGCGACCAGGGCCAGCCCGGCCAGGACTACGACTTCGAGGCCACTCCGTTAAAGATTGGCCGCGTTCTGTATTTATGCACGCCGAGCAGTCAAATATTTGCGCTTGATGCTGCGACCGGCAGGTTGATCTGGCATTTCGACGCCAAAAGCGATCTCAAAGGGGTTACCGCCTTTGCTTGCCGCGGCGTGTCCTATTACTCAACCGGGTTGGGATCGGGTGCGTGCGACGAACGCATTTTCGTCGGTACGCCGGATGCCAAGCTCTGGAGTGTCGACGCACTGACGGGCGAACCTTGCGCACAATTTGGTCAAGGCGGTGCCATCGACTTGCTGTCGGGGTTGGGGGAGGTTTCCAATGGCACGTACACGGTCAGTTCTCCCCCTGTCGTGACGCATGGCAGACTGGTGGTCGGGGCCAACGTGCGGGACAACTTTTCGACCGATATGCCATCCGGCGTCGTTCGGGCCTTCGACGCCGTGAGCGGGGCGCTCGCGTGGGCCTGGGATGTCGGCCGCCCAGAGCGCAAGGGTGCGCCGCCGCCCGCCGAGACGTATACGCGCAGTACGCCCAACGCCTGGGCACCGATGGTCGCCGATGACGCGCTCGGATTGGTCTATATTCCCACCGGCAATCCCGCAGCCGACTTCTGGGGCAGACAGCGCCGCACGTTCGACGAACGATACGGCTCGTCGCTCGTTGCCGTGGATGTGATCACCGGCGAGACCCGTTGGAGTTTTCAAACGACCCATCACGATTTATGGGACAAGGACCTGGCCTCGCAACCCGTGCTGATCGACATACCGACTCCGGAGGGAATCCAACCAGCCGTTGTCGTGGGCACCAAGCAAGGCGACCTTTTCATCCTCAATCGAAGGACCGGCGCGACGATTGTTCCCATCACGGAAAAACCGGTGCCGGGCACCAGCAACATTGGTGAAAAACTGGCGCCGGCCCAGCCCGCCTCGGCCTTGGCCGTGAATCCCGGTGCGGCTTTTTTGACTGAGGCGGCCATGTGGGGCGCTACACCCATCGATCAGATGTGGTGCCGCATTCAATACCGGCGCGCACGCTACGATGGGCCGTACACGCCGCCCGGCACGGGACGAGCGTCCATCGTGTATCCGGGAATGTTCGGTGGTATCGAGTGGGGCGGGATAGCCATTGATCCGGTTCGCAAAATATTGGTGTCGAATCCCAGTGCAATGCCGTTCCTGGTCAGGATGGAGCGCGTCGAAGAGTCATCCGGTCCGCCACCGGATGTACCCGCGCGACAGGGAGTACCTGCGCCACAGGCTGTACAGGCACCACAGAGCACGCCTGCAGGGCTTCGAGAGATCAAGGGGTCCGGTTATGCGGTCTCTTATTTTGGATTCCTGAGCCCGTTGCGGATGCCTTGCATGCAACCGCCATGGGGGAAGCTTTACGCGATCGACCTGCGAACCAATCACATTATTTGGGAGCGTCCTGTCGGTACCGCCGCGGATTCGGGGCCGCTCGGCATCGCCAGCCACCTGCCCCTGCTCATCGGCACTCCGCAGTTGGGTGGAACGGTGGTCACGCGAGGCGGCCTCATATTTTCGGGGGCGACGTTGGATCGGTATTTGCGCGCGTATGATCTCTCGACCGGCGAGGAGCTATGGAAGGCGCGCCTCCCGGCAGGCGGACAGGCCAGTCCCATCACCTATGAGACCGACGATCGTCAGTTCGTCGTCATTGCCGCCGGCGGTCACGGTCTTTTGGGCACCAAGCGCGGAGATTATGTACTCGCTTATGCGTTGCGATAGCCCATGAACTCGTTGTTCGTCGCCAGCACCGACGATGTCATCGAGCAAATCATGATCCAATGCTGGGTGTTCGAAGCTCGCTCCGGCGACCGTGCGGGCGCGCGTGCACGCGCCGAACGCACGCTCGAGCGTTTACTCTCGGCAGGACTCCCATCCCGCACCGGTTCCAACGGGTTGCTGCTCGACCCGTATGCGGCCAACAACATGATCAAGGCGCGCGTGGGCGAGCCGGCCGACGAGGCCTGGGCGGATTGGCAGCGGACGACCCGCCGCAATGCGGTTTCATTGCCGAAGGGACCGCATCTGTACCGCTTTTTCTTGCGTCGCGAATGGCATTCGTACACCGCAACCCCGGAGCGCCCGGTGGTCCTTCGGATGCCGCTGCCGCTACGGCAATCGCAACAAGGGCCGGCTGAAGTTCGGCTGCTCGAGCCGGCAGGATCCCTCCTGGAGATCCGCGAGACACCCGGGCGCGTGGAATTGCGCCTCGACTCGGCGGCGACCCGGGGCCCCATCGCGGCGGAACTCGAGGTGCAGTTCGTGAGCGGCGAGGTGATCGACCCGATGACATCGTCTGCCCCTCTCGGGGCGCTCGTTGAACCTGGCGATCAGTTGTGGCTGCGCGAGCGCGAGGGTTTGATCACGCCGAGTCCCGGTGTGGCAGCTCTGGCCGCCGAATTGGCGAAGGTGAGCGCGTCGGCACGAGAGTTCGCTCACGCAGCCTGGGAATGGCTAATGACGAATCTGCGTTTCGGTGATGTTCACCGGGCGCAACTCGATCAACTCGATCCGTTGGGCGGCTTGCTGCGCACGCGCTTGGCCGATTGCGTGCTGGGCTCTTCGCTGCTGGTTGCTCTGTGTCGTGCAACCGGCATTTCCGCACGGCTCGCTTCAGGATACCTGCTCCATCCGGCCAATATCGGGCCGCACTCATGGGCGGAGGTGCGGCTCGCGCCGGATCTGTGGGTCCCCTTCGATTTCGGTTCTTGGTGTTACTCCGCAGGCAATCCGAGCGATCCCGTATGGGGTGGATTCTTCCGGGGACGGATTGATGCACGGTTCCTCGCCGAGGTTGCCCCGCGCGAGTTCACGGGCTGGGGAAGTGCAGTCCCGCCGGAGCAATGGTTCCGCCTGGAGCGTCTGCAAGGCGATCGCATACAGCACACGCTGCATGCATCGTCCGATGGGACCTTGGTGAGACGTGACCTGCTCGATCTCAAGATACTCGGTCCAGTCGGTACTCCCTAATAAATCTGCTTTCGCCGCTTAGATACTTTTCGGCGCCTATTTTTTGCGCCGAAAAGTAGTTGGCGGCCGAACCGCTGCTGCTGCAGAGCGTTCACGCACCGCGGCTTTCACGCATGCTCCGGCAATGATTTCGCCATGTCGTCAATGGATGGGTTTATCCGTCTATCCCTATAGGAGCCATTCGTTCTTCATCCGGTAGATCAAAGGAGCGATCTCATGCCCGACGGCGCCTTACTCACACCAGGCAATGCAGACGGTCGAGGCGACGCGTCGCACGACAATGCTGCTGAGGCCCGGCCGCAGGGTAGGACGAGACCGGCGGCGAAAGCGCTCGAGATGCTTCGCAAAATCGCCGCCAAGGGCACTCTCGCCGCAGCAGGCGCGGTGGCCGGGGTCCTGGTCGTCGCGGTGGTTGCCGTTCGGCAATGGAACGATCCTCCGATCGTCATAGAGTCTTTCGTCATCGCGCCGGGCATCCACACGGCCAGTCTTTCTCCTGCCGCGCTTGCCGATCAGACCAAGGCGTACATATCGACGATTTATTCCTACTCCAACGATCTGTTCGAAAGGCGCAAGCTGGGGGAGCGTACTCTCCCTCTCGATGTGGCCATTGGAACGACGGGCTTGAAATTCCAAGCGCTGGCCGCCGCGTTCAACATTGCGCTCACCGCCGCCGACGTTACCGGCCGGATTACGGACGGTCCCGACGGACTCTCCTTGCAGTGGACCACGTCGATACCGAAGGTGGGTACCATCAAGGTCGACAACCAGTTCGTGGGCGCCGATATCAACCGGGGTCTCGAATGTCTGGCACTGAAGACCGTTGCACGCATATCGCCGGACGTGGCGGCAAACTACCTGCATACGCGAGCCGAGTCCGACGGCCAAGGCTCGAACGACAAATCGAGCTGCCTCGAACAGGATGACGTGGAACTCTACAGCCAGGTCAGCCGGGATCGCGCGGCCCCGTCCGCGACGCGGACGAACGCGTTGGTGGGCCTATCGGTTCATTACTCGCATGCACGACAGTTCTATGACGAACTCACGATGGCACAGGCGGCAACCGAGTTCGCATCGAGGACCATGCCTTGTGACGGGGACAGGTCGAGGCTGTCCTTGTGGCAGAACGTCGAATGCACCCTATTGATGAAACGGCGGTCCATCAATGCGCGTGCCCACGTGGCCGCCTGGATGCAATTGGGTGCCGCGTTATCGGACTACGCATCCGCTGCGCCTACTTTACGCGAAATGCAGGCGCGGCGCGGCGAGTCGATAAACGCCTATGCCCACGTCATCGCCATCAAGAGCGACTATTCTTTCGCTTACGATGCCATGGGTCTTCAAAGAGCGGCGTTGGGCGACATGGACGGCGCACGGCAGGCGTACGAAAAGTCGCTCGCCCTCGCCGAGACCTCGCCCGCGCACATGGATTTCGCGCTCTTGTCCATGCATGGGCGCAATGACTCGTTCGAGGAAAAGGCGTTCAGCGATTCTGATCTCGACGAGGCCGAGCACCATTTGCGAGGCGCGACCAAATTGGATCCGGTCTATTGGGATGCGCACGGTGCGTTGGGTTACGTACTGTATGAACGTGGAAGATTCAGAGAAGCAGCCGAAGTCCTGGTGCCGGCCCTTGAGCACGATGAGTCGAACCGCGATCTGCGAATTCTGCTGAGTTCCACTTATGCGAGGCTATGCGAATTCGACGCCGCGAGAGCGCACTTCACGAAGACGTACCAGAGAAACTACACGGCCTACCAAGGGAATCACAACCAAGGCGACATGCTGAACACGAGTTCGGACTGGGGGAGGGCGCTCGACAAGTTCGGCTTCCGCGCCGCCGCGCTCGAACAAGAAACGGCGGTGCTCGGCGTGAATCCGAATCACGTCGATGCCAGACGGTTCCGCGGCGAGATGGAGATCGCGAGTGGAGACCCGCAAACGATCGCGCAGGGCTTGGCCGATCTGAAGCAGGCGGTGGATGCCAGTGCCGACAAGGCGGACGGCGTATTGGCGGCTTACTTGAACGCACTCACACAAACGGACCGTTGGAACGCTGCAATCGCCGTCTACGAATCGTGGAGCAAGAATAAATGGGTTCCCGCGCTGGCGACGGACTCGATTTCAAACGCCGGAATTCTACCTCCCGTCAATCACGCCCGGCTCGGCTATGCCAGGGCTCTGACCAAGGGTGGTCAATGGGAGCGCGCCCTGAATGAAATGGAGGTGCTGGTCAAGTTGGGCGTAACACTGGAAGCCGAGGAACTGCGGGACCTCCAGAATCAGGCGACCACGGGCGGTGCGAGCGGCGAGACGCTGGCACGAATCGGAAATCTGTCAAAGGATGCTGCGCTGCCTGCGCCCCCGACGGGAGCGCCGGAGGAATGTAGCGCCGACGACGTGTCCAAGGCGGCGCCACTGGCTCTGGTGGCGATGCAGTTGAACTAGCCCCCGATTTCCGCTTGCTCTCCAGTCTAAAACGCATTTTTGTGCGACCGCACAAGCACTCAGCGGACGGCCTGGTCGATCCCGATGTCGGGATTTGACCTCGTATGCCGTTATATTCTGTAGGAACCGCCTGCATGCATGGCGGGGCCTGCAATGGGAGGCGCATGGGTGGTATCGTCTGCGTTAGGCTCATTTGACTCTCGGAAGCGAGTCGAAAAAAGGACAAGGAGATTTTCATGAACAATCAGACCAGCGGCAATGGTGGGGCATCGCCCAAGCTTCAGCCGACGATCGATGGAGCATCGAATAACATCGGCGGGCAGGGGCCAGCGACCGATTCTTTGACAGACACGTCGGTCCCCACCGACATCGTTGGCCAGGATCCCGCTCCTGGCACGATGGCTCCAGATAGTGTGAAGGGTGGGCATGTTTGAGTCGACTATCAAGCTTCGTACGGACGCGGAATTGCGTTCTTTATCGCAGTGACTCCGTTGACGACGGAATGCGGGATTCGTAGCTAAAACGACAGGGAGACGCGCGTGATTTACAAAGTAGGTTTCGATGGCGTAGTAACGGCGGAGTTGGACAAGTTGCTTCAGTCCATCGAGAATCGCGTTAACGGTTGGGGAATGCACGTACAGGCCTCGGACATGGGGGCGTCCACGATCGCGAGTGGGTCCACGAACCCGCCTTGTCCGGTCGGCCAGACCTGCTCCGATAGCGTCAAGGGTGGCCATTATTTCGCCGTCGCCGTCATCGCGATTGTGGCGGGGGCTATCGCTGGTTACATCGCTGGTAAGAAAGGTGCCCAGCGCTACCTCGAAAGCGTGAAGGGGGGGCACGTTTGAGTCGGGTCAGATGTAGCGATCGCTATTTCGAATGCGCGGCGCCGTCGCGCTAACGAAGCGACGCACGAGTGGGTAAGTTCCGCGCCATCGCCTCGGCTTCGATGAATGGCGCGGCGTCAGGCGAATAGTAGACGGACGCCGCGTCGCGCGCTTTCCGCGCCAGCGCGCGGGCGGCCTCGGCCTCGCCTGCCAGGAATAACGAGCGCGCGCGAATGCCCCAAACATAGGGTTCTATCCGAATGTCGTAGTATCCCTCGAGGTGACCGAGTTGATCCATGGCGTTCTTGCTGGCTGACAGTGCGCCTCGGGCATCACTGATCGATACGGCAACTGCAGCCAATCCTGCCCGCGACAATACAGCCGCTTCGGTGGCGCGCCCCTCCGACATCTGCAGAGCTTCGTCAAATGCCGAGGTGGCGCCGTTCGGGTCATTTTGAGCCACTAGGAAACGTCCCCAGCGCTCGAGGGCACTCGCGAGCCTCGATGCGGACGCCTTCTGGGCTTTCCAGTCGGTCAACGCGGCCCTCAATGCCTCGCGAGCTTCCGAGATGCGTCCGGCGGCTTGGTAGGCGGTACCAAGGTCGAGCTCCAATCGACCGGAATCAAAGGCATGCGGCGCGGATTTTGTCAGCAGAGCCTGAGCCCGTTCCAATAGGTGCACACCGCGCGCGCCTTGACCATCGATGGCAAGGCAGTACCCGTACTTGCGCAGAACATGCGCGGCCTCCATGGCATCCGTGGCGTTTCGAAACTCAGACTGTCCACGGGGCAGATTCTGCATGAGTGCGTCAAAGGCGGAGAGCGCCGCCTCCCGCTCGCCGCGCTCATAGCGAAACAATGCCCAGTCCGAAGCGATCCGCCAATAACTTTGCGTCTCGCGGCCGTAGGTGCGCTCGGCAACCTCGGTGCCGCGCGCAAACGCCGTCGCTGCGCCATCGAAATCGCCAAGGCGTCCCTGTGCCAAGGCGAGACCCGCGTACGGATTCAACAAATCGCCTTCCCGTTGCGGGTTCGCTTGCGCAACGGCGATAGCGCGCTGATAGTAATCGGCGGACGAGGAAAACTGTGAGCGCTCGAGGAAAAGCGAACCGAGATCGATCAGTGCATCTACATAGCGCGCGTCGTGCGGCGCAATGGTCTTGAATAAAGCCGCAGAAGCTTCAAGTGATGCTTGCGCTTGATCCGCCTTCGCGGCATTGCCGAATAGAGACTCGCCGCGGATCAGCAGCCATCTCGCCCGGATCGGCGACTTCTCGAGATGCGCTGCCCGTATGAGCGGGTCGGCCCGCGACAGCAGCCCCAGCGCTCGAACATCGTCGCCATCATTGTCTGCGACATCCGCTTGCCCGAGCAATCCTTCAATAGCGTGCAAATCGCTCGGCCCATAGTAGCGGCCTGCGAGGTGCGTCTCTCGTTCGTACAACGCATTGGACCTTTGTGTCTCCTCTAGTTCGCGGTAGATATCGGCTGTTACGCCGAGCAGCTCGATTTGTGTTTCAGGTTCCTGCGCGAAGCTGCTTTCGATCCGTTTGGCGCTGGCATCCAACAAGGCGCGGGCCGTGATTTCGCCGCGCGGCTTGTCCGCGGCAATTCGCGGATCGTTGGCGCGGAATACACCGATGAGAAAGTCCTTGATGGTGGTTGCCCGCTGCGCCGCGCGTTCAGCGCGCACGGCCTGCCAGGCGATGCCGGCGCTGCCGCCAATGAACAAGATGAGAATTGCGGCGGTCATGGCCACCCCAATCCAATGCCGGCGGACGAATTTCAGTGCGAGCGTGGTGGTGCCGATGCGCAGGGCGGAAATCGGCCGGTGATCCCGGCTGCGGCGAATATCCTCGGCAAAGGCCTCGGCTGACGCGTAGCGGCGCGCGGGATCGACCTCGAGTGCCTTGGCGATGATGGCATCGAGGTCGCCGGAGAGCGCACGGCGCAGCTGTGGGGGCTTGAGTCCACCCACATACTCGGCGTGACCGGGAGCAATGCGCGCGGAGGCGCGTCCGGCACCGGTGCGCTCGGCGGAGTTCTTGCGATTGTCGCGAAAAGGGCGCTGGCCGGTGAGCATTTCATGGAGGATGACGCCCAGCGCGTAGAGATCGACGGCGGCGGTGATGGGCTCTCCCGCCAGTTGTTCCGGCGCAGCGTACGCCGGAGTCGCCATGCAGGCCCCGACCCTCGTCATTTGGGTCGCGCCGCGCTGCGCGTCGCCGTCGAGTAATTTTGCGATGCCGAAGTCGAGGAGTTTCACGCGCTCTTCAGGAGTCACGAGAATATTCGACGGCTTCAAGTCGCGATGCGCGATCAGGCGGCCGTGCGCATGGCCGACCGCATCGAGTACTTGCAGGAACAAGTTCAGGCGCCGCTCGAGCGAGACCTTTGCATCCCGGCAATACTCGTTGATGGCGACGCCATTGACCCACTCCATCGCCAGGTAAGGATTCTGGGCCTCGTCGACGCCGGCATCGTAAAGATGGGCGATGCGCGGATGGGAAAGCGCGGCCAGAATGTCGCGTTCGCGCTCGAAGCGTCGGCGCACGACGCCGGCCAGTAGGTGGATGTGCGGCAGCTTGAGCGCCACCTCACGTGTCAGAGTACCGTCGCTGCGCGAGGCCAGCCACACCTCGCCCATCCCGCCGGTGCCCAGGCGCTTCTTGAGTTGGTAGGGTCCAACCAACTGTCCCGCCGCGAATTCCGGGGCGATGGTGTCATCGATCATCGGCCCATCCATGAGACCGACTTCGCGCGTCGAGACGCCGGTCGCGAGCACTTTGACGAGCCATGGCCGGACCTGCGCGTGCTCCACACCCAGCGCCGCCAGCCACTGAATTCGGCCGCTCTCCGGAAGATCGAGGGCCTCGTCGAGCAGGGCCGAGAAGGCCGGCCATAGCTCAGGCGGGCAGGGCAGCTTGGCCATGATGAGATATTGCGATTGAGTTACAGGTCAAGACGGATTCCATCGGGAAATTCTGACATCGGCTCAATCGGAATCCGACAGCATGGCCCGCAGCAGCACGCGGGCCTTTTGCCAGTCGCGCTGCACCGTCCGCGTCGTGAGGCCGAGCGCTTCGGCGACTTCGTCCTCGCTGTAGCCGCCGAAATACCGCATTTCAACCACTTGTGCCAACCGCGGTTCGCGCTTTGCGAGTTCAGCAAGCGCATCGTCGATGCGCAGCGGTTCGTCTGCGGCCGCCAAGGACTCGCCGATCTCGGTGTTCAGGGTGATTTTCCGCTCTCCGCCGCCCCGCCGCTCGGCGTTTTTTTCCCGCACCAGATCGATGATGACCGATCGCATGATGCGCGAGCAGTAGCCAAGAAAGTGCGCACGGTTCTCGATGTGCAGGTTGTGCTGCAGTGCCAAACGCCTGTAGGTGTCACTGACCAGACCAGCGGTGTCGAGCAAGGTAAGAGGTCCATTGGAGCGCAGACGCGCTCGCGCCAGCCCTCGAAGCTCATCGTAGGCCGTGGCGCTCAGCGCGGCGATATCCATCCCGCTGCCCGGCGGGGGCGGCGGTGCCTCGGGCGATTCGTCCGACACGCTACCTCCCAGTTTGGCGCTGTGCGCTCAAGTATATGCCCGTCCGTGGCAATCGCGTAACGCCGTGCCGCGCGGGGAGCACGAGCGCAGTGGGCCTGGCCGACGCGGACGCACCGCACAATATCAGATTCAGGAGAACGATTGGCTGCTGGACGATTACCGGGGGCAGGCTTACAATATTACTTTTCGTAAGGACGGAGTTCGATCACATGGCCACGGCGACAGTAACCAGCAAGGGTCAAACCACGATTCCGAAGGAGGTGCGCGCCGCAGCGAATCTAAAGCCGGGCGATAGGATTCATTTCGCGGTGTTGGAGGATGGGACGATCATCGTGCGCGTCAAGAACCGGAGCATACGAGACATCGCCTTCAAGCCGCCCGGTGGCAAGCGTGTGTCGATAGCGCAGATGAACCGCTAGGTATCATGCGGTGCTCGGGATCGATACTAACGTCGTCGTGCGGCTGCTCGTCTCGGATGATGCTGAGCAGACTCGACGCGCACGGAAACTGATCGAGGAATCGCTAGACCGCGAAGAATCCGTGCTCGTATCACTGCTTGTCTTGATCGAATCTGAATGGGTCCTTCGGAGTAAATACGAATTTGAACGGGAGGCGATTCTCGGCATGTTTCGAGCTCTGCTCGGAGCCCGGGAGCTGTCTTTCGAGGATGAACCCGCCGTCGAGGAGGCTCTGTTTCATTGGAAGGACAGCGTTTGCGGCTTCACTGACTGTTTGATCATCGCGCACAATCGACAGCTCGGATGCCGGGCTACGGCAACATTTGATGCCAAGGCGGCTCGCCTGCCTGGTGCCTTGCCGCTCTGAACACACCGTACGGTCTTCTAGGTGACCTAGCTGGTCGCTGATTATGCACGCTATGCCGTGGAGCATTGGGAGAATAAAATTCGCGTCCAACGCGCGCGATTTTGGTTAATCTCTGCAACATGCGCATCCATGTACTTCCGACCCCCGAATCGGCGGCTGAGCGTGCAGCCGAGTGGCTGCGCACCGAGATAGCGCGCGCCAGCGCGCAGCGCGGTCGCTGCCTCGTCGCCTTGAGCGGGGGGCGCACGCCGTGGCGGATGCTCCGGGATCTGTGCCGTCTGCGTGTCCATTGGCACGACCTGCAGGTGTTTCAGGTGGATGAGCGGGTCGTGCCGGAGAACGACGAGCGACGCAACGCGCGGCAGATTGCCGATCTGCTCGTCGGTCCCGCGCTGTTGCGCGCATCGCAGTTTCATGCAATGCCGGTCGAGCGTAGCAGTCTCCAAGGGGCCGCCGAGGACTACGCGGGGCTGCTCAGCGAGCATGGCGGGACGCCGCCGGTACTCGACGTGGTCCAGCTTGGGATCGGCGCCGACGGCCATACCGCTTCGCTGGTACCGGGTGATCGGCTCCTCGATGTGGTAGACCGCGATGTCGGAATCAGCGTTCCCTATCAAGGGGTGGCGAGGATGACGCTGACCTTCCGAATACTCAATGCGGCGCGCCACCGCTTATGGCTCGTCACCGGCGCCGACAAGGCGACGGCGCTGCATCAACTGTGGGTGGGCGATGCATCGGTGCCGGCCGGGCGTGTCGTGCGTGAATCGGCGTTCGTATTCACCGATGCGGCGGCGGCAGTCGAATTGCCGGCTGAGATCCGCTCTCCCCACTGAGGTCCGTTCCGCGTTCACCGCGAAACGCGGTTCCTAGATCGGCTGGCGCAAAGCCCCGAGCGCCTCCGACATGAGTCGTGTGTGCTCGGCGGGCGAGCCGTGGCTCATTTCGATTTTCCCGAGCTTCACCGAGTTCTCAACGACCAGGCGGCAGCGTTCGAAGCGGCGCGCCATGAATTGCTTCAAGGCGCCTTCCAGGGTCGGCTGCGACGCAACTTCCTCGGCCAACACGATGCCGTCCTCAATCGCCATGCCAGCGCCGGAAGCGAGATGCGGAGTCGTGGCGTGTGACGCGTCGCCGATCAGCACCACGCGGCCCCGGTGCCACGGTGCCGGCTGCAGCAGGATTTCGAGGGGCCGATAGTTGACGCTGCCGGCGTTGGTCGTCCGGACGGTTTCGCGGATTTCGGGCACGAGTCCGGCGAAGCCCTCCATGGCCTCGTACAGCTTCTGCGGCTGATCCCGCACTTCGATCCACGGATTTTCCGCGGCCGGATGCAGCAGGAACATGTACATATGCGTTGCGGAGACCGGACTGAATCCGACCTTGTAGTCCTCGCCCATGAAGAAATAGCTGCGATCGACTTCGGCGGGTCGCTCGGCAACGAGACGGTAGACGACCTGGCCGGTGAATACCGGCTTCGCCGCCGCGGGCAATACGCGTTCGCGCAGCGGGGAGAAAATGCCGTCGGCACCGACCACCAAGTCGTAGTTGCCCCGGGAATCGTCCGTGAAAGTCACGTCGACCTGTGCGGCGCTCTCCGCCAACTGCACCACCGAGGTACCAAGGCGGACGTTGGTCCCCAGGTCGAGAGTCTTGGTCGACAGAATCTTATGCAACGCAGGGCGCATGATGCCGCCGCTGGCCGGTAGACCCGCGGCCAGCGCCGGAAACGTGACCTCCTCGAGCAGCTTACCGGCCTTGCTGTATATCTTGGCGCCATTCCAAGTCGCGCACTGTGCCACGACCTGATCCAATACGCCGAGCGTTTGCAGCGCCCGCAGAGTGGGGCCGGTCATGGTGATTCCTGCGCCATAGACTCGCCAGCTTGGATCGATTTCCACCAGATCGACGTCGATGCCCGACTTGCGCATTTGGATGGCGCAGGACATGCCCGCCACGCCGCCCCCGACGATCAAGACCTTGCTGACTTTGGCCACTGCGACTCCCCGGATTCGCGATTTCCTGATGCGCTAAGGTAGACACTGCCGTCCCGCCGGGGCAATCGTTTGTTGCAATCCATGGCATCTCGATTGCCGATTGAGTCGGCTGGGTTCGAGGCTTCGGCTCGTGTAGCGCGCAGGGTACAACCACCGACGCCGTATGCGCATCTATCGCGGATGATGATGGCGGGAATCGTCACAAACGCTTGTACAAGCGAACTCATCTGCTCGTAGGCTGCGACGTATCGGATGTTTCCGCCCGAAGCGTCGGGTGGTACGGAAAACACAATAGACATCTGAGGCTTAGAAGGCACAACGGGGGTGGCATGCGTAACGGTTACCTGATTGCGGCAAGTGTCGTGTTCGTACTTGCCGGTACGTCGAGATGGGCAGAGGCGCTGGGCGACAGTCCGGCGGCCGCTGTCACGGAACTCGAGGAAATAGTGATCACGGCGCAAAAGCGCACGGAGAAATTGCAGGATGTGCCGGTATCCGCCGCGGTCATATCGGCGCAGGCGCTAGCCAACGCCAACGTCGCGGACCTGTCGGATTTGAACAATCTGGTGCCGTCGGTACAACTCAACGGCACCATCAATGGCCGCGTGCCCACCGGCGTGCGAGGCATCTCGAGCGTATCGAATGAGCAGACGGTGGGCATTTCGTCGGGCGTGGCAATCAACGTCGACGGGGTGCCGGTGCCTTCGGATTCCTTTGGCGCCAACAATGTCGCCGGCATTCAGAGCGTCGAAGTCCTCCTCGGCCCGCAATCGACCTTGGGCGGAAGAACGGCCGCATCAGGCCTCATCAACATGACCACCCGCGGACCGAGCGACACGCTCGACGGTTTTGCCACCACGACGGTCAGCGACGACGGCGAATATCGTTTTGAGGGATTTCTGTCCGGTCCGCTCTCGGATCATTTCAAGGCCAGCCTCTCGGCCTACAAATCCACGGTGCCTTATCCCGTGACGAATCTGGCCACCGGCGATAAGACGACCCAGGATGTGTCCGGCGCCCGAGCGAAATTGCGATGGGAAATCAACGATGATCTCGATGTGACGTTGATGGCGCACAGCGAGCTTACCCAGGGGAAAGGCTTCAATTTCGTCTACGCCTACATTACGCCAGGCCACGATTTGCTGTTCACGATTCCACCCGGGGCGCCCTGTCCGCCCGCGTGCGAGCCGCCGTTCCTGACGCCGGCGGTGCTGCTGCCCGGAATCACGCCCTCGTGGAACAATCTGGTCTACAAGAGTCCGGTCACC
>Ga0307516_10005687_pt1 | contig 14785 bp, 21 predicted proteins | sample 19_EM_MG_FD_203310 | JGI IMG/M metagenome (GOLD analysis project Ga0307516, IMG submission 203310) | Populus trichocarpa ectomycorrhiza microbial communities from riparian zone in the Pacific Northwest, United States - 19_EM | ecosystem: Host-associated > Plants > Roots > Unclassified | place...
GGATGTGGAGGAGGGCTGTTGTCCGAGGTGCGGCGTACCCTGTCTGCGTTTTTCAACCAGATACTCAAAGCCCTGTCAGAGCCTCGCCAGGCTAGGTGCGAGGACTACAGGGATTGATGCTTCCGAAGCAAACATCGGGATAGCTTCGACCCATGCCGCAGCAGATCCCCAGTTTGCCCGATCAACCAAGTCCTTGAAGTACCTGCATACAACGGCTGAGGCGCTGCTGGAGGAGGGGAAACAGTACGATGTTGTGTGCTCTCTAGAGGTCATAGAGCACGTTGCCACGCCCTCAGAGTTCCTGCACGCATGTGCACAACTTGTGAAGGTGAGCGATTCATTTCGGTTCTTCCGCACTTCGTCAGCATGCGCATTAGCCACCCGTTCTGACCCTACTCATTGCTCTTATTCAGCCCGGGGGTCACTTGTTTCTCTCCACCGTCTCACGCACACCTTTGGCATACGCGTTGACCATCTTGGCCGCAGAGAACATCCTTAGGCTCGTCCCGCCTGGCACGCACACGTACTCCAAATACATCAGGCCCTCGGAACTGTTAACTTTCTTCCAAGAATATCCTACGCCTCGGTTCGCCTCCAGTATCGGCGAGCACGAAAAACCCTGGATTACGCGTCTGTACAATGGGTTACCAGCGCGCAAAGAGGCCGAAGCCCGTGGGTTGATATATGTCCCCTGGGACGGCCGATGGATCCTGACGGATCGGAGCAGCACGTCGATAGATTTTGACCTTTCTACGCTCTGTAACTACATATTTTGGGTGCGCAAGCCCAATAATTCTGCCTGATATTAAAATCGGAATTTGTGGTGGCATTCGGCGTCTACCGGACAAACAGATACAAATCGGTGAACGCGACTACGTAGCCCTCCCACAACCCGTAGAGTCTTCAACTCGCATCCGACCAGCCCTCTTCCCCTTCTTCCCCCATCTCCCCCGCCGAACGAGAGGTCGTAGACGACGATAACGACCCACGAACAGACGACGACGGCCCTCTATCGAGTCTCCTCATCACCCCGTGACCATGGACATCTCAAAACCCATAGTTTTTAATGAGCACCTCCAGCTCTCCAGCTTGGGCGTGCAGCCCGCTTCCATCTCTTTCCAGGTCTGTGGAATATCGTCATCCTTGCCCCGGTTTACTCTCGTCGGTTGACACCTGATGACAGACGCTCACCCTCGAATCCGACCATTTCATCTGCGTGCGGGAGAAAGTCAATGAACAGAACCAGGTTGTCATCATCGACCTAAACGACGCCAATAATGTTCTGCGTAGGCCCATAACCGCAGACTCCGCGATCATGCACCCCCACCAAAAGATTTTGGCTCTTAAATGTGTGTATTACGCGTCCACACCCCGCCCGGATGCAACTGCGGGAACGCAGTAAACTGATCTCACTGTGTACACAGCCGGTCGAACACTGCAAATATTCAATATTGAGACCAAGACCAAGGTCAAGTCGCACGCCAATGCTGAGGACGTCATCTTTTGGAAGTGGATATCGGACAGCATCGTCGGAATCGTGACGGAAACTGCCGTCTTTCACTGGTCCATGGCCGACGCGACTTCCCCTCCACAAAAGGTGTTTGACAGGCATCCAACCCTCGTCGGCGCACAGATCATCAACTACCGCTGTAGTGCCGACGAGAAGTGGCTTGTTCTCGTCGGTATTTCAGGAAATGCCACCAATCCCTCCGCGTTCAAGATCAAGGGTTCCATGCAATTGTACAGCAGGGACCGTGGTGTCAGCCAGCCGATTGAGGGTCACGCCGCCTCCTTTGCTGAACTGAAACTGGACGGTCACCAGCACCCCACTAAATTATTCACTTTCTCCGTCCGGACCGGCGCTGGTGCCAAGGTATTCAGTCCCTCGACTGGGTCTCCAAATCTGTCTGAAGTTGATCATTCGCTCGTCCCAGCTTCACATCGTAGAGATCGACCATCAAGCCCCAGATCCCGTCTTCACCAAAAAGCAGATCGACGTCTACTTCCCTCCAGAGGCGACGAACGATTTCCCGGTTGCGATGCAAGTCTCGAAAAGGCACGGAATCGTCTACCTGGTCACAAAATACGGCTTCATCCACCTCTACGATCTCGAATCTGGCGCGTGTATCTATATGAACCGAATTTCCGGAGAGACCATCTTCGTCACGGCTGAACACGAGTCTTCGCATGGTATCATCGGCGTAAATAAGAAGGGTCAAGTTTTGAGCGTGGACGTCGACGAGAATACCATCGTTCCGTATATCCTCACGACATTGAACAACACCGAGCTGGCCTTCAAGCTCGCCAGTAGGGCCAACCTTCCTGGTGCGGATGATCTGTACGTTCAGCAATACCAACAACTCTTCCAGAGCGGACAGTTCGACCAGGCCGCTCAGATTGCCGCCAACTCACCAAGGGTAAGCCATTCTGGTGTTCCTACTCTGGCTTTCTCTGACGCGGTCATTACTCTAGGGCATTTTGCGAACCGCCCAAGTAATCGAGCAGTTCAAGCAGGCTCCCGTCATTCCCGGCGGACAATCTCCGATCCTCCGTTATTTCGGTATCCTGTTGGAGAAAGGGCAACTCAACCACCTCGAATCTATTGAACTTTCTCGTCCGGTCTTACAACAGGGGAAGAAGAACTTGCTCGAGAAGTGGTTGAAGGAGGGTAAACTCACTTGCAGTGAGGAACTCGGCGATATGGTTCGGTTGACGGATATTGGAATGGCACTGAGCGTATACCTCCGCGCGAACGTTCCCAATAAGGTCATCGCGTGTTTCGCCGAGATGGGTCAACCGGAGAAGATCTTGCTGTACGCTAAGAAGGTTGGGTACACTCCGGACTATGTCGGCTTGCTTCAGCATATTATGAGGTCCAACCCCGATAAGGGCGCCGAATTTGCTACCCAGTTGGCCAACGACGAGTCTGGACCTCTTGTGGACATCGAGCGTGTAAGCTTCATTCGTTCCGCCGTCAGCTCATCTGCCAAACAACTCGCTCTTAGGTCGTCGATATCTTCATGTCCCAAAACATGATTCAACCCGCAACCTCCTTCTTGCTTGACGCCCTTAAGGACAACAAGCCCGAGCAAGGCCACCTCCAGACCCGACTTTTGGAGATGAATTTAATTCATGCTCCCCAGGTCGCCGATGCCATCTTTGGTAACGATATGTTCAGCCACTACGACCGGCCCAGGATCGCCAATCTTTGCGAGAAGGCTGGCCTCCTGCAGCGGGTGAGTGGGTCTTCCTCGGGTTGTTGCAGGCCGTTCATCAAAGAGTTTTTATCTAGGCTTTGGAACATTATGAGGACATTGCTGACATTAAGCGAGTCGTTGTGCACACAACCATGTTTAAACCAGAGGTATTTTGACCACTGTCGAGTAACGTGTTTGGTCCTTATCCTTCTTTACAGTGGTTGGTGGAATACTTCGGACGCCTCACGGCCGACCAGTCGATGGCTTGTATGCAGGAGATGTTGCGGGTGAACGTCCGGCAGAACCTCCAGATCGTCATCCAGATCGCCACCAAGTACTCAGATATCCTCGGCCCTGTCAAGTTGATTGAGATGTTCGAATCCTTTAAGAGCTCCGAAGGTAGGCGATCACAACCACCCCTGTGGACAGGAGGTTGACCATTTCTAGGTCTCTACTACTACCTCGGTTCTATCGTTAACCTTAGTCAAGACCCCGAAGTCCACTTCAAATACATCCAGGCGGCCACTCGCACAAACCAAATCCGAGAGGTCGAGCGCATCTGCCGAGAGAGCAACTACTACAACCCGGAGAAAGTCAAGAACTTCCTCAAGGAGGCCAAACTCCAGGACCAGCTCCCTCTCATCATCGTCTGCGATCGGTTCGACTTTGTGCACGACTTGGTTCTCTATCTGTACCAGAACGGCTTAACCAAGTTCATCGAAGTTTACGTCCAAAAGGTGAACTCTGTCAGGACTCCTCAGGTTGTTGGTGGGTTGCTGGATGTGGACTGTGATGAAACTACGATCAAGAGTCTCTTGGCTTCTGTCCCTGGAAACTTCCCCATTGACGAACTGGTTAACGAGGTCGAGCAAAGGAATAGGCTCAAGTTGATCCTCCCCTGGTTGGAGGCCCGGGTCCAAGCCGGTTCTCAGGATCCCCCCGTGTACAATGCCTTGGCCAAGATCTATATTGACAGTAACAACAATCCCGAGGCGTTCCTGAAGGAGAACAACCTCTACGAGCCTTTGGTCGTTGGTAAATTCTGCGAGAAGAGGGATCCATACCTCGCCTACATCGCGTACGCGAAGGGTTTCTGCGACGACGAGCTCATTGCGATCACCAATGAGAACTCGATGTTCAAGCAGCAGGCGAGGTACCTCGTCAAGAGGCGCGAGGCCGATCTTTGGGCCCAGGTCCTTCAGTCAGACAATATCCATCGCCGTGCCCTGATCGACCAGGTGAGGTTCACTTGTGTCTATACGCCGGACTGGACGTTGGCTGATTTATGTCCTGTAGATTGTTGCTACTGTCTTGCCAGAGTGCACCGACCCGAACGATGTCTCCGTTACGGTTCATGCCTTCCTGAAAGCAGATCTCCCTCTGGAGCTCATCGAGTTGCTGGAGAAGATCATCATCGAGCCCTCTCCCTTCAGCGACAACCGCAATCTTCAGAACCTCTTGCTCCTTACTGCCATCCGTGCAGACAAGGGTAAAGTCGTCGGATACATCAACAAGTTGCAAAATTATGATACCGCCGAGATCCCGAAGATCGCTACCCAGCATGGGCTGTACGAGGAGGCGTTCATGATTCACAAGAAGTACGAAGAACATGCTCAGGCCATCAATGTCTTGGTCGAGCATATGGTTTCCCTCGATCGTGGTGTGGAATATGCGAACAAGGTCAACAAACCGGAGGTTTGGAGTCGATTGGCCAAAGCTCAGCTGGACGGCCTCCGTATCAAAGATTCCATTGGTACGTACAAAATACAGTCACCCTAACAGGTTCCGACGGTTCGCTGTAGACTCCTACATCAAGGCCGAGGATCCTTCTAACTTCAACGAGGTCATCGAGATTTCCACTCGGGCAGACAAACACGAGGATTTGGTTCGTTACCTCCAGATGGCCCGCAAGAGCCTCCGCGAGCCAAAGATCGATACCGAATTGGCCTACGCTTACGCCAAGACCGATCGCCTCCACGATATGGAAGACTTCCTGAGTGTCACGAACGTCGCGGATGTTCTCGTCGTTGGAGAGAAGTGTTTCGAAGACGAGTTGTACCAGGCTGCTAAGTTACTCTTTACCAGCATTTCCAACTGGGCGAGATTGGCGACCACCCTTATTTACCTCGAGGAGAACCAGGCTGCCGTGGAGAGCGCGAGGAAGGCTGGGAACACTCAGTGAGTCGGCCTCGTACCCGGCTTTCCCGGTCACTGATGATGGTATAAGGGTGTGGAAACAAGTGCACGCTGCCTGTATCGAGAAGAAGGAATTCCGGCTGGTGGGTGTCTCCAACTCTGCCCTTGGGCGTGATTGACTAGGAAACCTTCAGGCTCAAATTTGCGGCCTTAACATCGTCGTTCATGCTGTAAGTCTCTGGTTCCCTTCGGTGTGAACCTGCTGACCCCTCCCTGCAGGAGGAACTCAATGGTTTGATCTCAACCTATGAGCGCCGTGGTTTCTTCGACGAGATCCTCTCATTGCTCGAGGCTGGTCTCAGTCTTGAGCGGGCACACGTAGGTCGAGCCCAGCGTTCCGGCAGGACATGGCGCTCAATCCCTTGCAGATGGGTATCTTCACCGAACTCTCGATTCTCTACAGCAAGTACAAGCCCGAGAGGTGTATGTCACTGGTCCTGCCTTACGTTTCAGGAGACAACGAACTAATCTGCCACTAGTGATGGAGCACTTGAAGCTCTTCGTTACCCGTATCAACATCCCCAAGGTCATCAGGGCTGCGGAGAAGGCTCATCTCTGGCCAGAACTTGTCCTGTTGTACATCAAGTATGATGAGTTTGTAAGTGGGGGCAATGATTAGTGGATGATCAGGCTGACACACACTTTAGGACAATGCCGCTCTCGCTATGATCGAAAGATCTGTCGATGCTTGGGAACACAACCAGTTCAAGGACGTGATCGTCCGGGTGGCAAATGTTGAGATGTAACTGCCACCGCGATGTTTCTGCCCTTGGACCATAACTAACGTTTTCTTATCCAGCTACTACAAGGCTTTGACTTTCTACCTCCAAGAACAGCCCACCCTCTTGACCGATCTTCTCAGCGTAATGATCCCCCGTATCGATCACGCCCGTGTGGTCCGGGTGTTCCGTCAAATGGACCACATCCCACTCATTCGCTCATACCTTATCGCCGTGCAGCACGTGAGTAGCTTCTGGTGACCCAGGGACCTTCGGCTAATGCACAACCGCAGCTGAATATTGAGGCTGTCAACGATGCCTACAACGCTCTTTTGATCGAGGAGGAAGACTACAACACCCTTCGGGACTCGATTGACAGTTTCGACAATTTCAACAATATCTCCCTTGCCCAGCAGTTGGAGAAGCACGCTCTGCTTGAGTTCAGGCGGTTGGCTGCTCACCTGTACAAGAAGAATACCAAGTGGGACGATTCCATCACGTTGTCGAAACAAGACAAGTTGTTCAAGGACGCCATCGTTACCGCCTCCAGTTCCAACTCGGTCGAGGTTGCTGAGGATCTGTTGACCTACTTCGTGGATATCGGTAACAAGGAATGCTTCGCCGCTGTGCTCTATGTCTGCTTCGACCTCCTGAGGTCTGATGTTGTCGAGGAGCTGAGCTGGAGGCACGGATTGAATGACTTCTACATGCCGTATAAGATCCAGAACCAGCGCACCTTTGTCAATAAGGTGGGTTGACACCACGCAACTCTCCAAGGATACAGAATGGAACCTGACATATGTCCTCTTCTCAGATCGCCCAGCTCGAGAAGGAGGTCAAGGAGAGGTCGAAGAAGGAAGTCCAAAAAGAGCAGCAAGAGGCTGAGATGCCAATCATAAACCCCGGTTTCGGTGGCCCCCTATTGCTCACTCAGGGTCAACTTGGTTCCGTCGGTAATGGGTTCCCTTCAGCGCAACCCATGATGGCCAACGGTACAGGGATGATGCCCATGATGACTGGTTTTCCCGGAACTTACTAATACTTCCCGCGTGTTGAATGTTACGCTGGTCGGTTATTGAGTGTGCTACCACTCTGGCTTTCCCATCCTCTGTCGTTTGCTCGTGTTATCTCTTTAGTCGTATCGGTTGCACACCATAATGTCCACTTTTCCTATCTCCTTTCCTCTGTGTGGGGTGACGTCAACATCCAGCGCGGGCGCCAGCATGCACGTCACCGTAGAACCAGACCAAGAGAAAAACGAACGAGGTAGTGAATGCATTGAGCACGCGGCTGGGATCCGGAACGTTGTACCTAGTAAGATATATAATATAGTATCCGCTTATAATTAAAGACAAAAAGCCATAATCAGAGGAGCTTTAACCGTGTTTCAACGAACCGTCCCTCCCAATCACCATGACGGCGTTTGGTTCCTGGGGAACCAAGGGGGGTTCGAGAAATGCTGTTAGGAAAGCATGGTCCGATGGAGAGGGGGTGACACCAAGTGGGAGGCTTGTCCAAGGGAAGGGAGTCGGGGGTGTAGGAGTGTACACTATGATAAGCGATAGGAAATGCAAACCGGTGGGCCAGCCAAGAGATGATACATATTCGACTGGTCCTGAAAATAGAAATAGAGCGAAAACACGACGACTGCCTGTCCAAAATAACCCAAAGAGAGGTGGGATGAGGGGGTGGGGGTTGGGGCTGGGCGAGGGCACTACATGACGACACAACCCCCATTACCGTATCCGGACCCCTTGGCCTTCGTGCTTAGCGATACGCGAGCGGCCTCGTAGAATACCTCATTCACGCCTCGGTTGTGTTTCGAGCTGCATTCTGTCAAAGGTTGGCGCTCAGGCTCGGCACCTCGACCCTCCCAGGTGGAAACACACATACCTAGATACCGTGAAGCTCGTATCCGCCTAGCCACCGTCAACCCCTCCTCGTACTGCACTGTATGTAATCCGTACCGCGCCAATCGATCTTGCACTATGGGCTCGTCACGTAAGTCACATTTCAGCGCTGCAGAGCATTGAGCCGTGGTCAAGGAACCAGGGACGGAGGGACAGGTGACACGTTAAATTTAGAAACTTGACCATTTGGGCGATGCTGTGGGACTGACCTACGAGGACGAGCTAATGGGCGGTGATGCGCGTCAGAATGCGGGCAGCTCAGAGGATCGGAGGCGGTGCGTACCTTGACCCCTGGGCAGTATTCCAGAATCTCGTCTATCCACTGAGAGTCCGGTCAGAAAGTTGGCCAGCAGGTTTGGGCGTGTGCCAACCCACCTTCGACTCTACGTTCTCTAGCGATGTTGGGTTATCCACCTAGCCAAGAGGTTAGCACGCGTACGAGCAGATCCGGAAAAACATACCGAGAAGCATATCATGACAACGTGGGTTTCCGCATAACTTAATGATCTCAGTCGATCAAATTCCTCTTGGCCTATTGATGGAACCCCGGGAATGTCAGCCGGGCGTGGCGCAGGGACGCGCGGTGTGTGTGTATACCACATACCGGCGGTATCCCACAAACTGAGTTCCACCACTTGATCGTCGACATAGATATCGTGCACGTAGTTCTCGAATACTGTTGGTTCGCTAGAGCAGTAACGGAGGTGGGGTTTGGACCGTGGTCAGGGTCTAGTGGTTCCAATTGGTGTGGCCGTGACCGTGGACGCACTATACTTGGGTGAAGAAACCTTTCGTGAAGACGTTCAGCAGCGAGGTTTTGCCTGTTCGGGATCTGCAGTTTAGTGGGCGATGTCCCGGCGAATGTGTGTAGACGCAACGCACCGCAAGCACCGTCGCCGCATACAACGACCTTCCGCTGAACCTGTTGTCCGAAGTCCGAGGTAAGTGGGTCGACACGAGAGATCATGAGCGACAGAGGAAGGGGCGTACAGCACGGTTGCGCCCCAGACCTACAGAAGATGCGCCGCAAGATGGCATTGTTGGAGAAGATGAAGCAAGGGGGAAACGGAATCGAAGAGTGCGGGGAGTAGAAAGAAGCAGTGATGGTGAGCGGCAAGGTGAGTTCGTGCGTCACGTGTTCCTCATCCGGTCTTTCATCTTCTCCCTCCCGACCCGCAGACAAAGGTAAAATTTCTTTTCTTTTCCCCTTTTTACAAGATGACATTTGATGACGAGTCCGACCCGTTCCGTGCGAGGTTTCCTTGTGGCGGAACTATCGAGACGAAACTTTCATTTCTACCATTCATGCATTCCTGATAATCCTCAAAGAAACCACCTCGTTCATTCTGAAGGGTGCTGACCGGACTCTGTTCTTTCAGATAACGCGTGACAACCCCAAATATGCCCGCTAGAGTAGAAGACGAGTGGTCCGACTCCGATGAAGAGCACGGTTCATCCGGCGATGTCGAGACAAACGTTCAGCTTGGGATCCCAGATGGATCGATCACGGCTGACGAGGATCTCAAGGACCCTCGCGTCTCCAGAATTGGCGGGCACCCTGTACGATTCGTTCATTCGCCTTCGTACGGACTCCCCATAGCTTATTTATCGTGTCGGTGCTTAGGTTTTCCTTGTATCCTCCCCCCCAGATGTATCCGTTTCGCAATGCAAAAATTGTTCGAACCCCATGCAACTCGTCTCCCAGATCTGGTGTCCAATCGAAGGTAGCCCCCTGGACCGCGCGATGTATATCTGGGCTTGTGCCAACGGGAAGTGCCAGAAAAGGGACGGAAGGTACGCAAACCTGTCGCATGCCACGCGGACCAGCATTTGATGTTGATGAAGCCATTCTACAGTGTGAGAGCATGGAGATGTGTGCGCTTCAATAAGAAGTATGCCGAAAAACTCGAGAGGAAAGCTGCTAGGAAGAAGGAGCAGGAGAAGAAAACGGAGAAACCAGTCCAATCGACTGGACCGAAATCCAACCCTTTTTCGGTCAGCGCATATCAGATGCCAATTGATATGCGTTAACGCATGGGACTTAGCTTGACAATTCTGCAGTAGCTGCTTCACCGTTTGGCCTTGGCTCCCAGATCTTCGGCGCTACTACAGAGGAGGAGCAACCTGTCCCCCCTGAACCCGAGTTCGAAGACGACGATAGCGACTCCGACACTGATGATGGTTCTGAAGACGGGGAGGACACCGTGGATGAAGAAGCTGAAGACCTGGCCGAAGCGCTAGCAAAAACCACGCTAAATGACATCTATGCGGTATGGAAGGATATGCCATCGTATCCTCCGCTATACATGTCAACGGTCAGTGAGTACCTTCCGCCGGAGCCCAAGGCAAAGGGAAACATCGCTGTCGACGATGAGCTGGGGGATGGGAAGGTGAAGGGAGCGCTTGAGGCATACGAGAATTCAATGAACGTGGACGAGGTCTTCTCAAGGTTCACCAAGCGCGTGGAGTGTGAGGGCGATCAGTGCATGAGGTGGGTCACCTGCGAGGCTATCTGAGATGCACCCGATTGACTCAGCTTCTGTGACAGGTACGAGCTCGGAGGCAATCCTCTGCCTTATCAGACGGACTCGGTCTTTCAAAGGTTGTTCCCGGCTCCGCAGCCGGGTGCCGCCAAACGTGCCTTTTCGCCTTCGTCTGTGCCAAAGTGCTCGAGATGCGGGTCAGACCGCGCTTTTGAGTGTCAACTGATGCCCAACCTGATCAGCATCCTTGGATCAGTGTCGGCAAAAGGATCCGCCCACCCATCAAAGGCGATCTCTGACGAAGAGCGACGGAAGGCGGTGGAGAAAGAATTGAAGGAAAGGAGCGGAATGGAGTGGGGCACCGCGATGGTGTTCTCGTGCGCCGTCGACTGCTGCCCGGACAGCAAGGAATATTTTGCAGAGGAGGAGGTGTTGATTCAGTGGGAGACTTAGCAATAGACGCTGATCTGTAACCGCGTCCAACCTGATCCCGCATCTTGTCCCGTTTCTGCTTACAACACCATCTAGTAAATGCCCCTGTACCTCACCGACCACAATGCTCGTTCCTGCCACTCTCCAGACCAATACCCTCCTCCAGTTTGGAAACTTTAGCGACCCAAGTCCAACGACGGCGCCGACAACCGATGACACACAACCCCCGCAGCGTTTTCCCCACATTCGAGCCCAGTTGGCAGCAATCGCCCGCCAACACAAGGAAGGCGGCGAAATAGAGCTAGACGACGAAACTGGTGCGCGAATCCCCGCAGAATTTGTCCACAAGGTCTTAGAGTCCTTGGACAACGAACACGAGGATCGCCTCAAGGCGTTGCTTACCGAAACATACCCGTCCATGGACAGCGAGTCTGTGAGTGCAGAAATGTCCTGTTCCGACTGTCCCAGGTTTTAATTGGGCGTTTGTAGCTCGAACAGCATGTCCTGGATCTGATGCATAAGCACAGGGACGACGTCGCTGGTGTCCCCTTCCTCTTCCTAACTCCAAGTCGGCGCCCTATTTCGCGTCCCTCCTCTCGAACCTCAAACCGCCCCGTTCTTCACCCTCGACCAGACACGCCAAATTCTGCACCGAGTTCCCCTCTCGCATACGTCCTCCGCAGACCGCACACGCCCGCAACTTCGCCGCTCAATCAACCCTCTCAATGGGCCCCAACTCAGGGTGAATCCCCTAATCAGTCACCCGTCCTTTCCCATGTCCAGGCTCACTTCTCAGTCTCGTCGAGCCTTCCGGCATCACCCTTGTCCTCCCCCAGGCACTTGAATGCCAAAGCATCAGAATTTAGACCCATCACCCGTCCGCTCTCGGCCGCCTCCTCAAATCCGTCATCCTTGTCACAATTACGAGCTGAAACCCCTTCACCGGATTTATGGGCGCCTGGTTCTACTAGGGCGAGCTCCAATCTGGCCATAGCTGCACCACTCACCCCGGATCTGTCATACTTCCCCCGCGCGGCAACCCCGAACTCTGCCTTGCGTTCGTCCATCAGACCGACTGACGACGAAGATGATCCGTTCGATCCGTTCGCCTCGAACGGTGCTGGCCCGCGCTCCTTCCATTCTACGGAGCCGGATCCCGACGAGTGGTCTGTTGGGGATGACGTCCTCTTTCCAAGCATCCAAGACCACTACCACCAGCGTTCACCCCCTGGCTTCCAGGGCAGTCGTCAGAGCCACCAGGCAAACGGAAACGGAAGCGACCCTGACGATATGGACCCTGAGGCGGCGGCAATGTTGACTGACGGTATGACCCCGATTGATGTTCTTAGCTCAGTATTCGGTGCAACGCTTCCTCCGTCCGAGCTCGAAGAGGCCCTTGCCACGAATGGATACGACTTTGATAAAGCTATCAACTCACTCATCGACAGAGTTATGCCCACCAACAACCAATCCTCAGCAGGGCCGATCCGGGTGCAGCATGTCGGGAACCGTGTCAGCCTGGTTCAAAACGGTGGCCCCGGTTTTGGAGGACGCGGTAACGCCAAATTCATCCAAGGTGGTCGGCAGAGCTCTGGTGGCAACAGAGTCTGTAGGTACTTCCTCGCTGGGGAATGTTTACGGGCGGATTGTCGGTTCAGGTGTGATACCATCGCTATTGCGCTTGGGTAGCAGCTAATACCGTCATGCATAGTCACGACTTCGAGCGAGCGTTGTGCCGATTCTGGCTCCGCGGGACGTGCGCGAAAGGGGAGACATGCGAGTTCTTGCACACCCTTCCCACAAACATCGACGTAAACGGCATCGCGAACGCGATGACTCGTACAGATCTGAACAACCAAGGTCGTCCCCCCAAGGAGAGTAGCCCACCCCCCGACGAGTTTCCCACCTTGGATCATGCGAACGGAACCAATGTTAAGAACAAGAGGGGTGGTAGCGCAGGGTATGGACCCCAGCCTCACCATGACCCCGGACGAACCCGCTTCGCCGCTGCCGTCAAGAAACCTGCCCCAACTTCCCGCAGTGAAGCTATTCCTGCAATCACTCGTAGGGATACCGGACCAACTGGGGAGCCTATCCATCACCGTGTCTCCGTTGTCGCCCCCCGGCCGTCGCCACGCCTGAAACTCCGTCCTCCGACTTTGTTGCCTACGCTCCCCACCGGAGATTCCGTCAACAAAATGTACATGGGTTATAGATCCCGGGCCTTACAGTTAGGAGCGGCAAGGAACGCTTGTCTGTCCCGTGCCGCTGATGCGTGGAGGAGGGGAGACGGTGCGGCCGCCAAGAGGTTCAGCAGGGAGGGGCATGAACTGAATGCGAAGATGAGTACTGAGATGGCGGATGCTGCCGGTCAACTCGTGAAAGAACGCGCGAAGCTCGCAGAACAGGCCGTGCGCGGAAGGGATGCGGCTTGGTCCGACGATCCGGGCGATAGAACGAGCAGAGGCAAGGTTGTTGGGAACGGATTGGGGGTGTGCTTAGGCATCGCCAGGATGGATGTTGGGGGAACTGAAAAGTTGAGCCCCGAGGAGAGGACCGAGGCTGCCCTTGATCTTCACGGATTACATGCGAACGAGGCGACCGAAGTTTTGGAGGCTTTCCTACTTGCCGTGAGTCATATTCACACGTTTAAAAGTCTTCTGGAAACGTTGTTTTGCGCCTGAAACTGAACCGGTTACCTTCAGTTGGAACGAGAACATTTCTATGGACTCGGTAAGTTATACTGAACTATCGTCCCTCCCTATCTAGTGGTTATGGCTCATGGATTCTCAAACCTGACTTTTGTTTCCCACAGCTTACGCCATCGTCGGAGAGGAAAAGCATACCGGAACTCAAGACCCCGCACGCGGTGCGTCCCGTGCTAGACTCGCTGCTGGTGTTCGCGAATGGTTACACATGTGGGGGTATCCTTGGAGTGAACGCAACGACGGTATCATCTGCATCGACCCTCTCACTCATGCTTGAGTTACCTTGGCGCTGTCACCATCGTTCTCGCAGTGCCCCTGCCCCGGCCCCCAGGACCATATTTCCATCTATTCAGTTTTTTTCTGGCCCCTTTCCCCCTACATCCTTTTTTTTTCACCTTTCGTCTCCCTCCCCCTCTTCTCTCGTCCTTTTTATTCTTCGATATTTGTTGTGTTGGTGCCGCGTGTTGTTGGATCAGTGTAAGTGGCGATGTGGTGCGGTGGTTTGGAACGGATCGTGGCGGTCGACATTGACGGTGGTTCGTCCGCCCTCTCGGATTGAAGAAGAAAATAATGCTTGCCAACGGTGGTAAAACGCAAGGATGTTGTACCATATTTGAAGGATGCCACAGAAAACGGGGGTCGCGCTGATGGTGTGTGTGGTGACGAACGAAAAGAAAGAAAGAAAGAAGTTGACTATCATAATTTGTTTTCGGATTTCCCCCCTTGCTTGACTTTTACTTATTCCTTCCGCTTTCCTGTGTATACGGTCCCAACTCAATATCTTCAGCGTTTCGAAAACCGCATCGAATCGTCCGCGCACTGCCATCCGAGAGGATCTCGGTCCCTTTCTCCATCAGGACTGGATCGAAGAGAGCGATGATGATCTGGAATTGAGTCGGGAAGTCCAACAGCAAAGGACGCTGATATGGAGCCGAACAAGAACGACTGATGGACGTACCGGACTGTGAGTGCCCCTTTCGTTCAATTGAGTCTGACGCGGTCGATTTGAAGGGTCACCCTCGTGTGTCATTTTCAATATCCTTGTCCAGGTTTGCGGTGAAGAGTGACCAAAGGGAAGCGGTGCACCGGCACGCAACCCATCGCAATCAATTCAATTCTGGTCCGTGGGTCAGGCTGCCC
>Ga0307516_10005688_pt1 | contig 14784 bp, 22 predicted proteins | sample 19_EM_MG_FD_203310 | JGI IMG/M metagenome (GOLD analysis project Ga0307516, IMG submission 203310) | Populus trichocarpa ectomycorrhiza microbial communities from riparian zone in the Pacific Northwest, United States - 19_EM | ecosystem: Host-associated > Plants > Roots > Unclassified | place...
CGCCAAACGTTCGCGTCTGCGCTGCCGGTGTTCTGCCTCGTCCGCCAGGACGCTTGACGATGAAGATTTTCCCTAATCTGAAGGTCGACCGAAGCTACTCCAATCCGGGTTTGGCGCACCAGATGAGGGCTATGGTCTAGGGGGCAGGCGATTAGGGAGAGGACCGGTCACAGAGAAAAGAGGGTGTGCGGAAAGAAAATAGTTGTGACCCTGGTACTAGTGTGTCGTGTACAGGATGATGTCAGGGTGACGAGCAAATCCTCCTCGGAGTCTGGCTAATGAACCCTCCATGCTGACAAACCTCCTGCATCCCCGCTAACCCCATTGAGCCACCAATTCTCCGTTTTCGCCGCTCAGCTACCATTACCCCCCTCACTATGTATGTATCATATCTAGTCTACATATCGACTACGTACATACACGCACGGAATGTTTCTCTTCGACTCAGTTCAACTCCCGTGCAGAGTCACCTGTCGACGCAGCCGGCGTCGCGCATCCAGAGCAAGATGCATGAGTGCCTGCCGACGCAGCCCGACAGCTCGATGATGGTGTTGACGACGCTGGTGATGATGAGTGGGGGAGCCCAGACACAAATCTAGAACTTGAGCGGCGGGAGGTACAGTGTACGCAACCACGCGATCGTCGCCATCGCGGAGGCCGAACTGCATAGTTACCACCGGCCCGGAGTATCCCATCGCCAACCATTCTCCAGCCAGCGGTGCGAAGTTAGACAACTCCGCCGCGACAGCCTACGCGCTCCTCATCCCAGCTCACCAGCCGCCGTGCAGACGAGACGGTTTCCCCCCCCTCGTCTCGAACTGATCCCGAACAGCGCCGAAGAAACCCACCCTGCCGCGTCCACAGCTGTGTGTCCGGATATGTTTCGTACCAGCGTCGTCAACACCATCATCATCACCACCACCCGGATCGCAATCGGAACGGACGAACGGATGCTGGACGACAGGCGGACATCGAATCGCGCAGGAAAAAAAAACCACCCCATGGCTGGACACATCCAACGACATGCAGGGATCAGGATGGTTGGGAGGGAGATGCACCGCAACGTGGCCGGCACGACTCAGCGTCGAGCAAGCGGAACGAACGTGCGTGCGTGCCATATATATCGGCGAAACGATCGGGTCACGGCTAGCAAATCGAGGTTGCTGGGAGCCGCACGGAAAAGAAATGTCTCGCCCGCCCAGCCTTCGGTCGCGGGGCACGAGAATGTGTGCACATGCACTTTCTTGGGTGAACGTTGGTTCGCTGTGGGCACACCGGCGCTTCGCTGGTGGCGAGAAAGAAAGAGAGCTCCCGCACGGGTGCGTGCGTTTGACGCTGCACTGCTGCCGGGAGTGGCCGGCGGTGCGACAGACTGCTCGCTCTGGAGACTGGCTGCACCGCACGCAGCGGAGAGGAACGGGGCCAGCCTCCGCGGCTGGTGGATGTGCAGGGCGGTCTGGTGGTCCGGGCCCGGCGTGTCGCGTCGGGAGTGGCCAGCGAGGAGAGGACGGGAGTTGGGCCTGGCGATTGGAGAGATCTCCGTCGCATCGATCCGTCGCGCAATCGGCCTCGCGAAAGCCAGGAGCAGGACAGGCCGGTTAGCCCAGCCATCCGGCCCAACCCTCTCCGTCTCGCCTGCATGTCCAGTCGGCCAAAATGCGCGGAGACGATGCGCCCCCGTATGTCGAGCAGATATACATGATGTATGTAGTTATAGGTGCGTTCCCGGAATCCCCCGCTCGCGGTCCGTGGATTCACCGGCCGAGCATCGCATCGAGCGCTCGTTGGATCCGACCAGCGCTCCCCCCACACGCACCCGGCCGGACCGCAGCGAGGGCCCACAGGAGCGGGCTGGCCAGAAGACCAGACGTCGCGCATGCATGTAACCGGCTGTGGGGGGACACGCCGTCCATGCCCGATTGCGGTTCGTCCATCCCCCGAAACTCTCATGTGGATTGCCGTTGCCGTCGACGAGAAACTCCTGAAGCGCGCCGTTGTCGCTGTATCGCCCGTGCTTCGGATGCGATCAGATGATGCTCTCGATCGGATGGTGCTCCCGCATGCTTCTCGGTGGCTGTGTGCGAGACGGACGTGGATTCTGCGGCGGAGTTAGCAAAGCGCCGTCCAAAGAGGGAGTTCGGGATTGCGGAAATAGTAACGTTACTGTACTGCCGTTGTCGTGGCGACGGTCGAGCTCTGCGTGTTGCTCGTGCTGGACAAGCGCTCTTGTAAGACCGAGACCTGGGATGCGGAGGCACATGGAGCGAAAAGATGGGGTGCTGCATATCTAGATGTTTCTATCACACAGCAAGAACAGGAACTTTCGTGGAAGCTCGTCTCGTGATAAGGCCACCGGTGGGTATCGACATAGAGTCTCTCCGGGCAGCCTCGCAGCATCCCTTGTTTCGGGAATCTATTGTAGTGACCCATGAAAAAGTTGGGTGCTGCATTGTGGCTCGGTATAACTGACCATGATACCTGGTAACTATGTATGTACCAACTGCTCGGGGTTCGTGACTCCCAATCGACGTGGAGCCCTGCCTGCGAATCAACGCTCGGCGTGGACGCACAGAAAGGAGAAGAAAAAGGCATCGGCCCGAGAGATGCTGCAGGCAAATGAAACAAATACTCTACATCGTATCGATTCTCTTCTCCTTCCATCCGGTACATATTTGCATTGGTCTTCTTTCCGTGGATATCGCAGGAAAAGAGGAACCATACCACAAGTGCTCCCTCACGGCCATTGGTCAACAAGCTTCGGATCTTCCCCATCTTCTTCTCCCCAAGCCCCATCTCTGGGGGACCGCCGAGCGCCCTTCGCCGCCTCCCGAACCAATAAACCGAAAAGAAAAAAAAACCCCCCGGAAAGAAAGAAGAGGAAGAAGGATAAGATATAGTGCCGCACTTATCGTATCTATCCCACCTGCATCCTGTCGGAGCTTTGTTTGATCTTCGAGAAAAGAGTGTGTCGCCAGTTGCCACCATCGCCCCCCCCCCCAACCCCCATCGCTGACTCCCTATGTAGCCGGAACATGCAATCCAAGCTGCCGACGGTCCTCGAAGGAATCCTCCACTTCGACCGCTTCGCCACCATCGTCACCATCCACATCGCCGCCGCCGCCGCGACTCGTTCGCGGCAGGGACGGGCGTTCCATTGGTCTGATCTCGTCACCCCGCCTCTATCATACGGGTCGCACCGCATCCTTGGCGCCTTTTGTTTCCGTTGCAGGTGAGCGAACAGCGAATCAGCGCCCAACCCCGAGCCCCTTGCCCCCCCGTTCTCCTGTGTGTGTTGGTTGTGTGGTGGTGGGCCAGGCTGCCCGCATTCCTCTTCCTCCTCCCCCTCCCCCCCTCCTCCTCGTGCATGGGAGCTCGAGTACGTACCGGAATCCGGGAGAAAATTTTTACGTCCGTATGTACATAGCGATTGAGATGTGCGGAAGAGCTAACGGAAATTCGGTCGTGGCTTTCCGCAGGCGGCCGGTCTCGGGGCTCCCTTTCTGCAAGCGTGATCCATCGTCATCCGGGGGAAATCCCATCCAGGTTCCTCGCCTAGATCATCATACGTAGAGTACAACTACGACGGGATATCCCATATCTAGTGCGGAACCGTCCTAGCCGCTGGCGGAGAGGAAAAACGCTGGCGGAGAGGAAAAACGCTGGGCGGAGAAAAAAAATAAAAATAAAAATAGGAGGGTTTGGCGGGATTCATCCTGGTGGGGTGCCTGTGCCTCTGGGACACTGGTGAGCGCATATCTTCCTTCCTGCCCCTCGCCTTGCCAACTGTCAACCTCCAACCGTCTCCGGACCACCGCCTACCCTCTCCATCAATGGCACGCAAAATCCGCCGAGCTTCCACTTACACATAACAGAAGCAGCAGTGTCCAGCCCTCCCCATCGCACATACGCCCATCTCCTACTCTCTCGCCACAACCCTCCGTCGACGCGATCCAGCCAGCATTTTATTCGGCTGTTGGGCGGCACCTGATCACCTGGAAAAAATCCCCCCCCCCCCCCCCCAAATCGCTCGGCCTCTGAAACCTCCAGACGCCTTGGTGGCCTCGAAGACCTTCTCGACCGAATCCTCCCATCCCATAAAGAGGCCAGTCCCTTCGTTCGCTACAGCGACGAAGCAGAGCTCAAAAACGCCCGTCTCGCCATAGTTGCCGATTGGGCCCGACTGATTAGCGCCGCACCCCCTCGGACAGCGGGATATTCCCAGGATTTCGACGTGCACGTTGTTTCGTCTCCATCTATCATATCGTTTATCGCTGGTCTGGACTGTGGCTTGCTATTGCCGGTCGGTCCCTCTACCTCGCGAACTTCCCCAGTGAAGTAAGCGATAAACGCTTGGGTTAGGCTCAAAACAATGCCGTAAGTAAACAAACACTCATTCCGAACCCTCACCCTGGCCAACCTCATCCTAGACAGAACCCATCTAAGATACACCTCGGTATTCAAGGTTCGGCACTGATATGGGTGCCGTAGTATCAATATCACAATAGATCATACATCGACTACGAACGGTTCGTCGTCTTCGTCCCTTGGCTCCGAAGGAGACGAGACGGAGAGCAGTGGTATGAACGTGCCCAGCAATCGCTTCGGCCAACCACAAGCCATCCCGTACCTTCCTCAGCATTCCCACTCGCATCACTCCGCAGGACACCATCCGCACTACCCCCATCACCCCCATTCTCGCACCGAGTATTCAACGAATAACTCTGGGGATTCGTTTGAGCAAGATACGGATGGTTGGGAGGAGGTGGGCGAGGATGATATTGTGCCATCCGACTCGGCATCCCGTCCCCGTACTTCCAGCCGATCGGCTCCTATCCACCGTGCAGCGCCGCGTCGGATGAGTCCCCGCCATAGTCATCACCCTTCGCCTCCTACCACTGCGACACGGGCCCACCGAGGTAGCGCGCGACATCAGGCGGCGGCCCCCGCCCCAACCACTCCGGCTCACTCGTCCCATTCTGACAGCGATACCGAGGAGATTCCGACGTACAATCGGGGCCTTGCGCCTCCCCCTCTTGGCGCTGCACATGGCTGGCCGCCTGGCGCTGCTCCTCCGTATGGTGCCTACGCCATGGATCCACGAGTAGACCCTCGAATGGATCCCCGAATGGCGATGGATCCTCGTATGGATCCTCGTATGGCAATGGATCCTCGTATGGATCCTCGCATGGCAATGGATCCCCGAATGGATCCCCGAATGGACCCTCGGATGGCCATGGACCCTAGGATGGCCATGGACCCTCGGATGGATCCTCGAATGGATCCTCGACACGATCCTCGGCATGACCCCCGGCATGACCCCCGGCATGAATCGAGGGATCCGAGAGACCCCCGAGACCCTCGTGACCCTCGTGACCCTCGTGATCCAAGGGATCCAAGGGACCCTCGAGATCCGAGAGACCCCCGCGCCGCGGCACAAAATCAATTCGCGCTGGTTCCAAGCAGTCAAGGACACTACTCCCAGATGGGCGCTCCGCCGAACCCATTCGACCCTCACGGTTACCCTCCGCACGCATACCCAGGACAACCACCACATCACCCGGCGGTCGCCCACCCGGGACAAATTACTTCCTATCACTATGCACCACCACCACCGCCTCACGATCCTCGGTACCCTCCAATGCCGGACCCACGCCATGACCCGCGGCATGATCCGCGACACGATTCGCGGCACGATCCACGCCACCCAGATCCCAGACACCACGATCCACGACACCACGACCCACGACACCACGATCCGCGACACCACGATCCGCGACACCCAACATCTCCACTCTCCCCGCGCATGCACCAACAAAACATGCAGAATGGCATGTATGGCTCACTTTACGCCTCGCCGTACGGCTATCCGCCGTATGGACCGTTCGGCCAAGGCTACTTTTCTGGAGGATACCCCGGCCATGCAGGTCACCCGCAACAGATGATGCTCTTGGGTTCTGGTGGACATCCCGCTCCATTCCCGGGAACCCCGCCTGGCGGTCCCGGTAGTGACGTCGACAAACCCCCGGAGAAGACGGCGGCGGAGTTGCAAGCGCAGGAGCGATTGGAGATGCTCCAAGCCGAAAAGAAGCTTCGGCAGGAGATGATCGAGGATGAGAAAAAATGGCACCTAGAAAAGATCGAGCGCCAGAGGCAGGCGGAGGAGGAAGCTAGGCAGCGAGAGGAGGAAGCGAGGCAAAAGAAAGAGGAAGCTCGGTTGAAGGAAGAGGAAGAGGCACGGGCGAAGGCCGAGGCCGAGGCGGCGGCTGCGAAAAGGAAGGCTGAGGCCGACGCCGAAGCAGCGAGGCTGAAGGCCGAGGCTGATGAGGCGCGCGCCAGAGCAAAGCAGGAAGCGGAGGCACTAGCGGCACAGGCGATCGCTGCTGCGAAAGCGAAAGAGAAGGCTGACGCCAAAGCTGCCGAAGAAGCTGCCGAAGCTGCTGCGGCCGCTGAAGCTATAAGGCAGGCAGAACTCGACATTGCTAGGGCGGAAGCAGCGGAAGCAGCCACGCGCGCTGCCGAAGAGAAGGCGGCCAAGGACGCTGCTGCTGCGCTGAAGGCGAAACAGAAGGCTGTGGTTAAGTTCCGCGACGCTGTTGGGAGAAAGTTCTCATTTCCATATGAGCTGTGCCGAACATGGAGTGTAAGCATACATCCACTACGATTTTTTATATATATATTTTTTGGCGATCCAAGCTGACATCTGCATACAGGGCATGGAAGAGCTGATCAAGCAAGCGTTCCTTCACGTCGACCTCATCGGCCCCCATGTGATCGACGGACACTACGATTTACATGGTCCCGACGGCGAGATAATACTCCCGCAGGTATGGGAATCAGTGATCGAGCCCAACTGGTTCGTCACCATGCACATGTGGCCAATGCCGGAGCCACCTCCACCTCCTCCCCCTCCCCCGCCGGAGCCCGAGCCAGTTCCTCAGCCGGAGCCCGAGCCCCCACGAGAGCCGACCCCGCCGCCTCCGCCTCCGCCGCCGCCGCCTCCGCCTCCGCCACCGCCTCCGGAGCCGGAAGCTCACGAAGTTGTGGTGATCGCCGAACCAGAGCCAGCTCCTGCTCCCCCACCACCACCTCCACCGCCACCTCCACCACCTCCTCCCCCGGTGGTCGAGATCATCACCGTTGCGGAGCCCGCCTCTCCGCCTCCGCCCCCTCTTCCCCCTATCGACGCGCCCCCTCGCCGTCTGCCTCCCATGGTGGTCAACACACACGACACGCACCACCCGCGCCCCAAGCCGCAGGCCAGCATCCCGCCGCTGCTGATGTGGACCGCCGGACGCTACAGCAAGAACCGTAAGCGCTGAGTTCGGGCCTCCACCCCTTTGGACGCTTTCGTCGGAAGGATTTCTTTGAGTTCCCCCCCCTCCCCTTCTTGTTCATCTTACGATAGTGTTGCTTGTTGTCTATTTAATGGCGAGCATTTAAATGGGCTGGGCTGGGCTAGTATACGGTTGCCTGTTCATTTTCTCTTTTTTTGGAGGGGGGGAGGCTTTCATTTCATGTCAACTTCATGTACTGTATCCGCTTCACCACTTCTGCTGTTGAGTAACGACTTGATGAGTTTCTTTTTTTCTTCCTTTTTTTCTTCCTTTTTTTCTTTATTTTGCCGCGTTTCTGTTATATCTGGTAGGAGGGAGTCGGAGTTACTGTACTTTTGCTCTACTTTACTGCGACGATATCCATTGCTTTTTTTCAATTTCTATTGCGGGGAGGGTTTTTTATGTTCTGTTTGACCGAGGGAGAAAGGAAAATACGGAAGGGTGTGGATAACTTGGCGGGAGAAACCGTGTAATAAATAAAATAAAAAATAAAAAGAAGGGAAACGTTATGACTTCACCCAGGCTCGATCTGGGGACCTTGTGTGTGTTAGACACATGTGATAACCAACTACACCATGAAGCCTGTTTTTTTACACTTGTGGACTGCTGGACGCGTACTCGAGCTGACAGCCCAGACTGTGTCGAGGCATGAAGAAGCGTTGGCCGCTCGAGTCGGTCCAAGGGAATGGTCCGATACGCCGAGCCCTACCCATATCCGGCGCATGCGGAGGGACGGGACGAGGTCCTGGTGGGCCGGAGGAGGTGTCGTAGTGCGTGGTGCTTGAGGCGTGCAATCGGAAGGAACGGAGCAGGCTCGGCGAGTGCAAGGCAAGACAAGGCTTTGTTTTTTTTGTTTTTTTTGTTTCTTCATTACACGCATGCAACCTATTTAGATCATGGCGATGTACAAGACAAGACAAGAGCAAGACAAGGCGAGTGCACGGGGCAATCCCCCAGCGCAGCAGCAGAGTGACGTCCCATGGAGCACCCGCATCGAGTTCACGACGGATCACGCCGCTCCCCCCCCCCCCTCCCTCCCTCCCTCCTTCCCTCCTTCCCTCCCTCCCTCCTTCCCTCCCTCCTTCCCTCCAGTGCTCTGCTTTTCCTACCACACCGCGCGGGGTGGGTCCCGCCCACGATTCGGTGGCCGCTGAGACCCAGCACTGGCGAACCAATCTCATCGCACGTATGACTCAGGGCGGACAGCCCCCGCCCGCTCCCTACATGTTGCAGCGCCGTCCATGTCGTGTCGTCGTTATCGCTATCTATCGACAACCAGCCCAACAGTTCAGCAGCAAGGCTGCGCCGTGAGCGCTGGGCAGTGGGCAGTGGGCACCCGATTATTGTGGAGCCACCTATTCTGGCCATCCATTCATCCATTCATCCATCTACCGTCTCTAGACCCTGGCAGGAGGGAGGAGTGGGCTAGGAAAAGAGGAAAAAAAAAACCAAGTGCTCATCCTCATCCTCATCTTCTCTCCCCACCACTCTTTTCCCCGTCTTCCCGCCTTCACGAAGATCGTGGGAGGGTGCGCAAACGGAAGACAAACGAAACGGAACGGAATGAAATGAACCCACTTCACCCACTTGTTGCTGCCGTCTCATCACCGCAGTGATGAGTGGGGGAAAATGGCGCACGCGCCCGTCTTCCCACCACCACGTCCACCACTCTACATGAACGTCCGGGTAGCGCGGGGCCAGTAGATTCCATCGATCAATCAATCAATCAATCCATCAGCAGACCTATTAGTCCATTGGCGGACCGAGCCCCCCGTCCTCTCACACACGTACGCACTGGCGGGAGCAGGAGGAGAGGGAGAGGGAGAAAACAAGTATCTACCAGTAGGAAAGTACACATATCGAAGTCGAATCGATGAAAGAGCCTGCGTTACCGATTTACGAGGTTCGAGCATGTGTATACTGTACGTTGCTCGGGTTGGTAGCTGTGTTGGAGGTAGCTGCCAGCTAGCGGCGGTGGCGGCCCCCATTGGAAGCTGGACGTCGAAGGCAAGGGTGAAGGATTCCGATTCCAACGGTGGCCCGGCTACGATTGCGATCGTGTGCATGTGCAGCACGATTGTGTACAGTAGTTAGCAGCTACGATAAGCCAGGTCCGTACGCGTGGTTGAAATAGAAGCTTCAGCCTTGCCCTGGACGGAGACGAGAAGAAGAACAACTCCTCCGGTTCGTGGTCTGCACGAGCGGATGGATGGATGGATGGATGGATGGTTGGTTGGTGGGTGCGAACGTGATTATCCCGTGATGCGCTGTTCGATTAATATAACGGAACGGGGATACGCCTGCACCCTGGACAGGACGGATCACGGTGGAAGAGTGGAGCGGTGGTAGATAGGTGGAGGTGCAAGTGCAAGTGATCCGATCCAGATCCTGATCGTAGCTCACTTCCCAGTCGAGGAAGTTATGCGGGGTTCCGTCCAGCAGCTGCTGTGCGGGATCAACTATGCCACATCTACAGCCGTACAGTATGTAGATACCGAGAAAAAAAAAGGCACGAGAACAAGCACGGAGAGAGCGAGTTGTTGACTCCGCTTGCTCGAACTCTTCCACCCGAACGAAACCTCAGGGGGGATGGGAGTCAAGAGGGTATCCCACTGTCGTCGACGATAGGCGTGCATGGATACGAGCACACCACGGCGAGCGAGCAGTCAGCGTCCGACGGAGAGGTATCATGACGTCCTCATCGTCCGTCGACGCAACATTGTCGCCCATTCTCACTGCGGGGGCACAATTGATTGGAGGTATCCGGCCAATCACAGCGTGGAGGATTTCGCGTGTTCGGCTCGGAAAGTGGGCATGTGCCGCAAACTCGCTGCGAGACGGAGACGCACTTTTTTTTCTTTCTCTTTCTGCAGGTGCAATGCACAGGGGCCACCGGGTTTTGGTGCAGCCGGTGGGTGGGGCAAACTCTGGACGGCAGAGGCGTCGCCCGTAAAGCCTCAGGCGAGTGATTGCCAATGGAAGCGTCCGATGTGTATCGTAAATTCGGGGAAGAAGAAGCAAGCTGTGACTTGTCGGCGGACACGGTGATTTCCGTGGTCGGGAGTGGTTGGAGTCAGACCGTGTCCTACTCTACATAACCCCAAGGAACCTAGCCGGACGCCGCGTCGTTGGATCCCCATTTAGCACAGCCTTGCCGGTTGTCAGCAAACGCCTCCAGAGCCTGGCTACATAGCTTTTAAGCTCTGTTTCACTTCGCAGCCGATATCGCGTCGGTTGAAGGAATGCCGGGGAAATCAAAACGGTGTCTGAGAACGATATGTTCGCCCTCTATTCGGCCGTGTGCGGAGGACGGGTTGGCTCGGATGGGCTACCGGATGTGCGGCCAGGCTACAGCCTACCGCACTGGGAGAGAGTGGGGCGCAGAGCGGCGACGGCCTCGGCCGTGGGATTCATTCGACGTCGAGACAAGAACGCCGTGTGAGTCCGCGCGCCCAGCTGGATACAGGGCGGTGCGAGTGGGCGTCGGGTTGCAGCAGCAGCGCACATCAGGGCCAGCTCGGAAAGATCACACCCCTTCCGGAATTGCAAAGCCGACCGAGGGATCGCGAAATCCGCAGCATGTAGCAAGGCTCGCTGCTCATTGGATCCCGTTCGTTTTCGTGTTCTTCTTCGCCCTCCCCGGGCCGCTCTGGATTGTGCTCGGTTGGCTGGCTGTGGTGAAAACACATATCCTCTCTTTTGGACCATCTTTTTCTCTCTCTTTCAATTGACAACACGCGGCCAGGATTTTCACCTCCGTCGACGAACGAAACAGTCCAGAAACGTCGGCGCATCCATTGGGTAGCGCCGGTGAAGGGACCGAAGATCGTTGGGCCTGGCCGCCGGACGGATGGCGCGGAGTCCACCTGGGGCGTTCGAATGGCGTTCGGTTATCATCGCACACAGAATCCCAGGCAGACCAGACCAGGCCAGGCCAGGCCACATATGTGGCAGCGGTTGCACTCGTCATCCGTGGAAAGAACTGTATTGTACGCGGCATAGATAGTTCGCATCGATAATGACTCAGTTCTTTCTTTTCGAAAGATCGAAATTGAAAGGAGAGCGGCATAGCGCGGAAAGTACAGTTGCAGCTCTGTAGAGTACATGCGACATGATGCAGCGGAGCAGCATCTTGCGGACGCGGGGTTATTTTCCAGCCATTCGTGAGGGCGGATGGTGATGAGGAGGGGGGCGGCCGCCGCCGCTAGTTATCTCATGGAAGTAGCGTACGGTGTCTAGCTGCGAGGGAAGGGTTCTCTTCCTGCGCAGTGTTGAGCTGCTGCATGCATCGTTCATGCGACGACGCTGGTGGCTGCAGAATTAGGCAACACCACCCAATGGCCACGTAGAGGGTTTTTTTTTCTCCCCGAGGTGAGTGCGCCCGGCACGCCCAGACCAGCCAGCCAGCCAGCCAGCCAGCCAGCCAGCCAGAGGCGAAGGCAGTGGTGGTGGTGGTGGTGATGGTGGTGGTGATGGTGGTGATGGTGGTGGTGGTTGATGGTGGTGGTGGTGACATTTGTGGTGGTGGTGGTGGTGGTGGTGGTTGGTGGTTGGTGGATGGAGGAGGAGACGATGGAGTGGAGAGGTGGTTGTGGCAGGCGGGTGGCTGCTTAGGGCGTGCAGCCCGTAAAATAATTGCATGGCCGTTCAGTCAAAAAAGAGCGGAGCCCGCCCTGGCGGAGATGGTATGAAAGGAGCTCTATCGCCAGCTTCCTTTATTTGCGCTCTCCTGCTCCCTTCCCCCCCTTCCCCTCCGCCGGCAGCCTCTCGACCGCGCGCTCTGAAACGGCAGCCTTCAAGCATCCCACGGTTTCTGACGTGCCTCAGTGCATCACCATCACCACCACCATCCCAGCTGTAACGCCGAGTTCGCAGATAGTCACAATGTGCGCCTGGCGCGGCGACGGAAGGAGGGCGAGGTCTCGCTCGCGGCCGCGAGCGCATCCTCAGAGTGGCGTGCAGTATGTCTCTGGATATCCATCGGTGAGACCCCACCCTCTCGTGCGCAATCGCCTACCGTTGTTGTTTTTGGTTATTTTGCGGCCTTTATCGTTGCTGTGTGCACCGTGCTGCTGGTCCTCCCTTCCCCACTCAACCGTCCCTTATTCCCCCCCGGCACGCATGCGAGTGGCTGCGGACACATAAAAGCGTCCTCTGCCCGCGCGCTTGTGTGTTCTTGAACACTCAGATTCCTGTCTTCACACAATCCCCTGTGGCTTCCTCTCCGAAACCATGTATCGCGGCGGATATGCCCCGGCTCCTGCGCCTCCTCCTCCTCCTCCCCCTCCCCCTCCTCCCCCGGCTCCCCTGGATCCTCGATATGAGTCGTTTCGCTCGCAATGGGCCCGGGTTAGAAGAAAAAACAGTGTTTCTGAATCGCTTGGAGAATGCATTGCTAACGTGGATGGATCGTCAATAGAGCTCAAACTACGCCGGTTCCGGCGAATCGTCGTCCGATTACTCTTCGTCCGACGACTACAGAAGTGTCCATATGTCCGCCGGTCGCGGCCGCATGAAACTTCCCCGCGCCCCGGCTGCTCCGGGCTCCCCCAGCGGCCCCCCTTCCCTCGACTCGTCACTCGACAGTCCCTCCAGCATGGCCAGCTCGGGGATGTACTACGACTATACCACCATCTCGCCGCACCTCGCCGAGACCAAGATCGTCGATCCGCACTGCTACACCGGCGCCTATGGCTACGGTGACCACCACGACCGTTTCGCGCCTCCGGCTCGTCCCCCTTCCGCCATGAAGCGCAAGCCCGCGTCCGAGTCGGTCAACGTCCCACCGCCGCCAGCGCCCAACATCTCGCACGAGCCAAATTGCATAATCGCCGAGCCCGACAGCCCTAGCAGCCCTACGGCCTCGCGGCGGGGCGGACCGAAGGCGCGTAGCTACCTCTCGGCGGACGCAGGGCCCCCGCCACTGGACATGGCCGAGGTTCAATCCCCGCCCCTCTCCCCTGCGGGGCCAACTCAAGCCGAGGCGCACTACCGCTCCACGATGGTGTACCCGTCCTACTACCCCCAGCAGCACGGAGCTCCACAGCAGCAGATGATGCACCGACACCCCCACCATCCCGGTGTCGAAGCGCCGGAAGAGCAATGGTACGACGACGATGAGGACTATGACGAACCGGTCTACCGGCGGCCGCGCAACCAGATCCGACACATGGAGGTGCGGCCGCGCAGCCGCTCGCGAGCACGGTCGAGGGGCGCACCGTCGTCCCGAGGCGGCGGCAGCATCGCGGACTCCCGCATCGAGGTTGTCGAGTACGAGCGGAGGCACAGACCCAGACATCGATCACGATCGCGGCACCACCGACACAGGTCGCGCGGGCCCGGAGAGGAGAAGAAGAGGTCGGCCGACCTGCAGGCGCAGATCGATGCGCTCACGACGAGACTGAGCAACATCATGGACGACCCATACGCGAAGGACATCATTGCGAGCGAGGGGATCAAGTTCGACGTGCTGTATTCGGCGGGAAAATGAGGATGTGTTTTCGTTCTTTCCAATTTTTCTCTGTCGATTCTGTTCGGTCCGCCAGGTGTATGGAGTTATGTGGGGGAGTGTACTGTACTTTACATATCGAAAGAAGCGGTCCGTCCGTCGTAAGCCAAAGTTGCCCAACTCTATGTACTCGATCCCGTGCTTGCCACTGAGTCACGGGCTCTCCGTCCCCATGCGTAGATACCGTGCGCACAGCCACGTGTAGATGTGCACACAACTCGTCCAACCGCAAGAACTCACAATCCTTACTCAGCCACCCACACCCAACCATCCGATCCTTCCCGTCCCAGTGATCCTGGGCGGGGGGAGAAGGAAGACGTTTAACCGGTTCGTCGGAACAGACACCTAGAGACGATCCCTTGGACGGACGGAGGATGCCGGTGGAGTATGGACAAAGCATCTACTTATGTATCTATGTGTTGTCTTTTTTTTTCGGCTTTTACGTAGGATGAGCCACAATTGCCTTTTTTGTTGTTGCCTACAACGAGTGACAGCGCGGCGCACAACGCCGCACCTAGGCACTTCCCCAACAAAATAATTCCGTATGTATCGCTACAGTAGTGACAAATCCGTGTATCGTACACGCTGTATAGTTCAATGGGGTAAAATAAAAATAAAAATAGCGTAGTTTCCCGCTGGATGGATATTGCTATCGTATCCGGGCGTGAAAAAACACGTATTTTTGATCGTGTTAATTAATACCTACATACTATGTCACTACTTCCAAAGTATGATAGCAATAACTACCACAAATTTATTTTTCCAACCTCCCTTTGGACTATACGGTACCAGTTGAGATTTATCTAGAAGAGCTCACTGTTGCTAACGGTACAATGCCTGCGCCTGGGGACAGCTATGTAAGCATAATGCCCCATCCGTCGGGAACATCCAGTAATCAGCCACGATGGCACCCAGCATACGTCTCTCTCTCTCTCTCTCCCC
>Ga0307516_10005689_pt1 | contig 14776 bp, 12 predicted proteins | sample 19_EM_MG_FD_203310 | JGI IMG/M metagenome (GOLD analysis project Ga0307516, IMG submission 203310) | Populus trichocarpa ectomycorrhiza microbial communities from riparian zone in the Pacific Northwest, United States - 19_EM | ecosystem: Host-associated > Plants > Roots > Unclassified | place...
TTTCACAAGTCTATCCAAACTGCCCGCAACCGCTTTTTCGTAGGTGGTTTGCGCCTCTCCCTTTAGCCATGAACGAACAGTAACGCCTATGAGAAGTCGATCGGCAGGAATCCCATAACTTTGGCGAATATCGATTTTTTCTTTGCTACGTAGTAAAAAACCAGAATCTACCGCTCGTGCAACATTATCTTTTATACCCATACGTGCCAATAAAGCCAGCGACGTATCCTCACGTAATAAAATAAGGTTCATACGTCTTAGAACAAAAGCCGTTATTAGTTTCTCGAATTTATTTTGAAACGGCCCCATTGACTGTGCATAAAGGACCGTTGGCTTACCGAGCAAGTAACCAAATAGCAGCGGATGGAGTAGAAGCGGAACATTAAAGCGCATCGCCAATCCTTTGCGACTACGTATATAGCCACCACCCACAGGTACAATAAGATCTGACTGCTGATACAGCCGAGCAACTTCGCGTAGATGCACCGGTAAATACAACTGATATCCCGTAAGATGATACCACTGCGCCCACAAAAGTGTCGCGCCCATCATATAAAGTGCATACCCTAGCTTAAGGAGTGGGTGATTGTACTTATTGGCAACATAATACATAAAACTAGGTTTTTCAGCTACACCCTCAAACGTTCCGTTTTTTTTGATAGATTCCAATTTTAAAATCGTGATTGTTGCACCTTTAAATTTCCGCTTTAGGTCATCAATAAGAACGCTTGTCAGTGCCGCGTCTCCCTTATTATCACTAGAATATACATGCGAAATGATGATATTTTTGGGCGATCTTGTAGTATCTTTCATGAAGGCCCACCAGTCGGGGTAACGTGTTTATTAATCATGTATTTATAGCACACCGACCAAAAAACAGCGCTGTACAAGATAAAAAACACCATGCCTGCATAGGTGTGGAAAAGACTAAAAGCAATCTCCGCATTAACATAATAGCCTGCCATAATAAGCCCGTATACACGCACAATATTAAACAAAAACAGAGCTGCAAGCGCTAGAGGGAATATAGCAAAATAACGTCGTCGATTCAGTCGATTCCAGTCAAGTAAACCAACAACAGCATAAAGGCCCGTAAAAAGCGCGATCGACTCAACACCTGAGCAAAATTCTGCAACAGTAATACCAAACTTATCAAACATAAGCGTGTTTGGCGGCACTACAATCGCATCTAATCCGCTTGCCCCAAGCATAGCAGTAACGCACATTAGTACAATGACAGCGAGAGGTTGCCACAACAGGTAGACAATCTGCAAAAATAGATAGAAGGCGATACCTAAAGCTGCTGAAGTCGTTATCTCTCGTTTGTAACGCTGCCAAATAAGCTGTATGTTCTTTGGCCCGATACAGCCAATGCCCGCAAACAACAATCCTACTATCAGCCCCCCATGGGCAATGACAAGGTTATGTAATTCTCGACTGCCTGCAAGAAGATTGCTAATTGCCACCCAAGCAAACGCTAGCATGGCACATGCCGCTACAATCCAGCCAAGAAGAGCGGGTCGCCACGACCGCAGTGTACTATGCGTTTTATTATGGCGCGCCAGCAAGACAAAGGCGATTAAACCAAATAAAAGCGCCTTACCAATACCACCATACATAGCAAATCCATCACGAAACAAGATACCTCCGCTAATAACGCGGGGGCCAATAATACCGGAAATAAGAACAAATAAACAGGCAAAAACTATCACCCGCCAGAAAAGCGGGGTGATAGTTTTGAGAAAATTTATAGACATGAGCCGCGTATTAGTACTGTATGTCCTGTTGACGGCGACGCGCGCAGGTAATCATACCTATACCAGCAATACCTGCAAGTATTCCACCGATCAGACCATACTCTGGAATCGAAACGTTCACGATTGCAAGGTTGAGCTTTGTAGTAATACCTTGAACAGTGCCGCTAGCTACGCCACTTTTTGCATCCTTTGATGCAGATACCTTCACTGTACTACCGAATGGACAATCCGCCCATGCGTATGTTACCAGGTATGCACCCTGAGCGTCAGTCGTATCTACTTCTGTATGACCGTTACATAGCACCGTAACCGTTGCACCACTAACCGCTACTTGATTTTCAGTTATAACACCCGTTACATCTGACTGAGGTGGGGTAGCGCCGACACTTGCTGATAGTGTTCCTGCTGATGCTACGACGACAGCGAGTAATGCGATTACTATTTTTTGCTTCATGGTTGAACCGTCCTTGTTTAACTTTTATAACCGTAGTATGGGTATTGATGATTAACTTTTCATAAATTTAGATATATTTCCCGATACTGAGGTGTTTACGTCTCACAATCGGCATTCTTGATGAATGTTTAACGACTATTTAATAATTACGTTGTATTCTTAATAGTAAAAAGAGAGTACATGTTCATGAAATTACTATATATTGACGACAATCGCATGCTTATTGATAGTGTAAAAAATCTTCTGAGTACCTCGTATACTGTTGACTACATGTGCACTGGACACGAGGGCATTGAAGCGGCACGTTCAATTCATTACAGCCTTATACTACTGGATCTCGGATTACCCGATATGGATGGGTTTGAAGTTTGCCGACATTTACGTAGTGCCAATATTACTGCACCGATATTAATATTGAGTGTCCAAAAAGACCCGCAGACCACAGTTAAACTTCTCAACTCTGGAGCGGATGATTACATAACGAAGCCGTTCAATGGCGAGGCGTTAAAGGCTCGCGTAGCGGCTCTTTTGCGCCGCAGCCAAGAAATGGAGGAGGAGAAAATAATGACCGTATGCGACATGACCGTTAACGCTACCCGCCGAGAAGTACGGCGAGCGGGAGTCACTATACCGTTACGTCGCAAGGAATTCGATATCTTAGAATATTTGGTTAGTAACCACGGGAGGGTATTAACAAGAACAATGATAATAGATCATGTATGGGAAACCGGTACCGAAGGCTGGAATAATACGGTTGACGTCCACATAAAATATCTACGAGACAAGGTAGATCGTCCATTTAAAAAACCGCTAATCAAAACGGCATATGGCGTAGGCTATATGATTGATGACACAATATAACAAAACGAAAGGAACGGGTTTATGCAACAGACAATATTTGCTATTCTTACTAACGAAGAGGCACGTGAGGCCAGCCAGATAGAAGCAAGTCTAGATCGAGAGCTTATGCTTGGCACGCCTTGGTTGTAAAATTCCTCGAAGAGTTTTATAGTGTGTGTTTGTGGTTGCGTTTTATAATTAGAAATTCAATTCCTGGCATAGTAAAGGAGCGGGAAGGTGCTGAAAAAATCACAGTACAACTCTGTTGTCGCGAGTATTTGTAAAGTTGTTATTTTTGGTACGCTCTTTATCGTATCCGCTAGCACATTGCTACTTATCTACTTCGGAGGAGAAAACGCCTACACCAGTAGCTGTCTTTTAGCATGCGGCCTTGCTTTTTTATACCTCCTAGGAACCTACCGATTACTGCAGCGATACTATTACAACCCTGTAGCCTATCTACTGTTGTTACTTTACATACTTATCGCCAGTAGTATCGTTGCCGCGTGGGGTATAAGCACGCCAATCGGATTATTACTCTTTGCACTTGTTATTATCCTTGCAGGCATATTACTTACGGCTCGCAGCGCACTCTACGCAGCGATATTGTCGGGCTTAATACTGGTAGGGATGCAGACCACCACATACCTAGGATGGCATCAGCCCGATACGTCATGGATGACAAACGACACTTCTTATGGTGACGCGTTTGCCTACTGGGCAATGTTTATGATGTTAGCACTCATCTCATGGCTATACACAAGAGAGATGGAGCGATCACTCGCTAGAGTCAGACGAACAGAAGCGGCATTGCTACAACAAAAAGCGACGCTAAAAATGCAAGTCAAAGAGCGCACAAGAGATTTGCGCCGAGTACAGCTAGAAGAAATGCGGCATATGTACCACTTCGCCGGCCTTGGACAACTGGGAGTAACACTTCTTCATGATCTTGCAAATCATTTGACAGCTCTAACTCTTTCGATAGAGGACCTAAGAGACGACGCGCACTCTAAGGAAATAGGACGCGCACAGCAAATCATTCGCTATCTTGGAGATGTCGTTGAAAGTACCCGACAGCGACTACACGGAGAGCCGCACAAACAAACATTCGACATTGTGAGGAAAATAGGCGAAACAATTGATTTCTTGCACTACAAAGCTGCCCAAAACCTAGTCGAAATCGAGTGGCAGCCACTGGTAAAATCGTGCAAATATACAGGAGATCCTGAAAGTTTTGGTCAGATCATAGCTATCCTTGTCAATAATGCTATCGATGCCTCGAGTCATTCTGATTCATCTAACGCGCGTCGAGTTGCTGTAGCATTGAAATCTAAAGGTAGTGACATCACTATTCATGTTAGTGACTGGGGCAAAGGAATTACAAAAAATCGGCGTAAAAAATTATTCACACCTCACTACAGTACTAAAAAATCAGGACTCGGACTCGGACTATACATTACTAAACAAATAGTAGAGATGGAGTTTTTGGGTACAATCGTGCTTCATCCATCAAGCGATCATACAGAATTTATTATCAAGTTACCGCGAAACCATGAAAAATAACCTCTTAGAGGAGACGATCAATCGAGCTTGCGTAGCTTTGAGGCGCATACCTCAAACTGAGATTCAATCTCTTTCCATAATTGACTGCGCGATCACGCTCGATACATTGCCCGCGATCGCTCCTTTGATAGATATACGCGCACAGCTTGCAGAGCGTTTACGCGAACATCTGGGTCCAGCCCAAATCAGCGAAGGTAATCTGCTAGAAGTTTTTTTAGCCCTTACGGCCTTATGGAAGTACGACCCCACATGGGTCAGCGGTGACCAATTAGCTTACTCTATTCAACGCCTCGTTCAATCTGAGGTAAGGGTAGGGGGACCATACTACTCAAACGGTCATGTCGACACCATAGCCAACCTTCAAATTGCCTCCTTTGTGTATTTGATAGCGAAACCATTGCCCGCCCTTAATGCTTTTTTAGATGAAATCATTACAAAGGGTCATTTTGAAGAAACGGGGCTTGATAGCCCCTATGCACTTTACCTGCTCGCTACGCTCTATAATCATCCGGTCATAGTAGACTATATCGAAAGCCGCCGCCGGCAAACAACCGCATACCAGGCTGTCGTACTTGCTACGATAAAAAGTCCCTCAGTCACCCCCTGGAAAAAATTGCTGACTATATGCGCAAATCAACAGCCGGCAGGTTTTTGGTGCCAGGAGGTGCTATTATGCGGCAACCCTGGATCGTATATTTCTACCACGGCGTTTATCGTGAAAGTTCTGACAATGTATCAAAATGGTCTCCTTAAAAAAAATGCTTCTCATTTGGAGGAGCGCCACAAGTTAGTCACACAGGCCACCAGGCAGCTGTTCGGTACTCCACTTACACCACTACAACAATCCACCTTAGCGACTATTGATAAAATCTGCGGAGCGAAAAAGGCATTTGAGATCACATTGCTGCCATATTTTTTTGCTTTAGCCCTAAAACAGCCTACAAGCCTTACTGATCATCATTTCGTGACGCTTGGCACGGCGAACGTATGCGGCTGGATTGCCTATTCTATTTATGATGACTTCCTCGACATGGAAGGCATACCCGCCCAACTGCCAATAGCAAACATCACCATGCGCGCTTCGCTTGACTGTTTTTGGACGGCATTTCCTGAAAATTACGGCTTTCACTACTACGTTACCACCATCTTCAATGAAATAGACGAGGCTAACGCCTGGGAGGTAGAGAACTGTCGGTTTACCATCCATAACGATAAAGTTACTATCGGTCAACTGCCAAAATACAGCAAACGGGCAGTGCTTGCGGCACGATCGTTTGCTCATGCCCTGGGACCAATAGCGATCCTTATCCACGGCACAAAGAGCACCCCTCAGCAAACGCGCCGTATCGAATCCGCCTTTCGACATTACTTGATTGCTCGGCAGCTAAGCGATGACCTACACGATTGGGCGGATGACATGCATACTGGCCAAGCTAGTTATGTAGTCAGTGCCATTTTGCGCGATATGCGCGTAAGCCCCGGCACATACAGCCTGTCTGCGCTCATGTCGGGCATGCAAAAAAAATTCCGACGCACCACAATGTCACACGTATGCGAACTTGCCCTTCGGCACATATACATAGCAAGGCAAAGTTTTATAAAAAGCGGTCTCCTGAAAAACACAAACGACATATATGTACTTATTGACGAACTTGAACTATCTTTATCCTATTCACTTGACCAACATACTAAGGCGAGGGCACTCACGGCAACACGAGTGTCGTATTCTTCTTGAAATGATACACTAAATGTAGCGACATAAGCAGGAACCAACATAATGAATCACGAACAAGCTCCAGGAAGTTTACTCGACAGAGATGACAGCATGCAATTACCAAACATTGAAAATGTCGAACATGAGCCAACTGTGGCTGAACTACTTAAACAGCTTAAAGAAGCAAGACAAACTATTGAAACCCTGGAAGCGGAAGTGAAGGAGCGAGATGCCCATATTGCTGACATCTTTGCTGCAAGCGTGAAAGACACTGAGGAAAGTGACGAACGACGCTATAAAGCCGACACAGAAATCACAGCCCTCCTCAAAGCAGCGGCAGAAATGGAGGCTCATGCAGACCAGCTGGAATTGGCTGCCATGGAAGAAAGCGTAAAAACAGACGATGGCATGCGCGTGGTTGAGGAGCAACGACGAGAAATTACCCGGCTGCGCGAGGGATCTAGAGAGCTGCGTATACAGGCCAACACCGATAAGCTCTCGGGATTAGGGAACCGTCATGCGTTTGAGGGAACGATAGATCGGCTTAACTTCGAAGGTGAAGGCGGCGAAGCCAAGGTTTGCACTTATTTCGACCTTGGCAACCTAACAGGTGCCAACAATACGGGCGGCGAAGCTGGACACGCATTTGGTGACCGAGTTATCAAACATACTGCCGCCTCACTTTCGGCCGCAGCCAAAGAATGCAACGAATATTTACCTGAAGGGCAAAAAATATCGCTGGGAAGAGGTCTGTTTGACCTGACCCGCCAAGGTGGTGACGAATTCGCGGCGTTCCTGCCTAATGTCAGCATTTCCTACCCTCGAACCAATAGCGAAGGCGAGCATGTATTGGTCGAGGAGCCGGTTGCGAACGTATTTTTAGAACAAGCAAATAATACATTTGGCACAGTGCCATTTTGCGGGAATATAAAGGGAGAAGAGGGAGCTGTAGCATCTTCTGAACTCATTTTAGGTGTCTGCTCGCTTGCCGGCGGCGCAGCTGAAGGAGGTAAGCCCGGAGCTATCGATCGCGCCGACATCGCCTGCAAGAAAGACAAGCAGGCAAATCGCGAGCGCGTAGTAGCTGAGTTCCTGCGTAATCACGAACAACCAGCACCAGATGGCTTAGGTCGTATCGTTCAAGTCGTGCTTAGCCCAGATCGGCGAAGTGGTACCGTTATTATCGATGGGGTAGAAATGCCTTTTGATAAAATCATAGTAGACAAATGGTCTAAAGAGTACACACCAGCCGAACAGTAATAACGATCGAGATGTGAAAAATAAAAATCTAGCTGGTTCGTTGTTATGCTTATGTTATAATTGCGCCTAGAAGTATGGCAGATCAATCAAATCAAAGACTCATCGAACACATCACTTATCTTGCGTCACTCGCATCTAGCAAAGAGGCCCTCGATGCAGATCTCGATACCCTACGAGTCATCACTTCAAAATACCAACCTGAATCTTTTTCTTCCGAAGAAGTAAACAAACTGCGCGTTCTGCAAGTCAAGCTTGAACAACACCTTATTAATGAAGACCCGGTCCGCGCTTTCACTAAAGAAAACTTGGCGCAAAAAGTTACCCGTCACTTCGAGGGCGGTCTGCATTTTTATCAACGACCTATTTGGTCATTAATTTTGATCGTACTAATGGCGGTGGCTCTAGCGAGTCTTCCTTCTATTATTCCCAACAGTTTCGGTGAAGACATTAAACTACAACTTACAATGTCACTTTTCTTCTTTGGCATACATTGTGGCAATATTTGGTTTTTTATGGCAGCACTTCGAAACTTCAGAAAAGAGCTACGAATAGCCTTCACTTTTCTAGCCGTTGGTGTGTTGCTCGTGGGTATTGTAGGAGCACAACTTACGCTCATTAATCTATTTGGATTTACCGACCTACCATGGGCTAAGTACGGGGGCTTCCTGTTTCTTTTTCCAATTTCTTATATTCCGCTACTCGTTGGTGTGTACTTATTCGCCAAACAACTCGCCGTATCGTCGTGGGTTATGTCGCTAAAAACACTCGGCGCGATATGTGCTGGCATAATACTTTTGTTAGTGCTTATACCAAGCAAAGCCGCCCCTAACGAAAGTATGTACTACATCGCCTCGGTTCTCGGCATTGGCCTTGGCGGTACACTAATAGGCTGGACTGCTGCTATAGCTTATGCAGCAGCACGTCGACTTACGCCACAATATGCCCGCGCTATGAAGTTACTGGCGTATGCATTTGCCATCATCTGCTTATCAGCCGTAGTTCTTGTTACCAACTTAATAGGGGTAGGCTACCTTACGCCACTGGCAATAAGTATCTCACTTTCGCCTGTCTTAATCGCAGAGCCTCTGGAATTGCTCGCCGGCTTTACCTTTAAAAAACGAGCCAGTGAATAAGCTGAACATATCAGGCTACTGACCAGATTTAATAGCTTCGATTTGCTCTTGAGTAAGCGGTACCCAAGGAGAACCATCAGCGTTAGATGATGCGGCAGCCGGGCTATTGCCCTGTGTCCACCATTTAGCTTGATATGGAATACCTTTAAATAAAACACGCTGACCAGTGTCGTATGCAGCTGTGCCTGACCACTCGGGGTAGGTACCCTCAGGAAGCGTTGCCTGTACAACTGGTTTTTCGCCAGGCATCACCGGACCGATTAGCTCCCATGGGGTCTCCCATGATTGTAATACCGGACTATCTGGTTCGTCACCCTCGGTCCACCACTTAGCTTGGTAAACATTATGGTGCCATACAACCTTTGTACCTTCAAGATATGCGCCAGATGTCGCCCATATTTGATAAGGACTCGTAGCTGGATCATCCTTTTTTTGCACAGTAGAACCTTTGCTTTCAGTAGTAACCATGCCCGCGCTAAGTTTGAAGCTGCCCTCAAATCCAGCACTAAGAAGCACTGAGAACGCTCGGTTCTCTTGCTTGACGCCACTGCATGAGTCGGAAACAATCTTTACGTCAACATAATTGCTTCCACAAGGGATATCACGATTAACTGACCACATAGACATACGACCGATACCTTTAGATAACGCAAATTTATTGAGACCTTGAGCATCATCGAGGGTAAATATTTCGCTCGCTTCATCGTTTTGACCAATCATTGGCGTGGCGCCAAGCTTTGCCCAAAGCGTTGAATCGCTCAATTTTTTACCGGCACGTTGATATAAAATACCAAGCTGACGTTGTGTCTGTATCAAAGCGCTTTCCGAAGCGGCGAGCATAGACTGACCAGCTATCCGACTCGAACCATAATCCATAGTCATAACATTGACTCCGGCAAGATCAACGCCTTTTGCAAGGAAACGAGCGACAGCGCCGGCTCCGGTCTCACTGAGGCCCTGCGGAGCAACCGGTAGCGTAAGCCAAACAGCAAGATTTTTACCTGCTGCACGACGCTCAGACTGCAACTGAGCAACCGCTTCGGCGCGACGGTCGCCAGCTGCCGTATCAGTTAATCCGGCAAGCTCAAGATCGAGATCAATCGTCTCGATATCGTAGCGCTCAACAACAGAGCCATATGCTTTTTTAAGGCTCTCTACATCGCTACATGCCACAGCAAGCTCATCGTTTTTAAGCCCGCCAAACGAAACAGCCACATTGCCGTCTTGCTGTTGCAAACGTGCTATACGACGATCAAGATCAAGTGAATCACGCGCTTGATCGAGCGTATATGCTCCGCCCCAGGTAGGCGTACAGGCATCTTTAGGCGATGAAACAATAAACGAAAGGATGGCGTCACGAGTTTTCGTCGTACCGAGCTGCTCAAATGCAAATGTCGGCGTCGCCGTAACGTCTACAAAACCCGCAAACCATGGTTTTGATGAAACTTCCGATTTCATTGCGTTCCAGCGCAAAATAGCAAATACGCTCCCGCCGATAATGACCGTAAGAATAATGACAGCAAGCATTACGCGCCATGGCGACAAGCGTCGCTGACGTTCAGCTGGCTTTTGTTGTGATACGCTTATAAATTTACTCACAGAGATGCTCCTTCGTGGCGATGTGTTGAATTTGTATGCGCTGCTCGAACGGCAAGTGGCACTGTACTTTCAGCATCACCATGATAAAGCACGGCTTGCCAATCAAGTGCTTGATTGCTATGCGTTACTTTTGCAGCCGTTTTTGGCTTTACATCAACGTACATCCAATCTGTTAGACCATGCCAAATATCAGCTAGCGTACTGCCTAGACCAATATAAGAAATAATGGCCCACATAGCTAGTGTCGCATTAAATCCTGCAAAGGCTGCGTTACCCCAGTTTTCCGCTGACACATCACGCCATAGCGTAAACACCGAGAAGGCAACTATGAGTAGGGGCGTAATGACGTATAGCATTGGCGCAACGGTACGATTTTTCACTTTTGGCGTTCGTGCAAATGGAATCTTTTTACCAGTCAAAGCCTGTTGCATCGACTTCAAAACACCAGCTAGGTTAACAGGCAACAAGATAAGGTTGAAGCCGTAGATACGAAAGATATCGCTCCGTTTATAGCCACAATATTTTAAATCACTGGCCATCGCAACAAAGTAGGGTAGGGCTGCGAGTAAAACAAGCGGGCTTAGTAAACGACCGTCATAAGGATACGCGAGGAGAAAGATCAAGCCAAAGCTTGCCCAGGCGATTGAAGCCATGTAATTAAACCTCAGCAATGTTTCAATACGGGGAGCAAATTCGCCGCGACGTTTTCGCTCACGAATCTGCGCACGAAGTTTTGGCAAAATCAGCAGACCACCATTTGCCCAGCGTCGGCGCTGAACAATTAGCGAGCCGAAATCCGGTGGTGTTGCACTGTAGCTTAAACGCTCCGGATAATTTATAAGAGACCAGCCATGTAGCGTCAGGTCAACACTTGACTCGGTATCTTCGATAACCGTACGGTCCTGAACGTAGCGACGAACTTCAAATCCACCAACCCACTCAATCTCAACAATGTCATCGAGCGCGCGCTTGCGAATAACCGCGTTGGCACCCACCCAAAATGTCGCCCCGTAGTAACTCATACCTTGGTGAAGAATATGTTGAATGTCAGTTGTCGCTGCAGCTAAGCGCTCGATACGCGTTGCCGCCCCACGAAATGATGAATACGGCGTTTGGGTCACCGCTACACGAGCATTGTTCGGTTGCTGCAAAAAGTACACAAGTCGCAAGCAATAATCTCGCAGTAGAATTGAATCGGCATCTAGCGTTAGCAAAAAGTCGCTGTCAGGTATCGTTACCGTACCGTTTTTATCGGCAATAAGTACAGCTCCATCGGGCGTTTGCTCCTTGCGGTACGTACCACCCATAAGACCGATGTACGAGTTAAGATTCATAGCCTTATTCGCTTCATGAGAAAGAGAGGCGAACTTTTTACGTTCAAATACTTCAAGCTCAGCCGTAAAGGTCCACGCAAGACGACGATACAACTGATGTACGCGATCAATTGGCAGTTCTACGTCGTCACTCCCTGAGGCTACCAGTGCATCGCGCATAAGCTCAAGCTCGCCTGCAAGATCTCTAAGCACCTGTTCAACAAAGAAAACATCGACATGATCTTCAATGACTTCCTTGTCAGCTTGGGTATTCAACCATGAAGCCGCCCAATCATACTGACCAGCAATGTCATCGATAAGCTCTTTTTGCGCGCGAGATTCATGAAGATAATTTTGCTCAAAAGAAAGCAGTGCGGCTGTAAACCGTTCACGCGGCTCGCTAAGTAATTTTGTAATCTCTTGACCTAGCGCACGAGTGACGTTAAGTTGCTCGGCAACCATAGGATCAGTTGGATTTGGCTTGTCGTCCAGCAGAAGAACAACACGCATTGAAGGATACTCTTGAAGCGCCGCTGAGAGGAGTGTCTTACGAACAACTTGAGACTCTTCGCTATACGATGGCACCAGTACAGTAATCGACGGTTGCTGCTCAGAAAAATGTTTATCGAGCTTGGCGCGCGGCACACGTACATGCTTACTAAATCGCTCATATGCACCCTGGCGTGCTATCAAATACATAAGCGCCGAGAATGTTAAAAAGGTTACCACTACCAAGTAGCCTATTGCTTGCATAGTAAACTGAAAATTCTGCGGACCGTCAAAGAGTTGACGAATAATGGTCGAGATGACATATAGCATCCATAAAATAATGGTCAAAACAACAGCAAAACGACTCAGCGCTATCTTGCGGATTGACGGACGGCTATGAACGATTGGGTCGACCTTCACGCCCTTGACAACGCGTTGGACAACCTCCAGCACCTGCGTGCCGGCGGCAATCGCAGTGACCTCGTCATTGCGATCCAGGTGTACAACAACGATGCACCGGTGCGACGTCGCTCCGTCCACTTGGGTGTAGACGTCAGTAACTCCGAGGACATCCATGATTTGTCTGAACAGCCGAGTGGTCGCGCCGTTGAGATTCGGCTCCCCTCGATGGCCGATACTGAGGCCGGCCATGTCCGAAAACTCAACACGGATTTTCCGATCCGATCTCAGCGTAATCTTGGCGGTGGGCATTTTTACTCACTTCCTACACATATTGAAAACTGCCGGTCGATTAGCATAATATCGCAGGCATTACTTTGCTGTCAATCACATTATTCACTAGTGTACTATACTAGCTACATGAACATACTTCTTCTAGGCGCAACTGGCGCTACGGGCCAACAAATACTAAACCAGGCATTACGAGCAGGGGATACGGTTACCGTGCTCGTTCGTCACACAGGCAAGCTCACCATAACCCATCCACATCTGCGAATTATCGTAGGTGATGCAACCAGCAAAGCTGCTTTGGCATCGGCCATGCATACCAACGAGGTACTTATTAGCACGCTTGGAGCCATGAACACACCAGTAATTACCCAATCAACTACCGCAATACTAGCCGCCGCTAAAAATACAAGTTTAAAGCGAATCATCATGCTATCGTCATTTGCTGTTAAGCGCAATCAGCTTACGCCAAGCGCAAAGTTTCTCACAGGTTTAGCTATGAAAAAAATAATAGCCGATAAAATTGCCGGCGAAACATTGTTACGCGCAGGCAACCTACAGTGGACAATCGTGTATGCCACTGCTTTAACAAACCAGCCAAAAAATGGCCACGTTCGAGTAATGGCTCCGGGTGAGAAAATTGGCCTAAAAAACCGTATATCACGCGCTAACGTGGCGAGCTGGATTCTTGCCGAAATTCGCAATGAGTCGTTTGTTGATCAAGAGGTAGTTATTTCAGCGGCATAACACCGCGCGTTTGCTACTCATTTATTCCACTACGCATATCCTTGATGGAATCGTGATGCTGTTTTTTAACTGCCACTCGTTTAGCCTTTTCGCTTTGACGCTTTTGCAAAGTAGCTGCACGACGCGCTAAAACCTCAAGCTCTGACTTCATTTTTTGATAAGCTGCATACCTGAGAGGCTCAAGCGTACCGTCGCGCAGTGCCCGTTGTACCGCGCAGCCATCTTCAAGACCATGATGACATGTCGTATATTTACATTGGCGAGCAAGCGCGGTAATGTCGTCATAGGTACCAGCCAGATTTTCCTCCGTGCCCCAAAGTTGCAATTCGCGAATACCAGGCATGTCAACAAGTAACCCTCCGTTAGGCAGCATAAACAACTCACGGTGAACCGTCGTATGCCGGCCTGTCTCATCAGACTTTCGTACCGTCTGGGTTTTTTGGACCGCTTTTCCAAGCAATTGATTAGTTATGGTTGATTTGCCTACGCCCGAAGAACCCAATAATGCAGCCGTTTTGCCAGGTTGGATATATTGAAGCATATCCGCGATACCAACACCCTTGGTGGCAACTGTGGTAATAATAGGCAGTTCAAATGATTTTAACTGGGTAATATATACCTCGAGCTCATTTGCTATATCGGCTTTATTAAGAACAATAACCGGTGTAATGTTACTGATAGACAGTTGGTACAAAAAACGCCTCAATCTATCGAGGTTAAAGTCATTACCAACAGCAAGTAGCACAAACGCTACATCTATATTAGCCGCAATAACTTGCTTGGCTGTTTGATTGCCGGCTACTTTACGCGCAATTTCAGATCGACGTGGCAGTACGGCCTCGACCACTGCATTGTCGTTACTTGAAATTCGCACCGCAACCCAATCACCAACCTTTGGCGCGTCTTGACGGCTGGCAAAATGAGCCAGCTTACCAGATAATTCAGCGGTAATAATATCGGGTGTTGCGATTTTAAGCGACGTGCCAAAATCGGCCACCACACGCGCTGGTTGAGCGCCAATAACGCCCGAGCTCTTCCAAAGAGCGTCGAGTTCGGGTGTCCAACCGTATGCGGATAGGGAATTCATTATTCCTATTATGACACAACTGTCATTCCATAATGCTTGGGAACTATCTGAGAAAGCTACAGTGGCTACCTGGTGTTTATTAACTTACGAAAAGCCCAGTCAAGTAAGCAGGTGGACGCTCTTGAGGCGTACT
>Ga0307516_10005690_pt1 | contig 14776 bp, 9 predicted proteins | sample 19_EM_MG_FD_203310 | JGI IMG/M metagenome (GOLD analysis project Ga0307516, IMG submission 203310) | Populus trichocarpa ectomycorrhiza microbial communities from riparian zone in the Pacific Northwest, United States - 19_EM | ecosystem: Host-associated > Plants > Roots > Unclassified | place...
AAAAAAAACTTTTAATAACTTCCATCTTACTAGCTCTTAATAAATTTGTAGTTTTACTCTTTTCTCAGTTGGTTGCAAATACTGGTTGAGCTACAGGGTGATATCTTCTTCTTTCAGAGCCAGTAATTTATCTGAAGTTGCAAAGGTGGAGGTCTGCCAAGTGGTAGCTCACAAACAAGCTTAATATTGTAAGTTACAGAAATGGATCTGGGTCCGTTTAAGAAGGTTGTCTTAGGTTCAGTTGCCTTCGCAATCTTTTGGATTTTGGCAGTTTTCCCAGCAGTTCCTTTCTTACCCATTGGAAGGACAGCAGGTTCCATCCTCGGGGCAACTCTTATGGTTATCTTCAAAGTCATCACCCCTAAGCAAGCATATGATGCCATCAACCTCCCTGTACTGGGCCTTCTCTTTGGAACCATGGTTGTAAGCATCTATCTTGAAAGAGCAGACATGTTCAAGCACTTGGGAGTCTTGCTCTCATGGAAGAGTCGGGGTGCGAAGGACATGCTCTGCCGGATCTGCATTGTTTCTGCCATTTCAAGTGCTCTGTTCACTAATGACACCGCATGTTTCTTTCTCACTGAGTTCATATTAAAGATTGCTAGACAAAACAATATTCGACCCGAACCTTTCTTGCTTGGGTTGGCTTCAAGTTCGAATATTGGATCCTCTGCAACTCCAATCGGCAACCCTCAAAACTTGATAATTGCTATTCATAGTCGCATCTCTTTTGGGGAATTCGTATTGGGACTTCTTCCCGCGGTGCTTGTGGGTGTCTTTGTGAATGCTTTAATTCTTATATGCATGTTTCGGAGGTTGTTATCTGATGTTAAGGAAGAAGAAGATGCTTTGTATGAAATGATTGTTCAGGAAGATTCAGCTGTCCATCAGATTTCGCTTGCTACCATGTCATCTCCCAATTCTTTGGAATATCACGAATATGATCCCATTGCAGAACATGTGAACGCCCAGAGGATGTGTGAATTGGATATGTGCAGTGATTCCTGTGGTGAAATTGAGCTGATGAAAGCAGTCCTTTCAAAGAAGGAGGCAACTGATAATATGTTTTCTGAAATAGGAGAGCCAATGGAGGAAAGATTTGCAAGGGGTGGAGTACAAGGGACCATGGACATGATGACTGATTTAGAGCCCGGGCCGCAACAGTCCGCTGAAGAAAGTAAAGGCCAGCTGAATAGATGGAAGAGATTGTGTATTTACCTTGGTACTGTTGGAATGCTGGTTGCTTTTCTAATGGGTTTGGACATGTCTTGGACTGCACTCACAGCAGCCCTCATTTTTGTGATTCTTGATTTCAAAGATGCAGGGCCTTGCCTAGAGAAGGTAAATCAACAGGTCTTTCACAAAGATTCTATCTCCTCTCCTAAATATATTTTCATCAACTGTAATACTTACATGCAGTATTCGATTGAGTAAAAATCTACTTACCCGTAGTTGCTTGGATCAGGTTTCATACTCTCTTCTGGTATTCTTTTGTGGAATGTTTATCACGGTTGATGGCTTCAGTAAAACAGGAATTCCTACCAGTTTCTGGACCTTGATGGAGCCTCATGCACAGATCGATCATGCTAGTGGGATTGCTGTGCTGGCCATTGTAATACTTGTTCTCTCAAATGTTGTTTCGAATGTACCAACTGGTAAGTTGATGCCCTGATTCTCTTCCTTCGATTTAACTACAGCACTACGGCTTTAGAGTCTTATAGAAGGGCAATAGTAATTTCCAGTTCCAATATCACTTCATGGTAGACAATCCAGGGAGAAATCTTGATCAAGGGAGCAAGTTTAAGTTACGTTTGGTAACTGTCTCGAAAATAAAAAATCACAGAGATAACAAGGACAAAAGGAACATGTCTCCTTTTCCTTTCTATTTTAAAAAGATAAAAATTCATTTCAAAATTATTTTAGAGATATATTTATTTTATATTTTTGTTTTTATCTCTTCATCCAAACACATATCTATCATTTTTATATTTACTTTTTTTTATCTTGAAATACTAACCAACCACATTTTAAAACAATTTTTATTCAACCTAAACATGCACTCTTTTTCGAGGAGATATCATTTATTGAAATATGGTTAAAAAATTTTGGGTGTGGGGTTTTAGATTCAAGAGAAAAAACAAATAAACTAGTTACCATTAAAAGACTTTAGAGTGAAAAGTATGTTTTTTGTTTTTTTATCCCTTAAGCAGCTCAAATTTTGAAGAAAACATTCCAATGAAAATGTTTGAAAGTAAAGTAAACTATTTTTTAACACATATTATAACGTAGATCATTGCTTCAAACATGCTGGTTCAATGTTAGTTGTGTTGGAATTGAAAACATGGTTAATGAATCAGTTAAAGACAAATGATAATATGTGTTTTCCTTTAAAAAAACATAAAAAAATAATTCATTTAAGAAAATAATTGAGGCTAGCTCGAGTAGTCATGATCAATCAAATTATTTAACTTTTTAACTTCAAAAATCAATTATAAATGAGGTGAAGAAAGAGTTCACGACAATGTTTTTTTTATTTTTAGATACGCTTCCTTTCCTCAAATCATAGTGGTTTTTCTCCTTATTTTTTAAACTTCTATATTCCTTTCAAATCTAGAGCTTAGGTTCATTTTAATAAGAGATTATTGAGTTCATCTACTTTGTTTCAAAAATTTCGTTTAGAAGTGCATGTAAACTAAGATGGTGTTGAATTATAGGAGGCTTATTGCAAATAACTTTTGCACCAAGAAAGAAGCAATAAAGTCTAAAGAATAAATGATTCATTATTGACAATAACAAAAGCTTTATTATTTAAAATGCTTCAACAAATAAGTATATTTTTATTTAAACATAGGTATATTGCATACATGTTATAGTCTTTATATATATATATATATATATATGTTTTAATAATGATAAACTAAACAATCTAATATGTACTTATTTTTGGCTTACAAGTTCTTTTGCTTGGAGCAAAGGTAGCTGCTTGTGCCGCTGCAATATCTCCTAGTAAAGAGAAGAAAGCTTGGCTCATCCTGGCATGGGTTAGCACAGTTGCTGGAAACCTCTCGCTATTGGGTTCTGCTGCAAACATAATTGTGTGTGAACAAGCTTTTCGTGCCCAGCCTAGTTACAATATCACCTTTTGGAGCCATTTGAAGTTTGGTGTTCCATCCACGCTTATTGTCACTACTATTGGCTTAGCTCTTGTATTGGCTTAGCTCTTGTATATTGCTATGATGATTGAGAGGCCAATTTAAATTGGGCTCTTCTTTAGGTTGTAGACCTTTATAGGGTTCTAGGCCCTTCTACTTGTAATTGGGTTTTTTAAGCACATGTCACTTTAACTCAGATTTCCAAAGATGGAATTATGTTTTCCTTTTTTCCTGCCTAGGAAGAAGCAAACTTCTCTTTAGAACAGATGGTGTCAAAGAAATGATCTTCCATTTGTATACCATGTTCCACTGCAATTATGTGCAGGAATCCTAGGCAAGGTATACCAAGCAATAAGAGCCCAAAAAAGTTGTCACAATTTGATATTGTTAGTGCTCATATCCTATAATGTAAACAGTGTCATACCAAGAAATCATCAGCAATTAATAGTCTTTAATAATTTATATGTAAACAGATATGACCTTCGTATTCTATATAGTGGCAGTTGCATCCCTCATCTGAAATGTGGGTGGCAAAAACATTGAAAGTACAATTTCATACCTGGGTAGGAATTCAATATGAGTTAATAACACCCTAATAAAACTTGGCTTGGTCCAACAGCTCAACTCAATAACCCGTCATCTAGAGCTTAGCTTGAACTAGGTTTTACTTTGAATTAGTTTCTTTTTTTTTACCAAAACAATATTATTTTAAATTATTATATATAAGAAAACCATAACTTGTGTTAACCCACCAACTTATAAATTAACTCACCCAAACTGTTAACAGGATTTAAACTAAGTTAACTACTAGGTTAGATTTTGTAACTACATATCATGTTAAATTGTTAGAATAGCATCTGCTAGCGTCTATTGTTAGCAATGTTTCAACATTCTCAAATCCATAGGTCATCCAACCATAGACATGATAGTTGTCAGCTTTATTAAAAGAAACTAATTTGCATTGGAAAAAATTATTCACCTAGATTTAGAATCATTGTTCACCAGAAAGTTTAATTGTGGTTTTGCCCTTCCCGTAAAAAACTATTGAATTGTCTATTAGGGACAGTATAGTATTTCCATAAGGTTCAATGGTTATTATCATATTATTCGGGGACAAGTAAATCCTTTTACATTTTAGAAGCATAATGAAACAACTAAAATATCATTTGTAGCAGAAATTTTAAAGCTGGTGTACATGGGCTCTTTCTTTTTTTCATATTGATTTTTTTTTGTGATAATTAAGTTGGATAAGATGTAATTTGGTATTTTAATAAATATAAAATATAACTAAAAAAAAAATGGTTGGCGCACGTAAAGCACACACTAGTGTATGTGAGGCGCTCACACTATTCGAGATGTGTAGGTGGTGCCTCTAAGTGGCCAAAAATACCTTTTATCCATGTCATTAGAATCTCTGTGTCATCATCTTCCTTCTAGGATGGCGCGTGGTGTCAGTGATGGCACAATTTATTATCGGTAGCATTTTCTTTCTTTTCTTCTCTTTTCTCTCTTTCCCCTTAAAATTTGTGATGGCAATACAAAAATTAAGAAAGGTCTTATTTGTTAAGAGCTTGTCAATTCCTAATAGTTACTTGATGTGTGTTGTTGAATAATCATAACTGGAAAAGGTCATATAACAGGATGTGTTTGTGTCAAATGTATAGTGTTAAGGATCTATGATGAGATGACCCACTCAAAAGTATTGGGAAACCATAATAGGGTGAACCACACATAAAAAGATATATGTGGTGTTTGACAGTTTCTAACTGAAATCTAAACAGTTCTTTCTAGCCTGAAAATATTGATGCAAGAACTTTTATAAAAAAAATAGATATTTTTCATTGTTAATTTTATAATTTTTTATTTGATATTATTATGCTTTTTTAATTTTTTTCTATTTAAAAAGAATATTTTTCCTAGTTTTTTTTTCATATTCTGTAATAGGGTTTTTTAGTTTTTCTATATAAAGGGTTATAATATTTTTTTTGGAAAATGAAGACTTGAATGAGTAAAAATTGAATATTTTAGGTGTCTCCCCTATAATTATGGAGAGTTTTGACTTGTAATAAATTTGGTTATCCTTAGAGCCCTGTCTGTCTGTGTCAAAAACACACAAATATCATAATAAAACTTGAAAAAAAATATTTATCAAAACATTACATAGTTTTTTTTAGTAAATAGAACTTCTAAATAATTTATTTATGATCTATAATGTCATAACCCAATTTTTTATTCTTTTTAAAAAGAAAAAAAATAAATGAATAAAAATATATTTGATAAATGGGTTAAGACAACATAAATATGAAGTTCGATGATGGAATTATTAAATTTGAGAGTCAATTGGTCAGAAATTGAAGAATTAATACGTTTGGGGACTTAATTAAACTCTGAATTAGTTTAATTAATGAAATTAGGAGCTTAATTGAAGAAATACCAAAGTTTTGGGCTGATTAGAGACAAAATTTTAGGAAATTAAAGTCCAATGACCATAGTGAAATGGTGGGTGTACTTAAGGGATTGTAACTGATTTTTCCATGTGTAATTTTGAAAGAATTAAAAGTTGAAAAGTCAATTAATGACCAAATTGAATAATCCAGAAACCAAGGATTGTTTTGTAAATTTTGCCATGATCCAGGGGTTCAATTGTAATTAATCCAGGGGTAAAATTAAAAAAAAAAAGAATGAATTTACTGAAGAAAGGGCTTGATTACAAAAGTTCAAAACTTGAGTGACCAAACTGCAATTTGTCAGTTCCATCCCAAACAACGCCGTTTTGAACCACTATTCATCGCCTTCTTCGTCTCCAGACCAGAGACTGATTCAACAGGAAAACCGTTTTCAACCACGTCCCCCACGTCTCCTCAGCTGCATTATCCTCCAAGAGCCACGTTGAACAGTCCTGCAAAAGCAGGACTGTTATTCCCCTGTTTCTTCTCAAAGAAACAGAGGTGTTCGTGCCTCACGATCGTGAGGCACGAACACATTAACAGGAGGTGGCCATTCTCTGGTTTTATAAAAGCCAGAGAAGGTCACACAGGGGGGAGGGGACTAAAGAAAAACACACAGAGAGAAAGACATTGACGGGAAAAAAAAAGGAGAAGAAAACGGAAAAAGAACAAACCGAGAGCACAGAGACGGAGGTGCCCAGAAGAACACATGGAGAAAAAGGAACTAAATCCACAACCACAAAAAACTGTTAAAAGCTAGAGAGATACGGTGAGTGGATGACATGCGGAAATTTTTTTCATATTTGTTTTTGCTTTTTAAAAATATTTTTGAAAAAATTTAAAATTTTTTTATTTTTTTCTTTGCTTTAAAATAATATTTTTTTAGTGTTTTTAGATTATTTTGATGCGTTGATGTCAAAAATAATTTTTTAAAAATTAAAAAAAAATTATTTTATGTCTTAGTGGTTAAAATTTTTAGGTTCTAAGAAAAATAAGGAGACTCCAAAATATAGTAGAGTTTGGTAAATCAAGCATAACTTTTAATCAAATTATTGGATTGAGATGAAATTTTAACAAAGGATTTTGAAGGTCATGTTTCCTACTAAGTTGAAAATTCATAATGATTGAAAATTGAAAAAACCTTTAAATAAGACTCGAAAGTTATTGTGCATGGTATTTTTATTTACCTTGTTATATTTGGATTTTTTTTCTATTTATCTTAGTACTTTTAATTTAACTAGTATTTTATTATTTAGGAATCCTAGTGTTATATGGATTTCATTAGTTAGGTAAGTTTTAATCAGTAATCCTTTCTTATAAAGGATTTTAGGTTTATAACTAGTATAAATAGAGATGTCTAGTTTATTTTTTTCAAACCATAATTTGTAGCTTTTCTTAACCTATTTTTTCAAATCACAACAAAAAAAAGAAAACTATTACAATGCCAAAGACACACTAAAAGCTAGAGAGAAATGGTGAGTGGATGACATGGAGAAATTTCTTCGATATTCTTGGCATAATAATGTTTATTGCATTATTTTATTAGTAGTTAAAATTTTTAGGTTTTGAGAAGATTAAGGAAACTCCAAGATAGAGTTTGGTAAATCAAGTATAACTTTTAATCTAACTGTTAGATTGAATTAGAATTTTGACAAAGGATTTTGAAGGTCATGTTTCTTGTTAAGTTAAAAATTCATGACGACTGGAAATTGAAAAGACCTTTAAATAAGACTTGAAAGTTTTTTTGCAGGATTGTTTTTATTTACCTTATTATATTTGGATTTTTTTTTCTATTTATCTTAGGACTTTTAATTTAAATAGTATTTTATTATTTAGGAATCCTAATGTTATATGGATTCTATTAGTTAGGTAAGTTTTAATTAGTAATCATTTCCTATAAAGGATTCTAGGTTCATAACTAGTATAAATAGAGATGTCTAGTTTATTTTTTTCACATTCAGACTATTATTCAAAATTTATAAAATACCATAGAGTTTTCTCTAAATTTCTCTACAGCTTAGGCTTGTAACCTTAGGGCTTAAGGACTCTAGCTTTTATCAACGTTATACACCGCGTCAATACATATCAGAGCAGGTTGGTCTTTTTGATGGATAGAGATGGTAGTAACCCACTCCGCAATGCAGGAGTGGAGACCCTTTTTTTTTTTTAGACCCTGGTATCTAGAAGTCCATTGTCCCTAACTAATCATGTCAAGCCAGGTCGGTCCACTAAGGGGTAAAGCTCTCCCGGTGATGGTGTACTCCATTCACAAGGCTCGAACTCTAGACCTTGCTTAAGGGGAACAAGCGTCGAACCACTTGAACCAATCATCATTGGTGGAGTGGAGGCCCTCTAATGCACTATACTGGCTTAAGAGCAAAAATTAGATCGTTGGGAACGGAAGTTTGATTACTCGGAGAAAACCATAACAAATCTAGCTCAGCTAATGGGTTTCACAAACAAGGATCGTGAAGAGGATAGGAACTTGCCTAAAAATTTACCTGGAGACAGGCCAAACCACATACCTATTCTTGAATTCAATGAGATTACATTCTATGATAGGAGATTTTCGAAGAAAGGATTTATTAAATGGTTAACAGAATTGAAAGTTTACTTTTATTTCAACAAGGTTCCTTATCATCAAAAGGTAGGACATGTCGCACACAAACTTTATTATGGTGCTAGAGAATGGTGATTTGAATTTCTGGACTTTAGATCTCGTATTGGTATGTCTTTAATTTCAGCTTGGTAAGATTTAAGACAATTATTAATTTTAGAGTTTATACAAGATGATTATAAAGAGATTTTATATTGAGTAAATAAGAAATTAGAATGTTATTATTTGTTTTTTATTCAACCTTCTAAAATAACAAGTAGAAAATTATAAAAAAAGATGTCATCTCTTCAAAGAAGATAGTTTCAACATCATAATAATGACACCAACAACACTTCTGCAAATACTACTCTATTTGTCGATGTTTCATCAATTAATGGTAAAGAAGAAATCAAGAAGGCTCTTAAATTAGTATCTTGTAGTGATTCTGAAGATCTTGCAAAAAAGAATATGGAGTACATGGTAATTTCTGACAATTCTTCTAAAGATATTATGAAAAATTATCTTGAAGTTTCTTTACATGCAATGGTTAAAGTATTGGAGATCATGGATGAATTCAAGTTTGAAGCAAAAGAATGTGGGAAGAAACTATAAGTGAATTTCATAGAAACATAAAGTATAATATTAATATGGATTATGTTTTAGTATGCACACATCATAAATTAATTTTGGAGTTCACATATAAAAGACATATTACTTCGTGAATATATCGGCTACAATGTTGTATTTTTGTTCCTTTAGAAAGGAAGAGTTCAGTTTTTAATAGATAGCTCGAGGACAAGTTTTTCAGAAGTAAAAGAAACTGGCATGGGGAAATTTCTTCATTATTCTTGATATAATAATATTTATTACATTATTTCATTAGTGGTTAAGATTTATAGGTTTTAAGGAATTTAAAAAGAGTTCAAGATATAGTTTGGTAAATCAAGTATAATTTTTAATTTAATTGTTGGATCGAGCCAAAATTTTAACAAAAAATTCTGAAAATCTTATTTTCTACTAGGTTAAAATTTCATAACAATCAAAGATCATGAAAGCCTTCAAATAAGGCTCAGAACTTATTGTGCCGAATTGTTTTTAATTACCTTGTTGTATTTAGATTTTTTTTTCTATTTTGCTTAGGTTTTTAATTTAAATAGTATTTTATTATTTAAAATTGTATTTAGATTTTTTTTATTTTGCTTTGGAATTTTAATGTAAATAATATTTTATTATTTAGAATTGTATTTGGATTCTTTTTTTCTATTTAGTTTTGAACTTTTAATTTAAATAGTATTATTTAAGAATTCTAATGCTAAATAGATTATATTAGATACTTAAGTTTTAATTAGGAATCCTTTCATTGAGGATTTTAGTTTTAATTAGAAATCCTTTCTTATAAAAAAGAATTCTAAGTCTATAATTAGTATAAATAGAAATATCTAGTTAATTTTATTCATATTTAAAATTTATAAAATATTATAAGTAGTCTCGAAATTTCTCTACCGCATAGATACGTAATTTTAGAGCTCGAAAAGCGTCAGTGGACATCTTGTAATTGAAATCCGCTATGTATCCAGGCCATTTACTAAATAGGTTAAAAGGGGAGAAAGCGAGGGGACGCTGCAAAATCCTAAGATCTTCATTGAGTTCTAATACAGAATAATAAACTTAAAAGAAGATGGACAAAATATGAACTCTACTCATTCAAGCCTCGAAGCCACCACTTGAGCCTGCTAAGCTATGAAAGTGTTAAAAAGCTTTTCATTGAGTGCAAAGAACCGTGAGACTAATGCTCTTGATATAATGCATCAGAAGCTGCAATATACATCTGACTGGTAAAGATGTATATTTCTTGCTTTTATACATCAGAAGCTTTTCATTTCTTGCTTGCTTTGAAATGTCTTCAGCTGCTTTGACTGCTTCAGAAGAGAAAATATCCAGCTTCTTCAATCCATTTCTTAGCCTCTCGTTCTGATGCGTCTTTGTAAACGTGTTCAGGGAAATATTAATTTCCAGTTAATATCACTTCATGGTAGACAATTGAGGTCTCCATCTGTTTCCTCTGTTTGTTGTTGGAGGAGAGGGTTTGGTTGGGAGTGGGGGGGAGAAATCTCGTTCAAGGAAGCAAGTTTAAGATAATTAATGAATGTTTGGTAATTGTCGCGAAAATATAAAAGACAAACATAATACGAATAAAAGAAACATGTTTCTTTGTCTTTTCTATTTAAAAAATAAGTAATTCACTCTAAAACAATTATATAAATATATTTATTTTATATCTTTATCTTCGTTTCTTCATCCAAATATATATTTATCATCTCTATATTTATTATTTTGAAATACTAATTAATCACGTTTTAAAATATTTTTTGTTCAATTTAAACATGCATTCTATTTCGAGTATCATTCATTAAAACATGGTTAAAAAAATTTAGATGTGGGGTTCAAAGAAAATGTTAATTTGAAAGTAAAGTATACTTTTTTTAACACAAATTAGAACATAGATCATTGCTTCAAACATGTTGGTTCAATGTTAGTTGTGTTGGAATTAAAAACAAAGTTAACGAATCATTTAAAGACAAATGATAATACGTGTAGAAGAATGTGCATGAAGCAAAACGCAGTCACGACATTAAAACAAACAGATATTATTGTAGTGATTATTTTTGTAATTTAATTGTATTTTTAAAGGTTTTTTATTTTTTTTGTTTTAAATTAATTTATTTTATGTGTTTTTTTAATTGTTTTGATGTTGTAATATCAAAACTAAATTTTAAAAAATATATAAAAAATATTTTAATACATTTATAAGTAAAATACAATTTAAAAGTAATCATATACATTACCTAATTAGTCTTACTAACTGTATGTGTTTCTTCTTGGCGTCTTCTCCTTTTATAGTCTTCCTCTTATGGCATAAATTTATTTACACTCTTGCTTTTCCCTGTATATAAATCCGCACTGGGCTTACCGGCATTGGAAGTGTAGAGAGCAAATCCCCAACCTCTCACTATCTTTTATCCAAGGATTTAATTTGCTTGCTTATCTCACTTTGTTCCAGTTTGAGTTTCTTTGGAGCAAGACAGAACTCCAGTGTTCAATTAGGTTGACAGAGTAACTGTGAGCTTACATAATTGCTCCAAAGAGATTGCTCAGTGGGAACCTGCAGCAGCTTTAAGACTCCCTGTCGAGGAGTTGGAAGCTTAACAAGCCAAGCTCATATGGTGACTCTATTTTCCTAGAGCCATGTATTCGTGTTGGTGATGTTACGAGGATCAAGAGTGTGCGTTCATGCAAGGATCAGGTATGTAGAGTCTCTTAAGGCAGTATTTCTTAGCTGGAGAATATGTCAACTTCACTACTTGCTTGCATGCTATTAATTTCCAGATACAATGTTTAAATATCTGAAAACGGTCCCACCCCATAGGTTCACCTGCACACACAAGTCCTGAACTGTTAACGTTGTTATATGATGTCTCAGTAGCATATTTCCCGCTGGTTGCGCATGATCCAAATTCCATATCAACTAGCAAAAAGATATGTGCTCTAGGACCACGCATTTACTAGATTTTCAGCATGGAATGTCATGCTAAAGGTTATTTTGGAAATTGTTTGCTTGCTTTGAAATGTCTTCGGCTGCTTTGACTACTTCAGAAGAGAAAATATCCAGCATCTTCAATCCATTTCTTAGCCTCTCATTCTGATGCGTCTTTGAAACGTAGCATGGAAATATTCATATGAACTCATTTATCTTTCTGGTTCCACAATCCTTTTTGGAATTTTAAAAAAAAATTAATAACCTCCATATCAACTAGGAAAAAGATATGTGCTCTAGGACCACGCATTTCCCTTTTGCTCAAAAACTACTAGATTTTCAGCATGGAATGTCATGCTAAAGGTTATTTTGGAAATCGTTTGCTTGTTCTGAAATGTCTTCGGCTGCTTTGACTGCTTCAGAATAGAAAATATCCAGCATCTTCAATCCATTTCTTAGCCTCCCATTCTGATGCGTCTTTTAAACGTATCGTGGAAATATTCATATGAACTCATTGATCTTTCTGGTTCCAGAATCCTTTTCGGAATTTTTTAAAAGACTTTTAATAACTTCCATCTCACTAGCTCTTAATAAATTTGTAGTTTCCTTTTTTTCTCAGTTGGTTGCAAATACTGGTTGAGCTACAGGGTGATATCTTCTTCTTTCAGAGCCAGTAAATTATCTGAAGTTGCAAAGGTGGAGGTCTGCTAAGTGGTAGCTCACAAACAAGCATAATCTTGTAAGTTACAGAAATGGCTCTGGGTTCGTTTAAGAAGGTTGTCTTAGGTTCAGTTGCCTTCGCAATCTTTTGGATTTTGGCAGTTTTCCCAGCAGTTCCTTTCTTACCCATTGGAAGGACAGCAGGTTCCATCCTCGGGGCAATTCTTATGGTTATCTTCAAAGTCATCACCCCTGAGCAAGCATATTCTGCCATCAACCTCCCTGTACTGGGCCTTCTCTTTGGAACCATGGTTGTAAGCATCTATCTTGAAAGAGCAGACATGTTCAAGCACTTGGGAGTCTTGTTCTCATGGAAGAGTTGGGGTGCGAAGGACATGCTCTGCCGGATCTGCATTGTTTCTGCCATTTCAAGTGCTCTGTTCACTAATGACACCGCATGTTTCTTTCTCACTGAGTTCATATTAAAGATTGCTAGACAAAACAATATTCGACCCGAACCTTTCTTGCTTGGGTTGGCTTCAAGTTCGAATATTGGATCCTCTGCAACTCCAATCGGCAACCCTCAAAACTTGATAATTGCTATTCAAAGTGGCATCTCTTTTGGGGAATTCGTATTGGGACTTCTTCCCGCGGTGCTTGTGGGTGTCTTTGTGAATGCTTTAATTCTTATATGCATGTTTTGGAGGTTGTTATCTGATGTTAAGGAAGAAGAAGATGCTTTGTATGAAATGATTGTTCAGGAAGATTCAGAGTCCGGGCCGCAACAGTCCACTGAAGAAAGTAAAGGCCTGCTGAATAGATGGAAGAGATTGTGTATTTACCTTGGTACTGTTGGAATGCTGGTTGCTTTTATAATGGGTTTGGACATGTCTTGGACTGCACTCACAGCAGCCCTCAGTTTTGCGATTCTTGATTTCGAAGATGCAGGGCCTTGCCTACAGAAGGTAAATCAACAGGTCTTTCACAAAAATTCTGTTTGCTTTCCTAAATATCTTTTCATCAACTGTAATACTTACATGCAGTAAAATCTACTTACCCGTAGTTGCTTGGATCAGGTTTCATACTCTCTTCTGGTATTCTTTTGTGGAATGTTTATCACGGTTGAGGGCTTCAATAGAACTGGAATTCCTAGCAGTCTCTGGAGCTTGATGGAGCCTCATGCACGGATCGATCATGCTAGTGGGATTGCTGTGCTGGCCATTGTAATACTTCTTCTCTCAAATGTTGCTTCGAATGTACCAACTGGTAAGTTGATGCCCTGATTCTCTTCCTTTGATTTAACTACAGCACTACGGCTTTAGAGTCTTATAGAAGGGCAATAGTAATTTCCAGTTAATATCACTTCATGGTAGACAATTGAGGTCTCCATCTGGTATTTTGGTTTTTTTATCCCCTAAGCATTCCAAAGAAAATGTTTGAAAGTAAAGTATACTATTTTTTAACATAGATTATAACATAGATCATTGCTACAAACATGTTGGTTCAATGTTAGTTGTGTTGGAATTAAAAACATGGTTAATGGATCATTTAAAGACAAATGATAATATGTGTTTCCATTTAAAGAAGTATAAGAAAATAATTCATTTAAAAAAATGATCGAGACTACCTCAAGTAGTCCTCATCAATCAAAAGATGATGAAGTTGAGCCAAGAAGGAGTAAAATGAGAAAATTGACAAAAATCTTTGGTCTTGATTTTCTAACATATTTATTGGAAAATGAACCTTGAATTTATGGTAGTTAATAAAAAGTTGATAATGTGGAAATTAATTATGGTTAATACCAAAATTAATTTTTAAAACTTTTTAGCTTCCAAAATCTATTGTAAAAAGAGGGGGTGAAGAAAGAGTTCAAGATAATGTTTTTCCTGATTTTATATACTCTTCATTTCCTCAAATCTTAGTGTTTTTCTCCTTATTTTTTTAAACTTCTATATTCTTCTCAAATATAGAGCTTGTGTTTATTTTGACAAGATATTATTGAGTCCATATACTTTATTTCATAGATTTTGTTTAAAAGTGTATCTAAACTAAAATGGTGTTGAATCTTGGAAGAGTTGTTACAAACAACTTTTGCACCAAGGGATAAGCAATAAAATTTCAAGGACAAATAATTCATCACTAACAATAACAAACAATTCATTATTTAAAGTGTTTCAACAAGTAAATATATTTTTTATTTTAATTTAAACATAGATATATTACTTCATTACTATGCATGTTAGAATCTTTCTATATATATATTTTTTATAACATGTTTTCCATGATATATATATATATATATATATATATATATATATATATATATATATATATATATATATATATAAAAATAAAAAAAAAAATATGTATATAATTTTTAAAAAAA
>Ga0307516_10005691_pt1 | contig 14775 bp, 19 predicted proteins | sample 19_EM_MG_FD_203310 | JGI IMG/M metagenome (GOLD analysis project Ga0307516, IMG submission 203310) | Populus trichocarpa ectomycorrhiza microbial communities from riparian zone in the Pacific Northwest, United States - 19_EM | ecosystem: Host-associated > Plants > Roots > Unclassified | place...
CAGGATTATAAAAGGCATTAATCGGTCTTGGCTATTCTCAATGTGAAGAGGCTATCAGTAACGCAGACTTTGAATCTGCGCTCATTGTATCGATTGATAGCAATGCCAGCCAAAACAGGGGTATAATCGAACGCCGAAAGACTGAAGAGAAGAAGGATTTTGTCGTTAGATTTTCGAGATTTTGCACGAGGAGTTCACTAGACCGAATTGAGACTGGCATGTTTGATCCGATTTGCACGTGACCCTGCATGACCACTCCGTGAGGTGCGTTCTAAGGTATTCTTCTTTCCCTTCCCTCTTCCTTCCATCATCCAAACTCGCAACTACTTATGATGGAGATGGAAGCAAGACGTTCAGAGGCGCCATATACGAAAAATCTTCCCAAAATCCATTACAACACCTCCCTTCAATCGATCCCAGCTTCCCAAGGTTCGGTCGACGCTCATCTTTCAAAGCTCCCTCCCCATCTGCTTCTTCGAGTCTGATTAGGCCATTCCTCTGCATCTTCGCCCAAAATATTCTACCTGCTAACAATCCCACAATAGAAACGCCAAATAATGCAAATGCAAACATCTCCCACCCGGGTTGAATAGTCCTCGCAGAACGACGCCTAGAAGCCTGTATTCGAAAAGGTCCACTGATGTGCCTCTCCCACATTGCTATTGATCGTGAACCTCAACCGGTACGTCGGCAGGGGGTCCACGTCCGTTGGGACATCCTAGATAAACGTCAACGTCCCAAGGAAGTAATACTTGCAAGCTTCATTACTCGTGAAGCGCCAAGCAGAGATCTCATGAATACCATCAAACTTGCCGAACGGACCCATTGAGTCCCAGAAGACCTTGCTGTTGGTTGGGCTTGTAATCGTTCAGCTTTCCATCCCCAAGTCCTCACATAAGGCGTACTACTCGGACGAAATACTCACTCATCACATTCCTTACGAACTCATTACCCTTCTTGATAACAAGATCGATGTTGTAAAGGTTAGTGGGACTGCCCCAATCATCCGCACCGTACTCGAAAGGATGCTTCTTGGCCATTTCCTTCTGCGGATCCCCTTTGAACTGCGGCTAGCTGATTTCTGATTCTGGCGACCAGATCTCGATTTCTTCAGGGAAGATGGCGGGTTGCAGGAAATCGCGAATGCTCATATTGAGCTAGCCAATTTCACTGCCGGTGCCGTTGATGGCGGGTTGCACCGCGCGTTGGGACTTCCCAATCTTGGGAGAGGAGGCTTCAGGTTATCGATAGATAACATCCAGGGGTTATGAAGTAGGGCAATTTTTGTATTATTTGACAACAAATTAGTTAGGCAGGGGTTTAAGCAAACACTGAAAGGTTCAGAAAGAGTAAGACGCCCTCACTGAGAAAGAGACGCCGGTCGAGGTTACCTTGAGAGGGTCTTGACTAGGCCGAATGGGGCACTTGTTTGCGCACGTGACACGCGCCAATCTCGCGATCGCGCGTTGCCTCCATCTCCACTTTATTCTTCACCTTATCACTATGAGGGGAGGCTAAGCCATTAACTTACAACTCTCCTTCAACAGTAAAGTCCTAGCCCTTGTGAATTGACTGAATATTTTCATCTCATTTCCTCGTCACAACTCGACACCACTCGACCCTTCTACAAACATGGCGTCACGATCATACACCTCGTCATCGAAGACTACCGACGGCAAGACTTCCAGATCCACGGGCCGCAACGCGCCTCATTTCTCTTCATCTCAAGAATCTAAAGCCTTCCCTGTCTATCCGAGCGGTTCTCAGTCTTCCAAGAAGCGTAAAGTGGTTGATCTAACTTACGACGATGAAGAAGATGAGGAAGCAGCTGCCCTTGCACAAGTTGCTCTTGCTGGTAAGAAACCCTTTCACTCCTGAGGTCGTGTTGTTCAGTAGATCATTGCTACTTGGAACAATCAATTCAACCTCAACGTCGAACTCAAAGCTGGACCTCCTTTACTGACAATCTCAGGCATCGATACATCCAAGCCAAAGCGAGCTCGCAAGGAAAAGGGAGAAGAGTCAGAAGAAAAGCGGTTCAAGCGGTTCCGTCCAAAGCCACCTCAGACCTATCTCGAGAGACTTGGACGCGTCAAAACCCAACGCATGTTCTTGATCGAACGCAACAGAACTACCAGCGAAGACGGCACCCACGAGGAAGAAGTCTTTGATCTCGCCGGCAGCACTGGTAATATTTACCAAGTTACCGTCAGCAAGGTACCAAAATGTACTTGCCCTGATGCTGGAAAAGGAAATCAGTGCAAGCACATCATCTACGTATGTCTCATCTCACTATTCAAAGGTTCAGTAATGATGTGATATAGGCTCTCATCAATGTCCTAAAAGTCCGTGAAGATCTAGCATACCAGCTCGCGTTCCTCAGCACTGAACTCGCTGAGATCTTTGCAAATGCACCAGTCACCACGCTCTCTTCAGATGAAGTAAAAGCTCAAGTCACTGACACGGGCGGCTCCCGCAAGCCAATTGAAGGCGATTGCCCCGTATGTGTCATGGAGTTTGACGAATCTGACAGGCTGGACGATATTCTCTGGTGCAAAGGAGCCTGCGGCCAAAACATTCATCGCGCTTGCTTCGAACAATGGGCTCGAAGCAAGCCGGGACAGGTGAAGTGTGTCTACTGCCGTACTCCATGGAAGGGTGATGAAGAGACGATCAAGAAGATTAACAAATCTGGGACCGTTAATCACGAGGGTTATGTCAACGTTGCCAGTGAACTTGGTATCAGTGGCCACAGAGACATGAGTTCTTACCATCAGTATTGGGTTCAACGAGAGTTTGGTGGAGGGTATGGCCGGTATAGTGATTATGATGGTTATTGAGGTTCTGTGATTTGGAACTGGGGATTTAATGGGCCATTGACTGCATCGGTGTCTGGTCTCTTGAGGGCGACTTTCATGCTTGGAATGGACGGTAACGGCGTTGCAGGAGAGAATATATCCATTTACTTTGAGGATCTCACAAACAGTTGCTTGATGAGTGGCTCACATACTAGACAGGGACGAGGGTTCAGAACATCCTTTAGCAATAGTGCCAACTGGATGCTTTACTTCAGTGACCCTAAAACGCCGAACTTTTGTCTTGGTACAAACGCATAAACACTCACAAATCATCTTTGCCCCCACGCATCTCATTCATACTATCTTTCCCTTATTGACGACGAATCCTTCCAAGGCAGCTGAACACATTAGCATCTTCTCTCATCTGTGGTGAAAATAGAACTTACAAATAGCAGCCCAAAGCCTGTTCTCTCCTTCCTGGAACACCAAGCTTCTTGGGCCATAGAACACCTCATCGGCAACCTCCTCAGGGTGCCTCGGCAAGCAATGCATGAACTTCCATCCCTCCTTCGCACCTCCCCTCTTCGCCAACTTATTCGTAATCTGGTATCCTTCGAACGCCCTCATCCGCTCTACTTTCTCGGCTTCCTGCCCCATGCTCACCCATGTGTCCGTAACCAGAATATCCGCATCCTTGATTGCTTCCTCCGGTACGTGTGTTTGTGTAAGTTTGCCCGGGGAAGATACACTTGAGGTGGAGGAGTTGATGATATCTAACATAGCGGGAGGGATGGTGAAGCCTTTGGGGGAGGCAACTGAGATATTGACACCGAGCTTCAAGGCACCGATTGCAAGGTCGAACAGCACATTGTTCGAGTCTCCTACCCAAGCAATCTTCAGCCCTTCCAATCCTAAACCTGGTGTATTTCCCAAACTGCGGAAGGAGGAAGGAAACGCTTCGTGAATAGTCAAGAAATCCGCAATGGTTTGGAGGGGGTGGTAATCGTTAGATAGAGCGTTAATGACGGGCACAGAGGAATGCTTGGCCAGGTCTACAACTTCAGTGTGGTCGCCCACGCGTGCTACCATGCAGGAGGTCATGGAGGAGATGATGAGCGAAGTGTCATGAAGGGACTCATTGACGCCGAGCTGGATGTCGTCCTTCCCCAAGAACATGGCGTGGCCACCCATTGTTGCTACTGCCGCCTCCGTTGAGACGCGGGTTCGTGTGCTGCGTTTGTTGAACATCATTGCGACCGTTTTGCCTGAAAGGGCACCAAGAAGATTCTTGGGGACGGAGCCAGATTTGATTTCGGTCTTGTGGGAGGAGGCATTGCGCACTAGAGTTGTGAGTTCGGTGGATGTGAGGTCTGCGATAGAGAGTAAATGGCGGGGTGCAAAGGGAGAGATGACTGGTGTTGCGGGTGAAGAGTAGTTTTGTTTTGAGGCTCTGGAGAGCTGTTGGAGAGCTGCCCTAGCGGGGCGGAGGTGGGCTGTTGAAGGCATTTCTAACCGGTCAATTGTGTCAATTGCTCTTCAATTGAAAGCATAGACAATCAGATGGAGGAACGAAAGTGTTTCACTCAGACTAAGTAGTCTGCGAAGTGGATTACCTTTTGTGGTGAAAGTACCTACTTGAAGTTTTCTGCCAGAGATTTTCAGTGAGTCAGGTGAAGATGCTCTCTGCATGCAGAAAATCCTTGCCTTACCCTTGCCTTCTTGGCGTCAGGCACCAAATCCAGGAACAGCAACTTGCCCACCCAGAGCTCGTTTTTTAGGAAATCATTGCGATTCACATACATTACATAATTCCCAGAGTCGCTAATTATTATTAGGTTTTTCAGATTTTGCTAACTTGAGTAAGGGACTCAACTACAGACACTCTTGAAAGCACATCCGTCATCCACTGATCGTCCACGTCGGGCGCTAGCCCCCGCTTGGAGACGCAATCAACCCCCAGCCTTCCCGCCTCTGCCAACTCCTCATCCTCACCTGTTACAAGGTCGGGCGCTTCATCCATAAACAACATATTTTCCGCCCTGGCGCCGGTCGTTGACAGACTCGTCTCTGCAGGAAAACGACCTCGCTCTCGCACCATGTCAGATAATCCTTCATCGCCGTTGCTTGGCAGCGCGGATAGACCTCGATCAAACCACTCACATCACTCCGACGAGTCTCACGAGGACACGCCTTTATTATCACGATCTGACCATACTCCTCGGTATGGCGGTGCGGAAGATGATGACGAAGATGAAGAAATAATACCCTCTCCAGCAGCGACATCGTTGCGATCGTTACAGAATGGCCACGGCTCCACGAAGTCCACCAAGGCTGGCCGACGTTGGCCAACTGCTGTCGCAGTTGGAGTTCTGGGGTTGCTAGTTCTAGGAATAATTGCTGGCGCGTTCTTTGCTCCAGCAGTTGTCGAAGAATACACCAAAGAGGCTCTAGTCATCGAGCCTACAAGTTTGTCGATAGATTCCTTCTCCTCAAACGGCGTCAAGGCGAGGGTGCAGGCATCATTCAGAATGGACGCGTCAAGAGTCAAGAACAAGCATGTGAGAAATATTGGGCGTTTTGGTACATGGATTGCTCGTGCGGTCGAGAGCCAGGAGTCGAAAGTGGAGGTTTATCTACCGGAATATGGCAATATTCTAGTTGGTACCGCTGCTGTACCACGCGTTGTTGTTGACATTCGAAATGGGCATACGACTGCCGTCGATTTCCTCACGGACTTGGAGCCTGGCGATATGGAGGGAATTCGTCAAGTTGCCAACGACTGGCTGGAGGGTCGCTTGGATCAAATCAGAGTGCTGGGCAAAGCCGACGTTGGATTGAAATCAGGCTTGATTCCTCTTGGAACTCAAAGCATCTCTGAATCTCTGGTTTTTGAAGGTCAATCCCTCTACCGTTCCTTTGCAGCTTTGTACCTTGGAGAAAAATCACTGGCTTAGAAATTGATGGTTACAATCAAAGTTGATTCTTCCTTCTCAGACTGATATTAGTCCGACCTTTTGGGTCTTCAGAAAAATCAAGTTTCTCACAATCTCCCACTAATTAAAAGAGTGTATTACTGAGCTACTAGCTAATTATGTATTCAGGCAACGATATTCCGGCCATCCCCGAGTACAATATTACCCGCCTTAATTTCCAGGAAGTTCCCGTCGACACTGCGGGACGTCGTGGTATGGCTGCAGATGTATCACTATCTGTGGTAAACAGCTACCCGATCGGGCTCACGATACCACCTCTTGGATTCGATATCCTTGTTCCGAACTGTAACGATAATGATCCATATATTCGGCTTGCTGATGCTACAACGGCAACTGTCGATGTCGAGCCTTACTCGGATGTGGTTATTGATGTCGGAGGCATTGTCAGAGAACTGCCTCAAGATCTTCTGCAGACATGTCCACATTCTAAGTCGTCGCCCCTTGATCTTTTGCTCGGAGACTACATCCATGGCAAGGATACCACAATATTTGTACAGGGTTCGAATCCACCAGATAGTGACACTCCTGATTGGATCACGAAGATCATCTCAAGTATCACTGTACCAGTTCCATTTCCGGGTCATACATTCGACGGTCTGATCAGAAACTTCTCCTTGACTGATACACATTTTACCCTCCCAGATCCATGGGCCGAGCCAGGAAGCGACGAGTCCAACCCGCAGATTTCTGCCAACATCGTTGTCATTGCCGGATTGCCCAAAGAGATGAATTTTGGCATCAACGTGACCGCTGTGAATGCAACTACGGATGTATTCTACAAGGGAGAGAAGCTTGGCGAACTAAATCTGAAAAAATGGCAATCCGCTGAATCCGAACGTATCGAGTCAGACAATGAAGCCCAACTTAGAATCACATCCCGGATAGAGGACGTGCCTTTGAATATCACGGACGATGATGTGTTTACGGATGTACTCTCAGCACTCATGTTTGGTGGCAAGACCATTATGCTTAAGATCGAGGCTCTTGTTGACGTTACACTTTCCACCGTTCTTGGGGAGCTGGTAATCAAAGAGATGCCTGCGGAGGGAGTCGTTCCTGTCAAACGTTAGACAACCGCTTTGCGTATTTAGATCGGCCGCGCCGAAGCTGACGAGATTGCAGCGATCTCTCCAGGCGGTGGCTTTAGCAATCTGAAGCCAAGAATTGGCGAGCTGAAAGTCTTGAGCACTAGCAAGACTTCTATCAATCTCCAAGCACACGTCAACTTCACCAATCCCACCGAATATACGGCACATATCCCATTTGTCAATATCCACATCCTCAACAATGGCTCTATCATTGGCGACGCAACAGTCCAGAATGTCGACATAATACAGGGCAACAACACAAATATCCTCGTCCAGGCGACGTGGGATCCGGCAACATTTGGTGGAGAGGAAGGAGCAAAGATTGGACGCGAATTGTTGTCCCAATATATCTCTGGCTTCAACACGACCCTGACATTCCAAACTCACGAGGGATCCATTCCCAATCAGCCCGAATTGGGCAAAGCACTAAGCAAATTCTTGATCGAGATACCTGCACCAAAGCTGTCCGGCCCTAGCCCTGGTGATGACAGGGACGACGACGACGACGATAGGGATTCCAAACCTCACTTCATTAACAGCGCAGTTTTCCACTTATTCTCCTCCACGGCGGTCTTCACACTGCTTTCGCCTCTCCACTACAGCACGATTTATATCGATAATATAAATGCTACGGCTTTTTACAATCATACTGAGCCCGTAGGCCATATCGACTACGATCTTCCCTTCAAGGTACCGCCAGGAACCAGCCAGAGCCCGAAATTGCCAGTGGACTGGTCAATGGACTCTATTGGTTATGAGAAACTTAAGAAGGCACTAGGCGGTGAATTGAAACTTGATGCATCAGGTACAGTTGTGGTGAGGCTTGGCCAGTGGCGCGAGGAGGTGTGGTATGTCGGTTCTGGCATTGGCGCAAGCGTCACACTTTGATAGTTTGGAAGGATGAGTATGGATGATATGGATGGGCTGGCACACGTATATATGGGGCTTGATGCAGGGGTAATAGACGGGGATGGCGTTACATGAGAAACGGAATGGACCTTGAATAGAAGTATATAGAAGATCTGATCTCTTCCACGTTATGAATTCCTCATTGATAAAATGACGCCAACTCCATGCTGACCAGTTTTTCCACGTGAGTGAGGACCTATCTATCCAGGGGGCAATGTGCTTGCGTCCACAATATCGTCTGCTTCCTTCAGTATCTCTTGCTCGTTCGGACCGTAGAGCGGTGAACGGGGAAGTGCCATCAGACCGGTTCGTGCTGACTCGAGAATTCCGAAAGGTGCGATGAGCTTCATAAAGGAGTCGATTCGGGTTGGTTTTGCGGAGCTGGAATACGTCAGTCAAAAGTCAAATCCAAGAGACAGGTTGCCAAGCGATACTTACACCTCAACAATACAGCTATTCGTGCTAATATCCAGCACTTTGCCACCAAATTGATGGGTGAAGTAAGTAATGCTCTTCAGGTGCTCATGCTTATGTCTCATAGCCTGACTTAGCGCCAACTTGCTAGGGTGGAAATCATTCGATTCTCTCAGCTGCTCCAGACGCTGATCAGCCCACTCCTCTCCACCTTGTCCTTCCTCCACATCGTTAGCCGTGATCTCCCTATGATGAGCCTGTAATTCCTCAAAATATTCTGGACCTAGGATGTTGATTTTGGCTAGCAGAAGTTCTCGTTGAACCAAAGGAGCGGTCGTATAGTCCAACACTGCCCAAACGGGTACCAGATCTTCAAGTTGGCGGCGTGCTTGCTCGACAACTCCATCTTGGCCGGAGAGCACGATCGTCATTCGAGATAGGTCTTCGACTTCAGTATGGCAGACGACGAGGGAGTCAATGTTGAAGCCACGAGCTGCTAGGATACCGGAGACACGGGAGAGCACGCCAGGTTCGTTCTGCACGAGACAATTCAGGATATGGCGTTTAGGTGGTGCGATTGAGGGTGAGGGCGTCTCGTAGAGGATGTTGGAGACAGCTGCTTGGGCTGACCATGATGGCGGAGAATCTGAGGTTGGGAGAGGGTATATGCGCCTGTGGAGAGCTTTATATGCGAGGGCTGAAGTGGAAGAAGCTGTTGATTCTGATCGGACGTATTTACGAGTTGCGGTGAAGGTTGGCGTGCGAGCACGAATTGCTCTTGTTGGGAGAGCCAGAATGGCTTTTCGTGAAGACATGATGGCAGGTGAGAAGTCAATTAAGACTCCTTGCGAATGGTTGAGAAGATGCCTCACTCCCTCCGCAGCAATTGGGATGTGACTCAAACTCAAAATGAGGCCGATGTCGCCAAACATTCCTGGAAATTTCTCGGTTGCTCAAAATCTGGGGTGAACGGGTCGGATTAACGTTGAGCCGGCCGAATTTTCCTTCAGCCTCAAAGGCAGACTCGAGTAACCTTGTCACCACCCATCTTGCGACGATCTATCGCATCCAACCTCACGCAATCTTTTCTCCATACTTTAGTTTTGATATCCAAGATGGACGACACTGAGCGACGTGCTGTCAAGCGCTCCCGCTTTGATCAGAAAGAGCCTGAGCCAAAGCGCACATCCAGATTCGACCGACGCTCTCGATCTCCCCAAGCAGTCAAGGAACCACGACGAAGCAGGAGCCCTCTTGGACGAACTTCCAGCAGCCCAGGCCCAGGTTTTGCGAATCAAAGTTCTGCCGATCCCGCTGCTGCTGCAGGTAAGTTTAGGAATACTTGTTTGTACGATCAGGCTGACACTTCATAGCTGCTGCGGCTGCCCGGATCAATGCCCAAATTCAAGCAAAGAAGGGTATTCAACATGTTGATGTCCCTCCTATCCGATCTACATTGAGCCCACCCGCCGGCCAGTCGGCCTCCCCAGCTGGTTCAGGAGCAGGCAATAGCGCCAGCTTGGTCAATGGTGAGATGTACATTGCAGACGGAGACTATATTCGAGATATCGAAGTCAACGACCTGCGCAATCGCTACACACTGACCAAAGGTTCTACACAAAAGATGGTAAATACTCCTTGTGTCAATATTCCACTGATATATCAGGCTTTCCTCGGATATATACTCTGAATCCTCTCTTTCTTTCAAACACTACATAAGATAATTATTTTGTGTGGAGATTTTCAAGCTTACTCGAAAGCGCAATAGCACTCACTACACATTCCTCATTGGCATCTGCTGACTCCCGCTGCGTGACATCTAGATTAAAGAAGAAACCGGAGCTGGTACGCAATTACCTACAACTTACGTTTTGATTATAGAGCTTTCATGTTGACTTTTGAAGATGTCACTACGCGTGGAAACTACTACCCGGATAAGAGCATGGCTACGGCTGCTGTAAGTCAACGGTTTCTGAAAGGGGAGCGTGCTGATAAATGGACAGAATCCTCCACTTTACCTCCACGTCACGAGCACAACCAAGAGAGGCCTCGAGCAGGCAGTCCAGAAGATTGAAGAACTAATGAAACAGGAACTTCCGAACTTGGTTGATGAGAGACGCTTCCGTCGACGAGAGCCTGAAGCGGTCGAGAGGGATGAGTTTGGCAGAGTATGTATGTGGCAAGCTTATGAAGCCTTTCTCGCTAACTTAATAACAGCGCAAATGGCCGGAAGAAAAGATCCCAATCGATTTTGAACCACTTCCAGGCTTCAATCTTCGTGCTCAAGTCGTTGGCCATGGTGGCGCTTACGTTAAGCACATCCAACAAGAGACCAGATGTCGTGTCCAGATCAAGGGCCGTGGTTCCGGATTCATGGAGCATGGCACTGGGCGTGAGAGTGACGAAGATATGTATCTCCACGTTGCGTAAGTACCAGAGTGTTTACACTGGATTTTTGGCTGACTTCATTTCAGAGGCCCAGATCCAGCTGAGGTTCAAAAGGCAAAGGAGCTCTGCGAGGACTTGCTGAAGAATGTTAGAGATCAGTATGAGGAGTTCAAGAACCGACCACCTCCACAGCGAGGTTACGGAGCCCAAAGCACTGGCTATGGTGGCGAACGTGGATATGGTGATCGCGATATGGCGGTTCGGTCAAACTCTTATGGATCTGGCGGTTATGGTGGTTACAGCAACTCTCCAGCGCCTGCAACTCCAGGCGGAATCATGAGCCCAACTGCCTCATCAGCACCCGGAGCAGGCAGCCCAACAGCTGCAGCCGACTATGCTGCTCAGTACGCTCAATATTATGGTGCAGGCCAAGACCCGTATGCAGCTTACGGTGGCTATGCAGCATATGTCCAATATTACCAACAGTACATGGCCGCAGCCGCAGCAGCTCAACCTCCACCTCCAGGCGGCTCTGCTCCAGGGTCTGCTCCCCCTCCGCCTCCCAGCGAAGCGCCTCCTCCACCACCACCGTCAGGTTCGGCTCCGGGAACTGGTTACAATGCTGTGAGTCACCTGAGACCTGCCCTACCACTGAATTTGACAAGAATAGGTTCCACCCCCTCCCGGCATGTGATGATTGATGCATCTCGTTTCTTCACTTCCTATCCACGATTCGTTCCGGCATTTGCTTGGTATTGGGGTTGGGTGGGCAAAAATCGCAGGATACCTCTCTCTTGTAAAGTATTCAGGCAGCATCACTCAGTAATGGATGAGGCAAATGAATTCAATCAATCAAGTCAATTATATTGAGCACTTCTGTCCAATCCTCAGGTGACGTCTCCAGATTTTCTTCCTCTACATCTTTGAATGTCAGTCGTGGCCCATATGAGATGCACAGTTCTTCCCCTTTCTTGATATCTCGCAGTGCTGTGTAGGTGATGAGGAGGTTCTTGACATCCCGTTCCCAGCCGACGTTTTGCTGGAGGTTGGAATGGTTGAACATGCTGCCGAGGCCGAAAATAAGAGCTTGTGTTTGCACTGGAGGAGTTTTGGAGCCGCTGCTTTGAGCTGTCTTGGCAGGAGGTGTGTAGGGCCAGTTGCTGTGAGGTGTGAGCTTGATCCATGGGTATAATCATGTGACACAAACTATGTATAATTGTAAAGATCAGTCTTCTGTACGTGTTCCTCGTTTTCCATCGGATCCAATACTAGGACGGGAGAGATCTCGATAACTGTCCTACCCGGTATATCCCTGCCTGCAAAAACCCCTCTCCCTACAAGGTCCATGTCAGTGAAGTGTACAATGGGGTTGTGTACTTCATTCCAGTGGACTGGCCAATGAGCAGGGAGGGTCACTTAGCCTGCACCTTTTGGTGTGTTCATCACAAGTAGTAATCTTTCAGTCCTCTTCAAACCAATACCTTCCACCTTCTCAGAGCCATTGGTAACCTCCTCCTTCTTTGGCATCTTGATTGCACGGAGGTCGTTTCGTTTGTGTAAATAATTTATGCCAAATAAAGGCGGTGTGGAGGGGCAGAATTACACCTGTGCAACCAACCACAAGATTCCAAGCACCTTGATCAAAGGCATCCAGCATCATATGGCTTGAGAAACACACTACAATGGCGCATCAGCGCACCTCATCCACTGTTGATTCTGTCAAGGAACCACACTCAGTCTCCCTCAAAGTGCTGAGGTAGCTCAAACCTCATCGTTCCAGAACCTTTCTAACATGAACCAGACTCTCCCGCCCCAGTCTCTCAGTCCAGCACCCCATACCTCTCCCTACACCATCTCCCTCTCCCACGAACTCACCATCCAGCTTCCCCGCACCCGCGGCCTCTCTCGCCTACCCCTCCGCGAAAAACGATGCCTTCATCCTCTCCCCGCTGCTGACTCTCCCACCCGCCTTCGGCTCAGCATATGTGGGTGAGACATTCTCATGCACACTATGCGCGAACAATGAGGTTCTACCTGGCTCAAGTCCATCTAAGGTAGTAAGTAATATGCGGATCGAGGCCGAGATGAAGATCCCGAGCTCGGGGATACCTCTTCCTTTACAGCTTGGACCGGAAACCGCTTCCGAGGAAGATGAAGAGGAACCCAAGGCTCGGGAGAAAGAAGGAGTAGATCTTGAGCCTGGACAGAGTCTACAGAAGGTGGTTAATTTTGATTTGAAGGAGGAAGGGAGCCATGTTCTTGCTGTTACGGTGACTTACTCCGAGACGACGCCTATGAGTGGACGGATACGGACGTTCAGGAAGCTGTATCAGTTTGTTTGTAAAGGGTGTATGGTTGTGCGGACCAAGACTGGGCCACTGCCATCTTCTGGGGAGAAAGGGAGGACATGGGCATTAGAGGCTCAACTAGAGAATTGCGGAGAGGAAACCATCACACTTGATATGGTAATTCTGGAGACAAAAGAAGGATTCCGAAGTCAAGGGATCAATTGGGAAATTCTCAGCGAGGGAGAGAGCATGGAGAAGCCGGTGTTGATGCCGGGTGATGTGCAGCAGGTTTGCTTCCTTGTCGAGGAAACGATTAATAAGGATGGCAATAGACCAGAACCAACCGCGGAGGGAAGGCTGATATTTGGGATCTTGAGTCTCGCATGGAGAGGAACGATGGGAAATAGGGGTTTCTTGAGCACTGGGGCGCTGGGGGCGAGGTTGAAGTGAGTGGCATCCATTCTCAGTAGTCCAGACAACTACCTCCCTCAATGTCTCGAATATCATCCTTCGCAGTGGCAATAAATTACTTCCCAAGAAAATCGAAGTCAGCACGCTTCTTTCAAGTATTTTCTGGGGTAGGATGTTCCCGGGGCTGCTGGATATCGCTAGTGGAATGTCCCGAAGCAATCAGACATAGCTCTAAGGGGAATTGATATTCCGAGAAGTTGGGACTTACCAACAAGCTTCCTCCCTCTCCGTCAGTGAGCGCTTCATTGACGTCCTTGGTATTCTCAAAAACCATCTTTGCCTTGCTCGTTGATGTAATCAACTCGACCTGGTTTCGTTGCTTGCTTGCTTCCTTCAGAAGCTCCAGCTCACATCTTCTCTCTTCCTCCTCTCTCAATGCCTCACGCTTGAGCACAAGACTCGATACCATATGCCTCAGGACCCAATGGATGTGGATTCCTAGGACAATTCGCTTTGTCTGAGAAGCTTGAGAACATCGCTTGAGGGAACTTCGGATTTTCCAGCTGACTGCACCAACATTCAGTTTATAAGTCGAACGCCAATAGTACTGCACTGGAATTTTATTGAGCGTATGAGAGCTATGAAGCGTTCTAAGCTAGTAGGTCACCCTATTGTGCCGGAGCTTTGGGAAGGCCGAGGCAATGAGCGAGACTAAGGTACTGCGACATCAAAAATTCTTTTATGCATCCTGAGATGAAAGTTCTATTCTAGGGCATGGTTGCGAGGAAGAGGCGGAGCTTTTAGCTCGAATGCCCTCCAATCATGGGAAGCTAAGTAACTACAATTTTGCGGAATGGTCACGTTGGCTACAGTGCTGTAGGCAAGTCTGTCCAATTCATCACCGCTGGGTTGACTTCATCCTACAAGATAAAAGCCTGGCCGGCCAACCCGCTCATTCCCCGGCCCCCGCATGCGACTCACTCAGACTCCCCCAAGTTCCCAATTTCTCATTGAAGACACTCACATTCCTCTCTCTGCTCCGTACTGCTAGGACTCTCCTCAACCTTCTCTCCCTCACTCATTGTTCTCCTCGGCCAAAGCTGCTCCCTATCTACCTGCATCCAATCCTTCTCAATATTCACGCCAATCTTCCTACTCTCGTTCGGAGAGACTATCACCTACCCTCTGGCTCTTATTACTTTCCTTTTCCTCGCCAAGAAACTTGGAGATGGAAGCCTTGATCTCAGCGTCGCGGCCTCGACGATTTTTGCCAATGAAACGGAAAGGTTTGGAGCGGACTTGGTGTCCACCTTGGGAGAGGGTAGCCGTATTGAGGTGCATGTTTTTGTAGCGGCGGAAGAGGCTAAGGTGGAATTGGAGGGTGTGGGAGTGGTTGGCTGAAGTGGTGGGCTTGGAGGTGGTGTTGTTTGAGGTGTATGCGGAGAGGGGTTCCTTGGGGTGGCGTCGATACTTAGAGCTTGTAAGT
>Ga0307516_10005692_pt1 | contig 14773 bp, 11 predicted proteins | sample 19_EM_MG_FD_203310 | JGI IMG/M metagenome (GOLD analysis project Ga0307516, IMG submission 203310) | Populus trichocarpa ectomycorrhiza microbial communities from riparian zone in the Pacific Northwest, United States - 19_EM | ecosystem: Host-associated > Plants > Roots > Unclassified | place...
CTTGGCCTCGACGAGATCTCTGCCGCGCTCGGCGTCATCGAGATGGTCGACGAGAACATGTCGAATGCCGCGCATGAACACGCCGCCGAGCGCGGAATCGATATTGCCGGCGAGCGCACCATGATCGCTTTCGGTGGCTCGGCGCCGCTCCATGCCGCCCGGCTCGCGCAAAAGCTCGGCATCCGCCGCGTCATCGTGCCGGTCGATGCCGGCGTTGCCTCGGCACTTGGCTTCCTGCGCGCGGCGATCGGTTTTGAGACGATCCGCAGTGCGCCCGCTTCTATCGACGCTTTGGGTGAGGCCAAGATCGACGCGCTGCTTGCCGACATGGAAAAGGCTGCGACTGAGCTCGTCCAGCGTGGCGTTCCCAAGGGCACGAAACTCGTCACCAAGCGCCGCGCTGCGATGCGTTATGTCGGGCAGCGGCATGAGATCATGGTCCCGTTGCCCGATGGCCGGCTGGATGCGGCCGACCCTGCGACGCTGCGCGCCGGTTTCGAGGCGACTTACGCCCGCCAGTTTGCTCGCACCATTCCCAAGCTCACGATCGAAGCTTTGAGTTGGTCAGTGCTGGTCGAAGCCTATGTCGCTCCGGCACAGCCGGCGCCGGCGGTCGCTGCGCGGCCTTATTCCGGCGCGAGGGAGATGCGCCGGGTTGTGTTTCCCGGTGCGACCGAACCGGTCGAAGTTACCGTGGTCCATCGAGAAGCACTCGCCCCGGGCGATCAGGTCGAAGGGCCCGCCGTCGTCGTTGAGAAAGATACATCCACCGTCGTGCCAGCAACCTTCACGGTGACCGTGAACGGCGCGGGTCATCTTGTTTTGCAAAGCCGCTGATTCCCGAAGGACACGCGCCATGGCAACCAACTTTAATGAGATCCGTACTCAGGTTATGTGGGCTCGCCTTCTTGCCGTGGTTGAGGAGCAGGCGCAGACATTGCTGCGAACAGCCTTCAGTACCGTTGTGTGCGAGGCAGGCGATTTGTCGGCCGGCGTTTTCGACCTGAACGGTCGCATGGTCGCTCAGGCGGCCACCGGCACGCCGGGTCACGTTAATACGATGGCTGAAACGGTGCGCGATTTCCTGGCTCGCTTCCCCATCGCGGGAATGCAACCGGGGGACCATTTCATTACCAACGATCCCTGGCGCGGTGCGGGCCATCTGCATGACGTGACCGTCGTCACCCCCGCCTTCAATGACGGAAAGATCGTGGCACTTTTTTCGTGCATCTGCCACCAGATCGATATTGGCGGTCGTGGCCTCGGACCCGATGGCGAATCGGTGTTCGAGGAAGGACTCTTCATTCCGCTAATGAAGCTGGCCTCCGCCGGCTCGCTCAATGAGTCGTTGCTTGAGATTATCCGGCACAATGTGCGCGCGCCCTACGAGGTCGAAGGCGACATCCTTTCCTATATGACCTGCAACGAACTCGGTGCGCGGCGCTTGTCGGAGATGCTGACGGAATTCGCGGACATCGGCTTTGAAACGCTGTCCGACTTCGTCGTGGAGCGATCGCGTCAGGCCATGCTTAATGAGATGCGCAAGCTGCCGCGATCGAGTCTGCATTACGAGATGGTCGTCGATGGCTACGATGAGCCGATCACGCTGAAATGCCGGGTCGCTATCGGCAATGAAAAAATCCTGATCGACTTCGACGGATCGTCGCCGGCAAGCCGTTACGGCATCAACCTCGTGCTGAACTACACCAAGGCCTATGCCACTTTCGCGGTGCGCTCGACACTTGCGCCAGACGTTCCAAACAATGCCGGCTCTCTGGCGCTGATCGAGGTGACGGCGCCGCTCGGCTCCATCGCCAATGTCGAATGGCCGGCGCCCGTCGCGGCGCGCCATATCATCGGCCAGCTCGTGCCAGACGTGGTGTTCGGTTGTCTCGCCCAGGTTTTGCCGGATGTCGTTCCCGCCGAAGGCGCCTCATCGATCTGGTCGCTGCAATTGCGCGGGGGACCGGAAGCGGCATGGAATGAGGGAGGGTCGGTGCCGAAGGCGTTCTCTGTCCTGTCTTTCAACAGCGGCGGCTCGGGTGCGCGCCCCAACAAGGACGGCTTGTCTGTCACGGCCTTCCCCAGCGGGGTACGCGGCACTTCGGTGGAAGCTTTGGAGAACGCGGCTCCGATCGTCGTGTGGAAGAAGGAGCTGCTTCCAGATTCCGGCGGCGCGGGAACTCATCGGGGCGGATTGGGCCAACTCGTCGAAGTCGGAACCGTCGATTCTTCTCCCTTCTTCGTCTTTGCAATGTATGATCGGGTCTTCTATCCCGCGCGCGGCCGCAGCGATGGGCTTGCGGGAGGAGCCGGCGCGGCGACCCTTGACGATGGCACCGTTCTGCGCGTGAAGGGTAAACAGCGCGTGCCGTCGGGGCGGCGGTTGCAGTTGCGACTTCCCGGCGGCGGCGGCATCGGGGATCCGTTCATGAGAAAGACCGAGATGGTCAAGGCCGACGTCGCAGCCGGCCTCGTTACGGAGGGGGCAGCGCGAGAACATTACGGTGTCGTGCTTCGTTCCGACGGTGCTATCGACAAGGTCGCGACGGCGAGCGAGCGCGAGCGGAGTCGGTCCGGCGAGGCAATTCTGGCGACGGCGCGCAAGCCCCGTAAGCCGGCAAGGGCATGAAGCTCCCCCCATTCCGCTATGAACGACCCGCGTCTCTCGACGAGGCGCTTTCGCTTCTGGCCGGTTCAGCTGCCGACGCCAAAGTCATCGCCGGTGGCCAGACACTTCTTCCCATCATGGCATTTCGTCTCGCTGCGCCAAGTCTTCTCGTCGATATCGGCAGCATAGCTGAATTGAGAGGCATCCGGATTATGCCGGACCGTCTCGAGATCGGCGCCGCGACGCGGTGGTGCGACATTCTCGGCGATGCACGCCTGGCTGCCGAGCATCCGCTGCTTCAGGCGGGAATCGGACACGTCGCCCATTACCAGATCAGAAATCGCGGCACGGTCGGCGGCAGTCTTGCCCATGCAGATCCGGCGGCCGAGCTGCCGGGCATTGCGGCGGCGTGCGACGCTTCCATCGTCATCGCCGGACCCGAAGGAAAGCGAACGGTTCCGTTCGATGAATTCTTTCTCGGGGCTTTGACCACGATCCTGTCGGAACAGGAGATCATCGCGGAACTTCACCTGCCCCGCTGGACCCCGCAACGCCGCTGGGCCTTCCTCGAATTCGCCCGCCGAAGCGGCGACTTCGCGCTCGCCGCGGTGGCGCTGCATTATCTCAAGGACGACAGCGGTCGGCTTGCCGACGTGCATGTGGGGGTCATGGGTGTTTGCGACCGGCCCTGTCGGATCGCTGCGGCGGAAGCTATCCTCAATGGCAATGAGCCGAGCGCGGAACTTGTCGCGGCGGCGGCTGCCGCTGCCGCGGCGGCGGTCGATGTCGACGACGATCTTCATGCGAGCCAGGCCTACCGCAGGGCGCTCATTGCCGTGCTGGTTGAGCGCGCATTCGAGGCTGCGGAGATGAGAGGCGGATGAACGAGACGCGACCCACCTGCGTGAATGGTGTTGCGGTGGCGATCGATGTCGAGCCGCGGACGACGCTTGCGGACTTCCTGCGGCATCGGCTTGGACTGACGGGTACGCATGTCGGCTGCGAGCACGGAGTCTGCGGCGCTTGCACGGTTCTCGTCGATGGCGCGGCGGTGCGATCCTGCCTGATGCTTGCTGTCCAGGCTCAGAGCTGCGATGTCGTGACCGTCGAAGGATTGTCGTCAGATGAAGCGTTGTCACCGCTGCAAGCCTCCTTTCGCCGTAACCATGCCTTGCAGTGCGGCTTTTGCACGCCGGGCATCCTCACCACCGCTCATGCCCTGATGCGGGATGAGCCCGACGCCTCCGAGGAGCGCGTGCGCGAGGTTCTCTCTGGCAATATCTGCCGCTGCACCGGCTATGTGCCCATCGTGAATGCCGTGGTCGAGGCCTTGCGCGACGCCAGGGCGGCGCGCGGCAAGGAAGCGCCATGACCCTTTCAAACCGGTTGATCGGCTCTCACACGCAGCGGATCGAGGATTTGCGCTTGCTGCGCGGTCGCGGCTGCTACATCGACGACCTGAAACTTCCGGGCTGTCTCTATGCTGTCGTCTTGCGCAGTTCATTCGCGCATGCGCGCATCGTCACGATCGATACGAGCGAGGCGCTTGCGCGCCCCGGCGTGCGGGCCGTCGTGACCGCTGCCGATTTAAAAGGCCAGATCCCGCGCATTCCGCTGCGTATGCACGCGCATGAAAGCCTGACGCCGTTTCAGCAGCCGGTTATCGCAGGCGACCGCGTGCGCTTCGTCGGCGAACCGGTCGCTGTGGTGCTGGCCGACAGCCAAGCCCTCGCCGAGGATGCGCTCGACGCCATCGCCGTCGAGATGGAGGAGCTTCCCGTCGAGGCTTCCGCCGAGCAAGCGCCGATCGCGATCGCCTATGCCGGGACGCGCGGCGCAGCCGAGCAAGTCTTTGCCATCGCCGACTATGTGCGCAGCGCTTCGTTCAGCGTGCAAAGGCAGGCAGCACTCCCAATGGAGACGCGAGGGCTTGCCGCTGTGTGGGATGCGGAAAAGGAACAGCTCACCGTTTATGGCGCCGCGAAGGTAGCCTTCGCCAACCGTGACATTCTCGCGAAGATGCTCGACTTGCCGAAGACGTCCGTCGAGTTGCGCGAGCTGGACGTCGGCGGCGGCTTCGGCTCGCGCGGTGAATTCCTCCCGGAAGACTTTCTGGTGCCGTTCGCGGCGCGGCTTTTCGGCCGTCCGATCAAATGGACCGAAGATCGCCGCGAGCACCTCATGGCGGCCACTCATGCGCGCGACCTGCATTGCGCCGCGCGCATCGCCTGCCGTGCGGATGGAACGGTGCTCGCGCTGGCGGCCACGGCAGATGTCGATGTCGGCGCCTATATGCGGACGAACGGTTCGGTCAGTGCTCGTAACTTCGCGCAGGCGCTCGCAGGACCCTATCGTATCGCGCACGTCCATTCCTCGGCCACAATACGGATCACCAACAAGACGCCCACCGGCACCTATCGCGGCCCTGGCCGCTACGAGGCTGATTTTGTGCGCGAGCGGCTTTTCGACATTGCCGCCCGCGATCTGGGGCTCGACCAGAGTACGTTCCGCACCCGCAATCTGCTGCGGCCGGATGAATTGCCCTACGCGTTTCCTGATTTGGCACCCATCCCGCAGGTCACCGAACTCGACAACGGCGATTATTTTGAGACGTTCGAGCGCTGCAAGGCAGATATCGGCTGGGACGAGAAGCAACTGCTTCAGGGACGGCTGCACGAGGGGCGCTATCATGGACTGGCGCTCGGCTGCTTCATCGAGGGCGGCGGCGTCGGACCATCCGAGGACGCGCGTCTGGTGCTTCATGCCGATGGCTCAATCGCAGTTCATGTCGGCTCGTCGGCCATCGGACAAGGGCTCGAGACCGTGATGGCGCAAATCGCCGCCGATGCATTCGATCTGCCAATTGAGCGCTTCCGCGTCTTCCACGGTTCGACCACGGATGTTGCTAACGGGCAGGGCTCTTACGGCTCGCGCGCGACGGTGATGGGCGGCTCGGCCGTCGTCATGGCCGCCGAACGGTTGAAGGAGTTGATCCGCACCGAAGCGGCGTCCCGCGCCGGCTGTGAGCCGACCGACATTGTGTTGATCCGTGACGCCGCCGTTCCACCTGATGGGACCCCGCTGCTGTTCACCGAATTCGCGGAATTGTCGGCGGAGGCGACGTTCTTGAACAGCCGCAACACTTATTCTTATGGCGCGCAGGCGGCGCATGTGGCGGTTGATCCCCGGACGGGACGGGTCGATGTGCTCGATTACGTTTCAGTGGAGGATGTCGGACGCATCATCAACGCGCTGACATTGCACGGCCAGGCCATTGGCGCAATCGTCCAGGGCTTGGGAGGCGTGTTTCTTGAGCACGTTTCTTATGATGATGCCGGGCAATTACAGGTCGGATCGCTTGCGGAGTATCTTCTGCCAACCACAACCGATTTTCCGGTCATTCGTTCGACGGCACTTGAGAATTATCCCGCTCCCAACAATCCACTCGGCGCGAAGGGTGCGGGGGAAGGCGGCATCATCCCCGTCGCAGGCGTCATATCCAATGCAGTTGCGGCGGCGCTCGCCTCCTTCGCGGTCGAGCCGAACGTCCTGCCGCTTTCGCCGCAACGAGTTTGGGAGCTTATCCAGGAGAGCCGGCATGCCGGCGCGGTTCGCTCACCTAAGGGTCAAAGGGAGTGAAATGATCATGTCCGCCACAAATTCCAAACACTCATATCCCGACACCTTGCTGTACGTGGGCGGAGAATGGACTGAAGCCGCCGACGGGCGCTTCTATCCAGTCGTCAATCCCGCCACCGGCGAGGTGATCGGTCGAGCGGCAGACGCGACGCCACACGATCTGGAACGTGCCGCCGCCGCAGCCGCGGCGGCCTTCCAAGTATGGAGGACCGTACCCGCCCTCGAGCGTTCGCGCATCTTGCGAACAGCTTCGTCACTGCTGCGGGAACGGGCCGAGCGTACCGCCACATTGATCACGCTCGAACAGGGTAAGCCGCGATCTGAGGCTATCGCGGAGGTGCGCGTCGCCGCCGATACGATCGACTGGTTCGCAGAGGAAGGCCGGCGCACCTATGGGCGTATCGTCCCGGCGCGCGAGTTCACCACACAGCAACTCGTCATCAAGGAGCCGATCGGCCCCGCGCTCGTCCTTACACCATGGAATTTTCCGCTTAACCAAGCGACGCGCAAGGTCGCGGCGGCGGTGGCTGCGGGATGCACTGTCATCGCCAAGCCGGCCCAGGAGACACCCGCTTGCGTTGTCGAACTGATCCGCGCGCTGCACGATGCCGGCCTCCCCAAGGGCGTCGTCAATCTGGTGAACGGCAATCCGGCGGCGATTTCCGAATATCTCATCCCTCATCCGGCGGTCCGCAAAGTGTCGTTCACCGGCTCCACGACGGTGGGCAAGACGCTTGCCACGCTGGCGGGCAGCCACATGAAGCCCGTGACGATGGAGCTTGGCGGCCACGCACCGGTCTTGGTGTTCGACGATGCGAAACTCGAGGCGGCTGCGGCTGTCATGGCGGGGGCGAAGTTCAGGAATGCGGGCCAGATTTGCGTGTCGCCGACGCGCTTCCTCGTGCAGCGCGCGAGCTATGAATCCTTCATTGAGGCGTTCTTGCAAAAAGCAACCGCGCTGAAGCTCGGCGACGGTTTGTCGCCGGAGACCACGATGGGTCCTGTGGCGAATGACCGACGCCTCGCGGCGATGGAGATATTAGTAAAGGACGCGCTCGACAAGGGTGCGCGCCTGCGTGCCGGCGGCAAGAGGCGCGGCAATATTGGCTATTACTACGAGCCGACAGTGCTGACCGAAGTGTCGACCGAAGCACGCGCGATGAACGAAGAACCGTTCGGCCCGCTCGCGCTGTTCCGCCCCTTCGATAATTTCGAGGAAGCGCTTGCCGAAGCCAATCGCTTACCGGTCGGGCTCGCGGCCTTTGCCTTCACGCAATCCGCCCAGACCATCTCGCGGCTAAGTGCGGGCGTTGAGACAGGTATGCTCAGCGTCAACCAGAATCTTCTGGCGCTGCCGGAAGTGCCCTTCGGTGGCGTGAAGGATTCAGGCTACGGTTCGGAAGGCGGCAGCGAAGCTCTGGAAGCTTATCTTCAGACCAAACTGGTGACAATCGCCGAAGCCTGATCTGCGAAACAATTCGAGCATCCGCATATCCAGTTTCGGCATCCTGTTTGCGAGTCCTGACATGAGCCTCACTGTTGTCTTCCAGACCCGAAGCTACACCACGGCTACGATCGCCGTTGCCAACACATACGCTAATGGCTTTGCAGCCAAGGCTGGCTACGACGATGGTTATCTAGAGCCGGCATTGGATTTTACCAAGGATGCCGAGTCTGCCGGTGCCTATGGCGAGACAGTGACCGATCCAAATAAGACCGCGGCCGCATTAAGACGTGGGCCGGCGAAGACCAGGGCTGGGAACTCTGCCGTGATAACAGTTTGGCTTGGCCAGTTGCTGAAGAAGGATTGAGAGCATGCCGCTGCAACCCGTGTCGACCGACAACCAGACCGAATGGCAAACCCTGCAATGTGATTTTTAGAGCCGCTATCGGCTTGCTCGCTCTCGCAATTGACGGCGTCATCGAAAGCGAATTGCGACGCTTCCTTCCAGGGGACGGGGTCGCTGTCTTCACAACGCGGCTCCCCCGGTTACCCGACACAAGCCCAGCTTCCTTGAAGCTGATGGAGCAGAGTATCGCGGAATGCGCCGAGCGACTGTTGCCAGGTCGTAAGCTCAACGCTTTGGCTTTCGGTTGCGCGTCGGCCGCAATGGTTATCGGACCTGCCGCGGTTACCGCCAAAGTCCATGCGGTGCGCGAAGGTGTTGCGGTGACAGATCCAGTCTCAGCGAGCCTAAAGGCATTGGCATCGCTAGGGGCGCGGCGAGTTGCTGTGCTCACACCGTACGTTGATAGCGTCAACGTTGAAGTCGCAACGTACCTAACGCGCAACGGTCTCACCATCACGGAATGTGCAAGTTTCAAGCAGGTGTCGGAGATCAACCGGATTACCGAAGGCGATGTTTACCGTGCAGTCATGCATTTAGCGCGCGGCGATGCCGAGGCCGTCTTCATATCCTGCACTGGCTTACGCTGTTCTTCTGTCATCGATCAGCTCGAGCGCGAGATCAGCAAGCCGGTGGTCGCCAGCAACCAAGCGCTCGCTTGGGATTTGTTGCGATTAGCGGGCATAGAGGATCAAGTTCGTGGTTTTGGTCGATTGCTCACGACTTAGCATGCTCCGCCCTTATGGACGGAAGGTTGATAGTTTTGCTCGAGGAGCATGAGCTAGATCCGACTTGGAACGAATAAGCTGATTGCCACGTCATATGCCGCGCCGGATGAGATGAAAATAATGTCGGATGCTCGGCGAATGTCCAAGATATGCGCTCGGACGCCCCAACAACGCGTCTCAGCGTCAACGGCACGCCAACCGAGGTCAATCTCCCTCCGCGTAAGCCGGCACTATCGGCATTGCGTGGGCCGGTTTTTATCTGAAAGGTACACGACCAGCGTGCCGCAAAACATCAGGCTGCCGTTATCGAACGGCGCGTTCCTATACGACAGCAGGTCTTCCGGCGATAGCATCGCTACGATGCTGCCTTCCTGGTAGACGATGCATTGGCCGTTCTCGGTGATGAAAGAACGCAAGACCAGTTTGGCCCAATGCGCTCTGACATCGGCACAATCCTAGAAGTGAGAGCCGATCGGCTTGTCGCACATCTGCCTGGACAACGTAATGTTGTAGGTCTCGACCTGACGATCCGTATGATCGGAACGGATGCCGACCCATAGCCGCCCGCTTCTGCTTGGACAGCACGAATTCGACTTCGCCGCCCGAGGTCAGGTCGCACACTTTGATCTCTGGCTCGGTGGTGAGCCGGCTCGACGAGACACGATGGAAGATTGGCGTTGAGGCGGGACGCGCGACGCCAAGCTCCTCAAGCTCGCGGATATGTTTCTCAAGAGCCTCACGGTCGCGGCCCATCCAGCCGTCGATGATTGCCTCGTGAATAAGAACGCGCGTTTAGCCGTTGAGATCGAGCGTGAGCGCGTGAGCTGGTTGGGGCATCGCTAAAGTTCTTACAGTGAAGATCGTCAACTCTGATCTGCGGAAGACAATTTTCCGCTTCAGACTTCCGAATAATCAAGTGCGGCATCGACCAGACGGCCGGCACGCGCAAAGTCATAGTTTCGGTACATGTTGGTTTTCACGAGATAAGACGCGCCGCCGTAAAACTTCTCGTATTGCTGATGACGGTTGCCGAATTCCGAGCCGATAAAGTCCCAGGCGAGCCGCATGAGTCTCACCCGCTTGCGCGCGGTCATGTCGCCCGAGACATAATAGCGCTCGATATCGGCCTTCCCCTCCACATTGTCGAAGTCCTTAGCGGAGGAGGGTAGAGTGATCATCGCCGCCCCGGTAAGTTCGCGCACGATGTCGATCATGTGCGGGTTGATTCGGGATTGCAGCGCCATCACCGCATAGAGCGCCGTCTTCGATGGCCAGAGTACGCCCTTGTCATCGATGATCGCCGAGATCTCGTGCGACAGCAGCATCTGCTCAACGATCGACGCATAGGCGGCGAGTTCGCCCATCTCGACCTGCACCGGCGGCGCCTTGTCATTGCCGGTCGCCTCGTTCATGCGATTGGCAAGGCCCATCAGGAAACGCAGCTTGGTTGCGTAGCGGGCCTGGGCCTGATGGTTGCCATAGGAATGGGACGGCGTTTTCCACCATTGCTGAAAGCACAGATCGATATTGCGGTAGATGAACACGCGCTCCCACGGCACGTGGACATTGTCGAGCACAACGAAGCTATCCGTCTCGTCGAAGCGGGCCGTCAGCGGATAATCTTCAACGATGGAAGCGTTGAGCGCGAAGGCGCGGCGCGAGTACAGTTTAACGCCGGGCGCGTTCATCGGCATCGCCACGCTGATGGCATAGTTTTCATCGCCGGGGCGCAGAGGATGAATGCAGCTCAGATGGAGATAATCGGCAAAGATCGCACCGGTCGCGAGCTGCTGGCCACCGCTCACGACAATGCCGGAATCTGTTTCACGTACGACACCGGCATAGAGTGATGGATCGGACTGCTGGTGCGCCGGCTTGCTGCGGTCGACCTGCGGCGGAACGATCGCATAGGCGACATATTTGTGGTTGTCGCGAATGTACTTGTAGAAATTTACCACATTCTCGGCGAAACCCTTTCCGCCGGCCTCGAAGAATTCCGGGACGGCGGCATAGCCGGCGAAGAAGTTCGCGACATGGTCCGGCGTGCGGCCCATCAGGCCGAAGGTTTGCTCTGCCCAGCCCTCTGCTGCCAGGCGCTTGGCGCGCAGATCGGCATGATTGCGCGGTATCTGGAAGCAGCGCCAGACAGGTCCGCCCGTATCCGGCGACGAAAAGGTCATACGTTCGCGATTTTCAGGCGCAGCCGCATAATCGAACAGGCGCGCGAAAGTACGGGCAGCTCCCTTAAACGCCGGGTGATCCGCCGGATTCTTTATCCGGTCGCCGTCGACGAAGACGGACCTCTCTCCTGTTCGCAAATCAGAGAGAAATGTTTCCCCGGTGCGCAGCGGAATCGGCGCTTTCTTATCCGATTTCTTCTCGACGCCAGCGATTTTAGCAGCCATATCGATCCCTTGCATAGACCCGTTATGACGAGCATTTTTCTAAGTCAAAGCACGTCACAGATATTACGTACAGCATGTATCTATATAAACCGCCTGTCAATCCGGTTGTCATGCTGTTAGGATAAACTAAAATGATATGGCGCCAGTCCGGGCCACACAGCTTGTAACGGGAATGTATTGGAGGAAAGACGATAATGGCAGCTGGCGACCTAACTTATAAGCCCCCACTCACCATCTCACGCGCTGATTTTCTCAATGACGGCTCCGACGCGGATTTTCGCGAAGCGATCTATACGATCGTCCTAAGCGTCGACCGACTTCTAAAGTGCCGAAATGCATTTGCGCGCATTCTCGGTCTCACGTCTTCGCAATTTGCGGTTTTGATGGGCGTCGGCTCTCGTCAGAAATCGAAAGGGGTTACGATAAAGGCCGTGGCAGAACATGTTTCTCTTGCCTCCACCCATGTTACGACCGAGATCGGGCGCCTGGAAAGCAAGGGCCTTCTCGTCAAGCGCGAGAATGAAGCAGACGGGCGAAGCATTCTTGTGTCCCTCACGCCCAACGGCGAAGCGGCGATTTCTCGTATCGCTCCGATAGTGCGCGATGTAAACGACCTGCTTTTTCGCCATATCGATGCTCGCAGCCTTGATAATGCGCAGAAAGCAGCGAGACGAATCGTCTTCAATTCGGACGATGCGCTCGCTCTGCTCCGCAAGCAGCGCGCTATTGAGCGCGGACAGGCACGGAACGTGCGGCCTTTGCGCGCAGCCAGGAAGAAGACGGTGCGCGGCTAACAGGTCCTGTTTCTGCTCGCTAACACAAGCACCCAAGCCGGCGCTGCTTGCGTATTTTGCTACAATATGTATATCATTTAGGTCGTCGCAGTTTGTGACTTGCATGCCGTCGCGCGAACGCGCGCGGGTATGAACAGAGACAGCAAAAGCTGAAGGTGAATCCAATGACTCCGTATGCTGTTGCTCTGCCGAAACATCTCGATCTCTTCTATGATGGCCGCTGGGTTCCTGGCAGCAAGCGTGGTGAACTTATCAATCCGGCAACGGGCGAGAGTCTCGGCTCCGTGGCGCTTGCCGGTACGTCCGATGTCGATGCCGCAGTCGGGGCCGCCGACAAGGGCTTTCGCATTTGGTCGAAGCTCAAACCAAGCGAACGAGCGGACATCATGCGCAAAGCCGCGGCGGCGATCCGCCAGCATGCCGAGGAGATCGCGCTGGTCGACTCCGCCGATTCCGGCGGTCCCTACAAGCGCATGATTCGCGATGCGGAAAGCGGTGCCGTCGCCTTTGAATATTTCGCGGGACTGGCTACAGAACTCAAGGGCGTGACTACGCCGCTCGGTCCGGACACGCTCAGCTATACGGTGCGAGAGCCGCTCGGCGTCGTCGTTCGCATTAACGCCTTCAACCATCCTTTCATGTTCGCGGCGGCACGCGCCGCGCCGGTGCTGATCGCGGGCAATGCGATCATCATCAAGCCACCGGATCAGGCGCCGCTGTCCTCGCTGAAGCTCGCGGAACTGGTCGGGCATTTGTTTCCGCCGGGCGTGCTGTCGGTCTTGCCGGGCGAACGCGAATGCGGCGTCGCGCTGGTCGAGCATCCCAAAGTGGCGAAGGTCGGTCTAATAGGCTCGGTGCCGACCGGCAAGGCGATCGCGAAGAGTGCAGCGGATACGCTCAAGAAAGTCAGTCTGGAATTGGGCGGCAAGAACGCGCTCATTGCGTTTTCCGATACCGACCCTGCGACAATCGCAGCCGGCGCGGTGCAAGGCATGAACTTTACTTGGTGCGGCCAGTCCTGCGGTTCGACCTCGCGCATCTTCCTGCACGAGTCAATTCATGATGCCGTCGTCGAGAAAATCCTGACCACCATTCGTAAGCTGTCATTCGGACTGCCGACCGATCCCGCGAGCGACATGGGATGCCTCATCAGCCGCGATCAGCTTGCCCGCACAGAAAGCTATGTGAAGATCGGCATCGAGGAGGGCGCCAAACTTGTCATCGGCGGGAAGCGCCCCACTGAAGCCCCCTTTGCGAATGGCTTCTTCTACCCCCCCACAGTCTTCGTCGACGTGACGCCGCGTATGCGCATCGCCCGCGAGGAAATCTTCGGGCCGGTCATGTCGATCATCAAATGGTCGGATGAGGAAGAGATGTTCGAGGCGGTGAACGAATCCGAACTGGGGCTTACGGCCTCGATCTGGTCGCGCGACATTTCAATCGCCCATCGCGCGGCGGCGCGTGTGGAGGCCGGCTATGTCTGGGTCAACGGTTCGAGCACCCATCATCCCGGCACGTCGTTCGGAGGCTACAAGCAATCCGGCATCGGCCGCGAGGAATCGATCGAGGAAATGTTCGCCAGCACCCAGATGAAGACGATCAACGTGTCACTCTAGGCTTGAAACGAGGCGCGACCGGCCAAGCGCTGATCAGGAAACAAGCATACTGTTCATAAATGGCTATATTATAAACCTTGATAGTAATTATCGGGACTGATAACAATGCAGAACCGTGTGACGCGATCGGGGACGTCGGTGGCGAATTTGCAATAGCCACGCAAGAACATCGGAGTTGAGGGCGCGACAGCCAGAATCAGCTACCTGGAGAAGATATATGACCGATAAACTCGTCACCTATGAGCTTGAAAACGATGTCGCGTTGGTTGGTTTGCACCGTCCCGAAAAGCGCAACGCAATTAACGAAGAGACCAATCACCAGTTGCGCGAGGCTCTGGCCAGAGCCAACGACGAAGCCAAAGCAGGTGTCATTTTCGGTCATGGCGACCATTTTTCCGCCGGCCTCGATCTGGTCGAGGCCCACGAAAGGGCTAATGCGACCCCGGAGCAGCGGCGGCGTATACGAGGCACTTGGCACCCCACTCTCGACGTCATGGCGCGCGGTGGTGTGCCTTGGGTTGCCGCGCTCAGAGGTGCTTGCATCGGCGGGGGCCTCGAAGTCGCTTCGGCGGCGCATATTCGCGTCGCGGACGAGACCACTTTCTTCGCCCTGCCGGAGGGCCAGCGCGGCATCTTTGTCGGCGGAGGCGGCGCGGTGCGCATCCAACGCCTGTTGGGCTATGCGCGCATGGCAGACCTGATGCTAACGGGCCGCGTGCTGACCGCCGAAGAAGGCGAACGCTACAATCTCTGCCAATATGTAACACCGAAAGGCGATGCCTTCGAGCGCGCCAAATCGCTCGCGACGCGCATCGCGCAGAATGCGGAACTGACCAACTGGGCGATCTGCGCCGGCCTGCCGCGCGTCAACGACGCCTCGCACGACGATGGCTTGTTCTGGGAAAGCCTCATCGGGCAGGCGGTGAGAAGCCCGCGCAGCGAGCAAGGCCTCAAGGCCTTTGTCGAAAAAAGTGCCGCGCGTCTCGTCGAACCCGGCAAGTCTGGAGACGATCGCCGAGTTTGAACGTCGGCGCGGACCACGAAGGCGTCCTTGGAACAGGTCGGAAGGAGTAATGTATGGGAATGCAGAACACTGCGATCGTCGGCTTTGCCGAAACCAAGATCGTTGAAAA
>Ga0307516_10005693_pt1 | contig 14771 bp, 14 predicted proteins | sample 19_EM_MG_FD_203310 | JGI IMG/M metagenome (GOLD analysis project Ga0307516, IMG submission 203310) | Populus trichocarpa ectomycorrhiza microbial communities from riparian zone in the Pacific Northwest, United States - 19_EM | ecosystem: Host-associated > Plants > Roots > Unclassified | place...
TCGATGGCACCGTTGAGGATATGGGGGCCGGGGACCAGGACCATGCAGGGACAGAAGCCGACCAGCATGATTGCATTCGATAACTGGAGACGGCTGGCAGCGGCAGCCACGACACCCGCAATAAACGCGGCGGCAAGCGGCTGGATCAGTGGATTATTGCTGAAGCCGGACAGCCAGCGGCGAACGACCGCACCGATGGCGGCGCTGGCTGCGATCAGCAGCAGGCCCTTCGCATCGAGCGTGCCGAAAATGACGCCAAGCGAAGCCGCGCCAATGGCTGCGAAACACGTGAAACGTGGCGTGGAAGCTGGCGGCAGCCGGCCAGCCGGCTCAAGCGCGGATTGCGCAGCCTCGGCCGACAACGTGCCGTCGCAGACCTGATCAATCACCGTCGTGACGGCCAGTACCCTGCCCATGTCGACACCGAGCGACTTGGCGGGGACGATTTGTGAGACCGGCGCGCCGTCGAGTCCGACGGTGAGTTTGCCCCAGTAAGGGAGCACCCTGACCGTCACACCGAGAGCGAGCCCAAGGCGCTCGGCAGCAGCAACCGTCCGTTCTGTGGTCTGCCCGTGAACAAACAGGAGCGTGGCTGCCAGCGCGGTCGTCTTCAATGCCGCCTCGCACGTCAGCGGCTCGGGGCACGGTGTTTCCCTGTTCAAATTGTTCAATTGCGTTGCGCGGTCCAATAACCAGAGCATCGCGCAGTTCCCGCGCGGCCGCTCCATCTTCCGCGGCCCGAGGTTCCGAAAAGCCTGCCCGTGCCGGCAGCGAATTTGTCGTGAACCGTCACCGACGCATGAACGGAACCAGATTTCGCGACATATCCCTTGAATTTTACGAGATTGGGATGAGTCACGACACCGTCAGAAACATTGACAGTGAAGTTGTAGGTGGGATCGCATATGCCGTTTTGCGTCACGAAGACGAGATCCCAGGAGCCATCATACGCGGAACGCGCGTGCGCCACAGATGCCGGGGCGATAATGCAGGCGGCTGCAATCATCCAGAGCGAAGGTGTCTTCATTGATAGCTCTCCGTTAGGCGAAGCGGCCGCTTCCAGGCAGACGCGGCGCGTTGCGGATATTCGAACGATGATCTTCCTTAGGAAACGCTGGCGCGGAGCGCTTGTTGAAACGTGCTCGAATTATCCGGAATCGTGCGGCCCCGACGCGCGTCTTTAGATCTGAACACGTCAACCGACGGTCTTGAGCATGATTGGCCCCAATCGAGCAGCCGCGTTCAATCGCGGCCGAGGCTGAGCATGCATATTGAATCCACGCACTGCGGCTGTTCGAACTGAACACGACGGCTCTCATTTTGAAAGAACTCGGAGCAGCGAGATGAACGTCAAATCCATTGCTGGCCAGCTTGCGGAAAGCCGAGCTCGCTTTGCATTATCGTCCGATTCGGCTCATCCGCTGGCTGACCATTGGAGAGTGTCTGACTTCGCCGCTCTGACAAAGCCTCGCGTGATGGCGCTTGCCGTCTTCACCGCGCTGGTCGGATTGAGCAGCGCTCCAGTTCGACTCAATTCGCTAACCACTCTTGCCGCTGTTGTTGCCATCGCCGCGGGAGCTGGAGCCGGCGGCGTGCTCAACATGTGGTACGACGCCGATATCGATTCGATCATGAGCCGCACCGCGATGCGGCCGATTCCCCGCGGCAAGGTCTCGCGGTTCGAGGCGCTAATCCTTGGACTCTTTCTTGGCGGATTCGCAGTGGCGGTTCTGGCCTTGGCGACGAACCTCACGGCAGCCGCCATGTTGGCCGGCACAATCCTCTTTTATGTTGTCGTGTACACAGTGTGGCTGAAGCGAGCTACGCGACAGAACATCGTCATCGGCGGCGCCGCAGGAGCGCTGCCGCCCGTTATCGGATGGGCCGCAGCAACCGGAGACGTCGGGCTCGAGCCGTTTACGCTGTTCCTCATCATCTTTCTTTGGACGCCACCCCATTTCTGGGCTCTCGCGCTCAATCGGACCGATGACTATGCCCGTGCCGGCGTTCCCATGCTGCCGGTGGTTGCGGGAAAGGCTGCAACGACACGGCAGATCCTGATCTACAGCGGCCTGCTGGCTCTCGCCTCCGAGCTGCCCTGGATCCTCGGGTTTGCAGGGGCGATCTATGGCGTGACGGCCGCGATCTGCGTGACGCTTTTTCTCCTGCTTGCGCACCAGCTGAACCGCATCGAGGCCGATCGCCGCGCTGCGCACAGGTTGTTCGTGTTCTCCATCTTCTATTTGTTCGCGCTGTTTGCCGCCCTCTTGATCGACCATGGAAGTGGCTCATTCTCACCGGTGCGGTCATCGCATGGTGGCCTCGGCGTCTCGTTGCATGCCGAACTCCTGCCAGACGCCGTCCGCAGCGCATGCTGCACCGTCAACTTCAGCGAGGTCTAACATGCGATACGGTTTACTTGCGGCCGTCCTGATCGGTGTCGCGACCCTCGGTGGCTGCACGGACGGCGTGTTCGATCCGAAAGGGCCTGTTGCCCTCGCCGAGCGGCAGATTCTGCTCAACGCGCTTGGCATCATGCTGGCGATCGTGATCCCGGTGATCCTTGCCACGCTTGGCGTTGCTTTCTGGTTTCGTGCATCGAATGAGCGGGCGCGATATCGGCCGAATTTCACGTATTCGGGCCGCCTCGAGATGCTCGTCTGGTCGATCCCTGCTATGACCGTATTCCTGGTTGGCGGCGTGGCGTGGGTGGGCTCACATGACTTGAGTCCGCGCAAACCGATCGCATCCACCGTGAAGCCGCTGCGAGTCCAGGTCGCTTCGCTCGACTGGAAATGGCTCTTCATCTATCCCGATCAGGGCGTCGCTAGTGTCAATCACCTGATCATTCCGGTCGGCACGCCGATCAATCTGGAACTGACGTCTTCGGGCGTGATGAACAGCTTCTTTGTGCCGCAGCTTGGCAGCCAGATCTACAGCATGGCGGGAATGATCACCCGTCTTCACCTGCAGGCCGACTATCCTGGAACATACCGCGGATTTTCTGCCCAGTTCAGCGGCGAAGGCTTCTCCGACATGCATTTCGATGCCGATGCCGTGCCGGACGAAAAGTTCACGCAGTGGCTTGACGCAGCACGCAGTGCCGGTCCGGAGCTCGATGCGAAAGCCTACGCGGATCTGGCGAAGCCAAGTGCTGCGGTGGCGCCATTCACCTATCGCTCAGTCGCGCCCGGTCTGTTCGACAGCATCCTGGTCTCCGAAATGCAGTCCGACGATGCAATGTGCCGCAGGTATCCGACATCAATGAGGGCGGAAAAATGAATCTACTTGGCAAGCTGAACTGGAGTGCGATTCCCTTCGACCAGCCGATCATCATGGGCGCGTCGGGCGGCATGGTCCTGGTCATCGTATCCATCCTTTCGTGGGTCACGCTGAAGGGCTACCTGCCTTACCTGTGGCGGGAGTGGCTCACCTCTGTCGACCATAAGCGCATCGGCATCATGTACATCATACTGGCGCTGATCATGCTGCTGCGCGGCTTTGCCGACGCCATCATGATGCGCGCGCAGCAGGCGGTCGCAGCAGGCGGCGCGCAGGGATACCTGCCGCCCGAGCATTTTGACCAGATATTCTCGGCGCATGGCACGATCATGATCTTCTTCATGGCGATGCCGTTCGTGATTGGGATGATGAATTTCGTGGTGCCGCTGCAGCTCGGCGTCCGCGACATGGCGTTTCCGACGTTGAACTCGGTGGCCCTGGGGTTGACCGCATCGGGTATCCTCCTGACCAACATCTCGCTCGCGGTCGGCGAGTTCGCGAAGACCGGCTGGGTTGCCTACCCGCCGTTGAGCGAGCTGCAATTCTCGCCCGGAGTCGGCGTCGACTACTATCTCTGGGCACTTCAGATCTCCGGCGTCGGCACGTTGATGACGGGCATAAACTTCGTCGCGACGATCCTGAAAACGCGCGCGCCGGGGATGAGCTATATGCGCATGCCGGTTTTTTGCTGGACGTCGCTAGCCGCGAACCTGCTCATTGTTGCGGCCTTCCCGGTTCTGACCGCGACCTTGGCGATGCTGCTGCTCGACCGTTACCTCGGCTTTCATTTCTTTACGATCGATGGCCAGGGCAATGCGATGATGTACGTCAACCTGTTCTGGGTGTGGGGTCACCCGGAGGTCTACATCCTCGTCTTGCCGGCGTTCGGCATCTTTTCCGAGGTTGTCTCGACGTTCTCCGGCAAGCCGCTGTTTGGCTATCGCTCCATGGTTGCCGCGACGATGGTGATTTGCGTGCTGTCATTCATTGTCTGGCTGCACCATTTTTTCACCATGGGAGCCGGCGCGAACGTCAACGGGTTCTTCGGGGTGATGACAATGATCATCGCCGTGCCGACGGGCGTCAAAGTGTTCAACTGGCTATTCACGATGTATGGCGGCCGCATCCGGTTCACCGTCCCGATCCTGTGGTCGATCGGCTTCATGGTGACGTTCGTGATCGGCGGCATGACCGGCGTGCTGATGGCCGTGCCTCCCGCCGACTTCCAGCTGCACAACAGCCTGTTCCTGATCGCGCATTTCCATAATGTCATTATCGGAGGCACGGTGTTCGGCTTGATGGCGGGTTACAACTACTGGTTCCCCAAGGCATTCGGCTTCAAGCTCGACGAACGCTGGGGCAGGGCTTCGTTCTGGTGCTGGCTGATCGGCTTCTATCTCGCTTTCATGCCGCTTTACGCGCTGGGTCTCATGGGCATGACCCGCCGCATGCAGCATTACGACGTTGCCAGCTGGCAACCGTGGTTGGTGGTCGCGGCGGTCGGCGTCGTCGTCATCCTCGCTGGCATCGTCAGCCAGGTTATCCAGCTTGTGGTGTCGATCCGCGACCGCGAACAACTGAGGGTGACCGCGGACCCGTGGAACGGCCGCACGCTGGAATGGGCGACCGCTTCGCCGCCGCCGGCCTGGAATTTCGCCGTGCTTCCACAGGTGACAGACCTCGACGCTCTTTGGAACAAGAAGCAGCGCGGGCGCACGCAAGCCCAGCCGCCGAAAGAGCGCAAATTCGAACCGATCGAGATGCCGAAGAACAGCGCGACCGGCTTCATCACGGCATTTTTTGCAGTCGTTAGCGGCTTTGCGTTGATCTGGCACATCTGGTGGATGGCTGGTGCGGGGGCAATCGGAATCTTTCTGACCATGCTTGTCTTCGCGTTTCGCGATGAGGAGGAGATCGAAGTCCCGGCCGAGCAGATTGCCCGGTTCGAGCAGGTGAACCAGGCGGAGATTGCAGTATGAACATCGCTGTTGCAGTTGATGATGAGGTTCGTCACGAGGTGCAGCCGAGTGCAAGCGCGGTTGGTCCCGCTACAAAGCGGATCGTGGTAGGCTACGGCTTCTGGATATTCCTCTTGAGCGACATCGTGATGTTCGCGGCGCTCTTCGCCGGTTACGCGGTGCTCGCGCACGCGACCGCAGGCGGGCCAAGTGGCGCGCAGCTGTTCAACCAAGGCAGTGCTGCAATCGAAACCGGTTGCCTTCTCGCTTCGAGCTACACTTGCGGATTGATGTCCCTGGCCATTACTTCGCGGCGTTATGCCGTCACTTATCTGGCTGCCCTCATCACCTTTATTCTGGGGGCCGCGTTCCTGACGCTGGAGGTACGGGAGTTCGCTGGCATGATCGCGATCGGAGCCGGTCCGCAACGCAGCGCTTTCCTCTCCGCCTTTTTTACCCTGGTTGGCTGTCACGGGCTGCACGTCACCGCCGGCCTGGTCTGGCTGACCGTGATGATGGCCCAGGTCGCCATCAAAGGCTTTCGTGCGACGGTCGAGCGGCGCCTGCTCTGCTTTTCACTGTTCTGGCATGCGCTCGACATTGTCTGGGTCTGGCTATTCACGGTAGTCTATCTCATGGGAGTCCTTTCATGACCGACACGCATTACGATCGCGCGCCCGGCGACGCATCAGCACTTCCCGACGTCGAACAGGGGACGTCGTCCGGTGTGCTTGTCTACACGATCGGATTGGCTCTTGCGGTGGTCCTCACGGCCTTGTCGTTTTGGGTCGCCAACACATCGTTGCTCTGGACCGGCGGTGTCTCGCTTGGCCTGACGGTCCTCGCCATCGCGCAAATGGGTATTCACCTGGTGTTTTTCCTGCATGTCACCACGGGGCCAGACAACACCAATAACGTGATGGCGCTGGCGTTTGGCGTGCTGATCGTCGCCCTGGTCGTCGTCGGATCACTCCTGATCATGGCCGATCTGAACGACAACATGATGCCGCCGGCAGAGCTGATGAATCTGCAGATGCAGCACTGAAGAGCGCCACAGGGATACCGGCTGCTAATCAAGCATGCCTTCCCTGGGCAGTGCGTTTTCGAGGGTCTTGGTGGCTCGGTCGATCAGGAGGGGGGTGTGATCGGCGCACTTGACGGCGGTCTCCGCGCTGACCCATAGCCGGGTGCGGTCGCCGTGCACGTCAATAAACGCTGCCCGCGTCGCAAAGGTCGGCGATAATGGCGGGGCGGGCACAGGCGTAGGCTACCAATTGCCTCGCGAGCTTCCGGTTGTTCTTGAGCTGGTACATGCCTGTCACTGCCGTCAAAACTGAAACGAGCGCTGTCGGCGTCGTTCTGGGGTGGCGCCGCCCTTCAGATCAGGACAGGGTCTGATGGAATGCTTCTTAGGCATCAGCGCTGCGGTCGCAGCACAAGCTGTCGAACAGCGCGGACGCGACGTCAACGGTGAGCCTCGGCCAAGCGATGGCGAGTTCGAATGGGACCAATCCACGTGCCACCATCCATCGGGGGCAGCACCCGATGCCGCAATAGCGCTTTGAGGTGGAAAGATCGCGTAAATAGCCCCGTTCCAGCGGTCGCAAACACTCCGCGCAGACAGAGGGATTGCGCGGAGCCATGTTGTTCACCAACACAAACTTCATTTTGTGAACGGGCATCTCGCGGATCCTTATCTTTCGATGCGTTTGCGAGCGCTGGTGCCGTCGGCCACGCCGGGCAGCTGCGTCATTCCCGCCACGACGGCAGTCCTGCATGCATCGCTAAGCTCTGCGTTCTTCTCTCTGAGACAGGTCGTTATCTCATCTGCATCGGGGATGAACGCACTGCAAAGTCTGAGCACGTCGGGCGTGCACGCCATGCGTTGTGCCGGTGTTCCTTGTGAGAAGGAAGGGGCGGGCCAGACCGTCGCGGACAGCAAAGCCAGCGACACGCACTGTGCCAAAGGCATCGGCCGAAGCGTCCGGTTGTTCCTGCTTTCCATACTCATTGTAGAACTCGCATCCATAATCGATGCCGACAACCGACATCATCATCATCATGGCGGATAAGAGTACACTCTCGCCGGCGTTCGCGCTTGTAGCGAAACGTCGGCCTTTGGAGCTTTCGACCCCGCTACAATCCATCTGCTTCCCTTTGGGCGGATTGCGTGGCTGCCCAGTTCGCTCTGTTTCGCCATCAACGGCGGGGCGCACAGACCGTCAAGTCGTCATACATTTGTCCAAGCGTTGGGAACAACACCAACGCTAATAGTGCATGTTGAAGTAATGCGCGGCTGGTACGCCACTGGTGGTGGGGGCGAGACAAATGCTCAAAGGATTCACGGCCCCTCGGTCCCCTCTGGGCGCTGCTGCATTGGTCCCGTCGCCCCCCTGGCATTTCGCAGGTGAGATCCTGGCGGTGGAGTTTTGGAATGATCCCGATGTGTCAGTCCATATCCTTCCAACGGGCGTGGAGTTTGATAAGAGATGCCCGGGCCACTCCGTTGCACTTTTCACGGACTACCAGTTCACCGCGCAGAACAACGAGCATCTCGATCCCGCCAGATATCAGTGTCGCGGGTTCAGCGTTCTCCTCGACGCGATGTGGAAGGGATCACGAATAGCATGGTGTCCATATTGCTATGCCGATAACGACGCTGCCTTGATGAGAGGCTGGATCCAGGGTTATCCGAGAAAATTCGGTGCCGTGCACCAGACCCGCACCTTTGCCACCGCGAGTGCGGCTTCGGCGCCACTCGCGCACGACAGCCGGTTCTCTGCCTGCATGTCCGCTCATGGTCGGCTGCTGGTGCAAGCCCGTATCACCTTGCGCGAAAAAGCAGAGTGTCTTGTCGGCCTGCTCGATCGCCGTATTGTGGGACGGAGATATTTTCCGAGGCTCTCCGCCGGCTTGCACGACAAGCCAGCCGTGGATGAACTCGTTCGATGCGTCTTGGACCATCTGCTGATCACCAACATCTGGATCGGCGAGGGGGAGCTCAAATTTCCGGAAGCCTATGGCGAAGAGTTGGAAGTGCTGGGTCCGCTGAAGGTTGGACGCGGATATCGCTTCTCGTTTTCCTATTCCGTCACCGATATCGAGGTCCTGGCAGACCTGACCGCCTAGCCATCGCGGCTGATCCCGACAAGCGCGTTGTGGATCGCGGCAGGAATAAACAAGCCGACGCACTTCAATCAAATCAATCGTAGCGGGTTTTGGTAGCTTCTTTGCCGAATGCATCAGGACATGGGAATGCTGAAGGGCTTTACAGTTCCGAAATCGCCATTCGGTCAGGCCGCACTGACTCCACCACCACCCTGGCACTATGCCGGCGATGCTGTTGGAGTCGAGTTCTGGACCGACGCCGACGCGACGGCGGCGACATTGCCGAATGGCCTTTCCCCTGATCCGAACTCAAACGGTCGCGCCGTCATGATGTTCCTGGATTGGCAATTCACCGCGCAGGACGACGAATATCTGGAGCCGGCTCGCTATCAGTATCGCGAGGCGTTCATCCTGGTCGACGCAATGTATCGCGACGTGCCGGTGATGTGGTGTCCGTACATTTATGTCGACAATGACGCTGCGCTGGCGCGCGGCTGGACGCAGGGGTTTCCAAAGAAAATGGGCAGCATTTTTCAGACGCGCTCCTTTGCGGCCTCAGGCCCCGCTGCGGCGCCGCTCGCGTCCGGCAGCCGGTTTGGCGCCAGCCTCTCCGCGCATGGCCAGCGTCTTGCGGAAGGCTGCGTCACCTTGCACAAGCCGGTCGAAAACGGAATGTCTCTGCTCAGTCGACCCACGGTGTTGTTGCGATACTTCCCGAGTTTGGCGGCCGGCTACCAGGACAAGCCTGCGGTCAACGAACTGGCGATGTCGATCACCGACAATCTCACCGTTTCCGGCGCTTGGATCGGGAAGGGTGAGCTCAACTTTCCGGAAGCGAATGGCGAAGAACTCGACGCGCTCGCGCCTAAAAGGATCGAGTGCGGGTTTCGTTACTCACTTTCCTACTCGGTTAGCGATCTGAAGATCCTCGAGGACCATGGCTCGTAATTGACTGAAAAATATTCCTCCCGTAACGGCGAAGCGTCGAGTCCCTCGCTCCGCCGAGGGGGTCTCTGTGGTACCCCCCGTTCCGCGGAGACCCCTCGGGCGGGGAGATGCTCTTGCGATAGGTCGGCAAAGTTGGCGGGCAGAGCTGCATCCGAATATTTGGTCGAAGCCACCTGCAGGCCGTTCTCGACGGCTGGGCGACCCAGCTTATCGACCTTGCGAGCTAAATCTCGTCCGCTGACGGCGGTGAGGTAGGGAGCAAAGACACGATGAGGGCGAGCCTCCTGCTGTTTGGTCTGGCGTGGCTCTCGTTGCGGAGGACACATGAGCTGTTCCTTGAAGGCACGTGACGTTCGCGCATGGTAACCTGTCGGTGATCGACGAGCATTCTCATTGGATCGATGCCTATTTTGAGGAGACAAAACTCGCCAGCATCCATGTCGGCGATCCGGTGGAGGACGATCCTGCTGGGCTTTCAAGCTCCGATCAGCGGAAGGATCGAAAGCATCACGGGCGGAATCAGCGCTGCGAACGCGGCAAGTAGCACGCAGGGCCTTCCAAGCGTCGACCCGATCTTCACCTGGGTGCGGCTCGCGCAACGAATTCCGGTGCGCATCAGGATCGAACACGTCCCGCCGGATGTACCGCTCGTCGCAGGAATGACCTGCAGCGTCTCGGTTTTCGGAGAAAAGGGGATGCCGGTAGCCAGGCGCGAGCGGGGGGCTCTTCTATCGGCTGGAAAACTGGCTTTAGGGATATTCAATGAGCGCACCAAGAGATATCGATTTGAGGGGTCCTGGTTGATCCCTTTATGCGATATGTTTCTCGCGTTGGTGATCCTGATCGCCGTTCGATTTGCTGTCGGTCGCCTCGGATTGAGATCGATGTTTGCGAACCCTCCACTTGCGGAGGCGGCCCTGTATGTCTGCATCCTCGGGTCTCTCATAGCGTTTTGGATCTGAGTGACCGCTCGATCTGTTCTGAAGTGTTGTCAGCTTCGGTTGCAATAGCTATAACGCATTGATATTGGATGACTAATGCGTCCCTAGGGGAGCTGTAAATTAACTTTGCATAACGCTGATTAACGAGCCAAGGCAGGCCCGTTGCTGCACTCTCTCACCCATGCGAAGTCGTCGGATGTTCGTCGAGGGAGTGATCATGGAAGGACTTCAAACTACCGCACCAGAATCTTCCTTTGCGGCCGATCAACAGTTCCACCTGCTTGCGAACAGCCTGGCCAAGCTGCTGGATACTGCAAGACGGGAGCTGGAGCGTGATCGGGATGCGGCCAAGGCGTCGCTGGTCACCGCATCTCACATCCTGCAAGCCGAGATCGAGCGCTGTTCGGGCGCCGACGGCTCCACCAGGGGCGGTCTGGCTGCCTGGCAAATCGTTCGCGTGCGAGCTTACATTGACAGCAATTTACACCGCACCATTCACATCCGGGATCTCAGTGCTGTCGCGCGTCGAAGCAAGGCGCACTTCGCTCGAAAATTCAAACTGGCTGTCGGCGAGCCGCCACATGCCTATGTGGTGAGAAGGCGTCTGGAGAGAGCCTGCCATCTGATGATGACCAGCGCGGCATCATTGAGCGAAATAGCCTTGAGCGTGGGCTTTTCGGATCAAGCGCATCTATGCAGGCTCTTCAGGCATGCCTTTGGTCAAAGTCCGGCCAACTGGCGACGCGAACGCGGAGTCCCTGGCGAGATCACCTCGGGAACCGGCATGGGCGAGAATACTCCATGAGCGATCAGCGCGGCAAAGTGCTGAGCTTCGGCGCTTTCGAACTCTCGATCGGAAACAGACTGCTGACAAACGGCGCAAAGGTCGTGCCGCTCGGCGGGCGCGCCATGGATCTCCTCATCGTGCTGGTGGAGCAAGCAAACAAGGTCGTCGGTCGGAGAACCCTGATCGAGCGCGTTTGGCCGAAGAGAGGAGTCGAACAAGTGAGCCTGCGCGTCCACATCTCAGCGCTACGGAAGGCTCTCGATCAGAGTGACCCTGGCAGGCGATATATCGCGAACGTGCCTGGGCGGGGGTACAGCTTCGTCGTACCGGTAACGTCGCTTTCCTCGCCAACGTCGGGGGATCTCGAACCACCCTCGAGGTCTCGACTGCCCGCCCGCCTGATGCGGATGCTTGGACGAAGCGACGCTCTGGCCGCGATCCAGATGAAGCTCGCGGAGCAGAAGTTTGTGACGATCGTTGGCCCTGGGGGCATCGGCAAGACCACTTTAGCGATCGCGATTGCGCATGAGATGCGTCCCGTTTTCGACGGTCGGATCCGTTTCCTGGACCTAAGCCCTCTTGGTGACGCTTCGCTCATCGCGCCGGCCGTGGCGAATTTGTTTGGCTTGGCGGTGCAAACATACGACGTCGTGCCGGCCTTGAGAGAGCGCTTGCGCGAAGCCCCGACGCTCCTTGTCCTCGATGGTTGCGAACATCTCATCGAAGGGGCGGCTGCGCTCGCGGAAAGGCTGTTTCACCACGTGCCGACATTGCATTTGCTCGCAACAAGCAGAGAGGCAATGCGGGTTGAAGGTGAGAAGGTCCATGAGCTTGCGGCGCTTGCGTGCCCTCCGGAAGATCACCGGATGTCTGCATCTTGGGCCCTCGAATATCCTGCCGTTCAGCTATTGGTGGATCGTGTACAGGCCGTAAGCGGTGATTTTGAGTTGGCCGATGCAGACGCGCCGATCGCCGCCAGAATCTGCCGACGGCTCGATGGAATTGCGCTGGCGATCGAGTTCGTGGCCGGCAGGGTGGGTATCTATGGCCTTGGCAAGACGGCAAGCATGCTTGATGATCGCCTGAATATGTCATGGGCAGGGCGTCGAACCGCCATGGCAAGGCATCAGACCCTAAACGCAACGCTAGAGTGGAGTCACGACCTGCTTGATCAGTCGGAACGACTGGTATTGAGCAGACTCAGCGTGTTCTTGGGCGGATTCACGTTCGAGGCGGCGGTCGCAGTTGTCGCCGACGAGAAGGTCGACGAAGCGCGGGTCTCAGATTGCGTTTGGGAGCTTCGTTCGAAATCGCTGATCGCCGCCGATGGACAGGAGTCGCGGCTGCGGCTGCTCGATACCACCCGCGCCTTTGCCTCCCGACGGTTGGCAGAAAGTGGCGAGGAGGGCTTCTTCCGCCAGCGTCACGCCCTCTATTTCAGTGATCTGTTCAGGCAGGGGACGTCGATGGCCACATCGGGCTGGCCAAGGATGCTCGCGGTCGAGGTCGACAATCTCAGGGCTGCCTTGAACTGGGCTTTCGCCGCCGGGGGCGACGCGAAAATCGGCGTTGATCTTGCTGCTGCGTCGGCAAGCAGTTGGATGGGAATGGCTTTGCTCACCGAGTGCCGGGATTGGATGACGAAAGCCGTCGGTCGTCTCAACGGCGCGAATTCAGGCACGCGACAGGAAATGGTCATTCACTCGGCCCTTGCGGGTTCCATGATGTTCACAGGCGGGATGACCGAAGAGTCATACGCGACCTGGGCCAAGACGCGCCTTCTCGCCGAGGGACTTGGCGATATCGAACATCAGCTGGTTTCCCTGCTTGTTCTCTGGGCTCACAAGATTCGGCTTCCACGATACGCTGAAGCAATCGAACTGGCGGAACGCTGCGGTGAGGTCGCGCAAAAGATCGGCGATCGCGGGGCGACCGCAATGGCCAACTACATGCGTGGTATTAGCTACCACCACACCGGGCGGTTATTGGAGGCCGAAAACTACCTTGAGATGTCGCTCCATCGTGATGATGAGGCTTCGCGACAGGCGCTGATCAAGCGCTTCGGCTACGACCGCAAGGTGGATGCGTTGATGATCCTCTCAAGTGTGGCGTGGCTGCGCGGCTCTCCCGATCATGCGCGGAGGCTTAATGAGATGTCTCTGGCTGAGGCGCGCCAACTCGATCACGCCGTCCCCTTATGCGTGGCGCTCGCCGGGACAAGCTTCAATGCATATCTGACAGATACGGATGATGACCGGACCGAAGCGCTTGCCAACGAACTCGTCGACCATGCCGGCAAATACCGCGTGGAGAGTTATCACGGCTTCGGCCTTGCCATGCAGGCTCTCGGCAGGGTCAGGCAAGGAGACACCGAGACGGCCGTCAAGTTGCTTTATTCAGGACTGGAGAAGCTTTCTGCGGCGCGCTACGGTGTTTTCCATCCGATCCTGCAGGCAGAGTTTGCACGATGCGTAGCCGTTGCTGGTCACGCCCGGCAGGCCATTGCCGTTTTCGAACACGCGAAAATCAACCTCGATGACGAAAACCAACTTCATGCCCCCGAATTGCTTCGAATCAGGGGCGAATTGGCCTTGAGCAGCAACGAAGGGCTGGCTGTTTGCAGAGGCTATTTTCTCCGTGCGATCGAGATGTCGGACAGGCAAGGAAGCTTGTCGTGGACGCTCAGGGCCGCGATTAGCCTTGCCATTGCCGAAAAGTCGCTCGAGCGAAAGGAGGCCACGTGGCGGACCCTGCAAGCGACCCACGCGAAATTCCGAGAAGGCCTTGAGACCTACGATCTACGGTTGGCCAAGCAGGTGTTGAACGGCTCATACCGGCCCGACAGCGCCATCAACTCGTTATACTGACCGCTTGTTGCTGGAGGAGGTTTCGGCTAACACTGGGCTGGGCGTGTATTTGCACAAGACCGACGACGAACGGGCGGACCGACCGAATCGTCGAGGATCTTGGCGGAATAACTTATGTCGATTCAACAAATTGGCTCACTCAGTGCAGTCCGGCTTCGGTTTGGCCCATTCGAGCTCAATGTCGCCGAGCGTTCCCTCAGCAAGGCGAACCAGGTCATTCCACTTGGTGGCAGGGCTTATGACATCCTGATTGCGCTTCTCGAAAACGCCGGTGAGGTTGTCGGGAAAGCCGAGCTGATCGCAAAGGCATGGCCTGACGTAACGGTCGAGGAAGGCAGTGTTCGCGTCCATCTGTCGGCGCTGCGCAAGGCGCTTGGCGACGGTCAGTTCGGTAACAAGTACATTGCGAGCATACAGGGCCAAGGCTACAGCTTCATCGCGCCGGTCGCGTGCCTCCCTGCTGACCACGACAGAGGTAATGCATCCGCGGAAATATCCAACCTGCCACCCGCCCTGGGCCGCATGGTCGGTCGCAACGCTGTTGTCCTTGACATTCAGGGTTTACTCCAGACCGGACAGCGCCTGATTACAATTCTGGGTGCTGGTGGTATCGGCAAGACAACGGTTGCCCTGTCAGTCGGGCACCGGGCGTTGGCCGACTTCTCTGGCGCGGCATTCTTTGCCGATCTTTCGGCCGTAAACGACCACGAACATCTGATCGGCGCGATCGCTTCCGCGGTCGGGCTTGGGCCGCAGCTGGTCGATCCAAAGGAGGCGCTGCTTAATTTTCTGCGCCCTCGCAGGGCGCTTATCATCCTCGATAGTTGCGAGCTTCTCATCCGGAAAACCGCGGAGATAGCCGGCTATATTTTTCAAAATG
>Ga0307516_10005694_pt1 | contig 14770 bp, 18 predicted proteins | sample 19_EM_MG_FD_203310 | JGI IMG/M metagenome (GOLD analysis project Ga0307516, IMG submission 203310) | Populus trichocarpa ectomycorrhiza microbial communities from riparian zone in the Pacific Northwest, United States - 19_EM | ecosystem: Host-associated > Plants > Roots > Unclassified | place...
CCCGGATGTTCTCTCGTTCCTCCACACCCGACGTGACTACCCGTCCGCCAGCGAGTCACGACATTCACATTGAGCCTATGGCGTCATCTGGGGAGTAATATCCATCGTCCAAGCGTGGATTGAGGAGTCTGCGTCTCTCCGCACCATCGACGTAGGAGCCTATTGGACAAAACCCAGCTCCGCAGTCTTTTGAGCGTTTGGAACTCTGAACCGACGTCAAGTTGACCGCTGCCGTTCGTGAAAGGCTCGTCTAGACCCTTGTCACGGAAATACTCGACAGCCAAACCCGAACACTGGGTTGAGAAAACCGAAAAGCCCGAGACTCTTGACAGTTAGGGGCGATTACAACTTCTGGGAGCATAACGTGGAAGAAACGGGCTCCGTCAACTCTACGGGGGTTCGACCCCAGCTGCTAGCTCTGACTCAGACTCTCCCCAATCGCTACTGGAGGCTCCGAATCCTCAACTCCTTCCGCGCCGTGGAGTAACGCGACTCGCATCCAGAGGGGGTGGGAGGCACTGTGGGAGTGAGGCTACTTCAAGTGAACTTTCTCCCAACAACAATTAGAGGTTTCTAGAAGCTTCTCGCGACGTTCAGGGAACGCAAATTCTCCAAGAGACTACAGCCATATGGAGAAACCATTATATCGCCCTAGTAGCCTAACAATCCCCCCAGCGACGGGGTTGCCCCTTCCGTGTCCACTTATCCAGGCTCCGTTAGGTGCCAAATGTATGGCCATCTGATGATGCACCCGTCTCAGCTCTGCAAGAGCGGTAGAAGTTGGCTTCGTAAACCCCCAGCCACGGTTGTACAGAAGTTACACTTGATTTCGTATCGCCATTATTCTTGGGATGTATCGTACGATGAGTGAGAAATCAGAGATGAAAAGAGAAAAGGCGGATATCATGCAGTAAGTAGGGAAATGAGTCAGGTGAGAAAGTGAGAACTCTCGATGAGGTGAGTCGTGATTGCGAAAGGTTCGTGAAATGATGATGGAGAGGGGAAAGAAGGATGGGGGGGTCATAATCCGGGGACTCTGCGCCTCTTGTTAACCCTAAACACATACTCGTCGTCCTCCCCCTCACTGTAATCCATATCCGGGACGTCTAGGCCATAGAGGCTCTCGCGAGCAAGCTGGTCGGCTCTCCGGAGGTTCTTCAGGTTCTGGGTAATGGTCTTCAAGAACTCGTTCTAGTAGTGGTAACATCGGCACGAGCGGTATAGATGGGGACGAGATTGCGTACCTTAGCAAGCTTCATTCGTGTCTCGGTCTCACACATGACCATCCTCTCCAAGCGTTTTTTCTTCTCGTTGTGCTGATATCACAGAATTCAGAACCGGACAAAACCGGACATCGGTCAAGCAACACTCACTTTCTTGAGCTCCTCCTTCTGTAACGCAGTCAGGTGCTTGATCCACCTCTGCAGGTTGGACTCCGCTTTCCTCTTCCCAGCTTCCTTCGATTTTGCCCATGACACACTGTCTGGCTTCTGCTCCTCCAGGATGGATTCATCGTCGGAGTCTGGGACTAGATAGCTCTTCACAGTCGAAGCAGCGGTCCGACGCGGCCGCTTCTTGGTCCTTGACGGGCTTACACTAACTTTCTTCGGGGCCCGGGTTTCTAACGACGTCGTCGTGGACATCGAGGGGACAGAAGTTGAGGAAGAACCCACGCTCGAACTCGAACTAGAGCTCGGTGGAGCAGGGTGCATCCGAGGTGATCTGCCCACCTCGTCCACCGGGGTGTAGGAAGCCGGAGAGACTCCAAGTGTGATGGTGGGTGGTGTTTCGGCTTTGACTCTTGTCCTCCCAGACTTCTTCCCGGACGTCCTCCAACCCTTGCTGGTCTTCGTCATCGTCTGCCCCTTCACCCTCCTGGTCATTGTCTCCTTCACAACTTGTTCGGTGGTCAGGTAATCGTCCTCGCTGAAAAAGAATTCGGCTCCGTGTTCGATCTCTGTGATCAATGCCCAAGACTATGGTCCACGAATTAGGCGCCTAACATAAACGTGACAAGGTTGCTCTGGATTACGTACTGGAGCCTTTCCCAACCTAGCTAACAACTTGAAGTGCTTCAAGGTGACGGGAACGTGTTCAGTTGTATCCTTGGACCCATGTTCTGACGCACGGTCAAGATAGTGATTCAGGATCTGTGAGCTCTCGTTCAGGACAGCGTGAACCATAAACGCTGCGGTGATCGCGCTGCGAGTGCCGAATTGGTCCTTGATCCAAATGCCAACGGGTGTAGGATCTGTCAGACATATCTAATAGTTGAAAATCAAAGAACTCAGGGACAAGAAACGGAAAAACGCACCCGCGGGGTACCGCAGTTTTCCCAGCAGGTCTCCTGTGCTCGTGTACATGTCGTAGAATCGCCTTCGTGACGACCTTGTGGCGGTTTCGTCCTGGCGGATCATCGCTGAGAGGGTGTCTTGACCAATGCGTCCCTACAATGGAAACGCGTCAGTCCAGTGTTCCTCACACGGGCTTAGTCACGTACGAGTTCCGGCATCGAATCGCTCAACAGTGATCGCATGTACCCCGAGGATGAAGAGGAAACCATAGGGTCGTCTTCACCGTGCCCGTTTCCATTCGCTTCCGCCATGACCGCGTCCTCGATTTCGTGGATGTTCCCAGTGACCGTTCCGCCCTCGTTCTCGCCCTCTCTATCTTCCTCTGCTGTATAACTCCCGGCCATGAGCGCGTGGAATGAACATCCGTAATCTCGACATAGGGGTGCGCGGTATGAACAGGCGGAATCGGTGTCCTCCCAAGATGGAAGGTTGTCCGCGTCGATCCGGAACCTCGTCAAAGCGCTTGAAACGATTACATCATGAACACCAGGGAAGGACTCGTATAGCTTTCTCAACATCTTCCCCTGCAACCTGCACTTTAGGACGATCACCACTCCGAGAGTCAAGAAATACATACCTTGCACCCTTCCGATAAACATCTAACAACGACCTCCTGCACCAACACCCCGATCTCCTTTTGGCTTAGACCAACCTCCGTCTTAGCGAACTCAAGGATCGACTGGTACTTCTCTACGAAGGGGTTGACCATCACATTGAAGATGTCCCGCTTTGTGATCGGCAGAAGACCAAGAGGCTCGAGCTTTGACTTGAGTCGGATGGGTGTTGCACTGAGAGGAGTGTGGTCATTGATGAAGACGCCAAGGAGGAGGACCAATCGGACGGTTGGGTCAGAGGAAGGGAAGTCAGTGTAGAGCTGGGTCAGAGAGGACACAGTGGCGGCGGCGGTGATGTATCGAGTATTTACAAATAGCTAGGAATAGAGGTTGGTCAAACGTTCAGTTAAGAAGGGAGGGGGTTCTTGAACCTTGATCAGCTCCTCCACCAGAGTGCTCAATCCGAACAACAGGTCCCCGGATTCGTCTAGTTTTTTCAAAGCCTTGTAAGCTGATTCGTTGGCCTTGGCTTCCATACAGACTTCTGCGGCCACCGTTCGTGTTAAGAACATCCTGAGGAGGATGGGATTTATCAGTAACCTGTGTGCACGGAGGTGTTATGAAGTTCTTCGCACCTCGGATCCAGTTGTGTTAGCTCCCGGACATGCCTGACGATCTCTTCAGCATGGTTGACGCTGGGGAAAGCGGGCTTTTCGAACATCTTGCGAAAGATGAAGTCTCGATACTGTCACGATACGTCAGAGTGAAATCAGGAGTTGTGAATTTGAGGTCGGAACCTTGCTATCCATGGTGAATCCGTTGGCGACCGCTAGGGGAAGTAACCTCGGCTCGATAGCGAGGGCGAGCGGGAATTGAGTCGTGATAGGGTCCTGAATTATTGCAGTACCACATCAGGTGGGCCCACGGTTGTGAAGTTTTCGAAGTTACCTTGTTGCAGAACGGGATAAACTTGGACGGTGTAAGCCACAAGATACAGTAGTTCAACTGGCTTGCTCACCTTGTATTTCTCCAATATATCCCTGACTTCCTCCCACTTGACATGTTTTTGTTCGGTGGGGTACCGGCTTTCTCTCAAAAACTCGCTGAAAATAGTTCCGTCGTCATCCCCTTTGCCGGTGGGTATATTGCCATAACGCTTGGTAGCCACGGACATGAGATACACAAAAGCGGTTGTGGGCATGGACCGAACCCAGGGAGTCTTGATGAAAGGTACATATGATCGGAAGTGATGGTGCATCGCAAGCTGGACAAGGTACCTGGAGAGATGTGCGCCGCTGGTGATGAGGATCTATGGTTTCGGAATATGCGTGGAGTTAGAGTCGGGATTTCTGGTTTGCACAAAGGGGGGGTGGGTGTGTCGGATGCTCGGGAAGGGTGGGGGGTGGTGTAAAGTGGGGAAAATGAGGGGACGTACGTCGATGACCCTCTCCGTCATTAATTTACCCCTTCCGAAGGCGTAAAACAATGCTTGGAGTTTTCCATGCCTCGCTAAGAAATACGATGCCCGGACGTAGGGGTCTTGGGTGAAATTCGAAAAACGTTTCGATACCCGGGAAAAAGAGGTGGGGTCGTCGAGGTCGTTAAGAACGAGTTGTAAGACCTCGTCTGGTGAGAGTTTGAAAGGCGATTAGTTGTAGTTTGGTGGATGATAACTCGACCCGGATTCTAAGCGGGAAATGCTGACCACAAAGACGGTCCATGCGGAGGACGGTGGAGGTCTAGGAGTGCTTTGACGATGGGCAGCTGGAATTCTTTGGGGGGGCTGAGGAGGGGTTGCCAGCGGGGAGAGTGACCAAGGGTAGGGATGCGTAAGGGTGGAAGGGAGGATGAGTGTGGGAGCGTGACCAGTTTGGTGAATGAAAATATCTTGATTTGTCGCGGTCTCTTCGTTAGCCTTTGCCTCTAACGACTCGAATCGTTATCCAGCGAATTGGCCCACATTCTCGTCGTTCTACCAGGAGATCTCTCATGAAAGCCACCGGCGAAAACCTCCGTCAATTTCCTTCTTCTGCGCAGATCCTCGTTGCAGCCAAACTGAAACCCACACGTTTTCTCAACGAAGCAGTCGCCACTGACAGCCAGGTCGCCTATCGGTACTGCACGGAACAACCTCTCGCCACTGCTGCCGCGCAGTTCCTCTCATCTCGGACCCAGCGACTTGCAGGCGGTCCACCCTGTACGTCTTTGAGCGCGCCTGGCGCATCCATTTCAGCCGTCGTTCTCGCAGCTGTCGAGCCTCTGCCACCAAATGCCAAAGCATGTAAGAACGCGGACTCTCCCCAACGTCGTCGCATCCAATCGGTGCTCGTAAAAAGGTTTCAAATGATCTGCTCCATTAGCTTTTCCGCCGCCTCCATCAGCCATCAATGACCTGGCTGACCTCCGGAAGGACGGCTAAGTATCCCGTCCGTGATGCGTCGGACCCGCCCCCTCCGCCCCCATCGCCTAAGCTTGAAACCGCTCCAAACAGTGCTTCGACCACGACAGCTGACAAGACTTCGTCCTCGGGTTCGTTACTTCGTTTCCGTAGGTCCGGCCGTGTTTGGGCAACGACTTGCGATCGGACGCGAACTTGGCCGGAATGAATGTCCGGTCAACCACATGGTTAGCTTGTGAGGTCGACGGGCGCCTCGTAGCCGGACGCTCCGAACTCCCACGCGGATGGTTCGCGATGGAGACGCAACTCCTCGCAACGTTTCCAGCGGTGCCGAGGTACCTATCCGCAACTTCGGTCGAGCGACGGTCTGTGTTCGTGGGAGGAGGGCATGGCGTCGGGCATCCTCCTCCCTTGCGACAAGGGTTATGTGGGACGAGGCACGTTGGAAGCGTTTGCGAGGTTTTAGAACGCCTTTATGGCTTTTCTTGTCGTGAAGCAGTACATAAATGTATCCGACAATCAGAGGATGAGTTGTGCACCCGGGCTTTGAATTGCGGGGAGAGAGGGCGGATGATTTTATTTTTTCCCTCGGGTTCATTTTGTCTACCCGCCATCAGTTTCCCACCCCCTGTCCTCCTCCTCCACATCCTCCTCCTCCTCGGCCTCGGCCCTATCCCTCTCACCCCCGTCCCTTCGGGGTTTCCGTAGTTTGAACATTACACTCGAGTTCATTCCGTCCGACCGGATTGTCTCCTTTGTTTCCCCTTCACCCGCCCCCCTCGAATCAGTCCTCTTCCATCTACCATGACGTTCGAATCCAACCGAGAACAGCCCTGGCCAGCACAGACGATGGCCCCCCAGGTCCCCGAATCTTCAACGTCCAAACGGAAACGAACCTCGTCGGACTACCGTCGCAAACGTCTCCCCGTCCAACGTCGCCAGTCGTCCTCGGTCCCAGATCAAGCTGCCATAGGTTCGTACCTCGTCTCGCTCCCGCCCTTCCCTCCCTCTCCGCCTCCATTTCCGCGGCTCCGTTCCAATCCGCTGCCTCTAGGACACCGTCCCCGTCGTGACTCGCTTCCGATCGGTATCCTAACCTCCTATCTCTTCTTTCCCAGCCGAAGCAAAAAGAAACTGTCAAGTATTCTCTGGGAACGACGTCCTCTCGTGCTACCCCACCTCCAACACCACAGTTCACCAGAATGAATGGGCCACCTTTGTCTGTACGTACTTTGGCGCTCCCATAATGCTTCCGGTGTTCACATCATCTCCCAGGGAATAGCCGTCTTCCTCAATACGCTCAGGGGGGCACCGTAAACATCTATCTCCTCCATGGTGATTCCGGTGAACAGGTCTTTTCCCATTTGGGTTACGCCAACCCGACCGACCGTGCCGGAGACATCACCGCTCTCGTGAACGACTCGTGGTGGGGTGATCGCGGCCGAGACTGGAAGGGAGAGGACATCCCATACCTCTTTTACTGGGTCGTCACCGCAGGTGGCACGTCAAGCTTGGGTGTCAATTACCTTCCCCAAGCAACGTTTACCGCAGTCCGTAAGTACCTTTTCAATGACGCAACTTCCAAGCGCCCGCCCCTATTTCCATCACTGGCCCTTTTTATTATTATTTCCCGAGACTAACAGAAATATGGCCAACAGAGACGACCTATACCGGTTCAACATCCTCGAGTTCATCTCCCTCATCCTCAACTGGACTCTCGACCTCCAGCTTGTCTTCTTCACCAACAGGGAGACCGACCGGCAGCGTACAGAACGGTAGTGACGATTCGTCCTTCCCCCATTGGGCAATCGCCGTCATCTCTGTCTTGGGTTTTTTGGCTCTTTTGGCTACATGTGTTCTCGCCTTCTTGTTTATCTGCAGGACACGGAGACGGAGGCGCCTCTCCCGTCGTGGTTCTGTGACGTCGGCGACTCCAATGATGACAGAAACTCCGGGAGCTCCACAACCGGTGTCACCTCTGCTCGGCGCTGCTGGACTCGCCGCCGGTGATGCTGCTGGATTAGTCACAAGTGGCGCACCTGGAACCCACGATAGACACACAGGTGATGATGGTTCCTTGATCTCGCGTAGCAACTCAGCGCAGGAGTCAGGTCTGTTCTCGGGGGCAGATGCTGCGATAATGGCCGATGCATTCAGGATGGCACTGAGGAAACCCGAATTTATGGGTGAATCCCCCGAAGACAGCCCTGAAGAGAAGGCAAGGAAGGAGGCAGAGCTCCTGAATAAGGAGCTTGCGGAGGAGGGGCGAGATATCAGGAGCGTCGGCTCATCACGAGGTGTCAAGGTTGAAGGGCCAATCGAGTAGGGGGTGTGCCTGTGGTAGAATCCAAGTGGTCGTCACCGATGCACCTTTGATTGCCCTCCAAGCCAGCCTCCGACACGCCCGCTCCACGATCTAAACCGCGTTCATAGACCCATTCCTCCCTTGCCCTTTTGGTGCTTTCCACTTCGCTTTTACTCATCATCCTCATCTGTTGCTCCCACGCTCTTACATCGCAGTCAGTCATCACCTTCCACTATCAGCATACCGTACCCAGCCCCTTTTCTTGTACTCCTCCATCTGTTGCATCACCGCCCGACCAACCCCTCCCTGCGTCTGTGACCTCCCACCCCCACACCTGGTCCATCTTTCCACACTTACTCGCTGCCCGAGGGCCACGCCTCCCCTTCTGGTCATCGTCCATATAAAGGACAGCGGCGTTACTTTTTGGTTTTATCTTATTCCCTTTCACCCCCTTTCGGTTACCCTGACACTTTCGCCTACCTCTGTACATACCAGTTGGACTTGAGCGCACTTACCCGGTATGCCACTGTTGTTTACCCTTATATCTCCCTCCTACCCACCCGAGTCACTCCTTACCACAGCTTATCCCCTTCGGACGTTGTCCGTTCCCATTGCTCCTCCATTTACCTTTTCCTCACTTCCTTTCCACCCCTCTGATATCTCACCGCCACCTGTGTGGTACGTACATATACAACATACAGCTTGACCCCCGATACCACAAGATTATGCACATGCAGACCATACCCCGGCCCAGATTTGGGCCGACCCTCGTTTCACTAGCTTGACCTCCCAGGTCTGCCCTGTCCTTCCTTCCCTATTATCTTATCTCCTGGTGTTTAAGTAGAATATATATCCACCTTGATGGGACATAACAACATATCCGGGTTCACCATTTCATTGGAATTGTGGGGATAAGAATCGGAACGGATGGGACTCTATTTGAGGAGACGGGGAAACTGAGTTCGAGGGTTACACGAGAAGGGTGAGTGACGATGAATAAGGTTAGGAAATACGCTGCGGATCCTGCGTGTGGACAGCGGCCGCAATGGCCATAGTGATGGATTCACTGTGGGAAGGAAAAAGGAACATTGCGAGGTATTATAAGATACACCTGTTTAAAGAGAGCCAGCAGAGGATGAGAGGGAAACCGTGTGCAGTTGACTGGCAATGTGGAATGATACAGGCAAGGGGTGGGGTGAGAGTAACGGTATAAGGAGCGGGGCTAGGTTTACGTGCGCATGCCTCATGTTGGGAATTACCACACCGTAGAGAGGTATCTCATCAATAGTTCGTACCTACATGGGATGTCAACCAGAGATAAACCTGAGCAAAAGGGTCGAGCCACGTACGTTAGCATGGTGACAGCGCTGTTTGGCACGGTCCTTATCAGGTTCACGCTCAGTCCCTTGTATAACCCCGACCAACCCTCCTTAATCACGATCTTCCTCGCAGTGTAGACCACTCCTCGTCGAGAATGTTGCTTTACCATCCCATCTGACGACATGTCGTCCGCCAGCGGTCGTTTCTGCGTCTGTAACCGCGTTCGAACGACTTCGTGCGGGTATGTCGCTACCGAGGCCGTCATCTTCGCGATCGCAGAGCAAAGGAGGATTGCCCGTGGTGGAAGCGGAACTTCCGATGGACCCTCTAGGAATTACGTACAGATGGCTCAGAATCGCGTGCTTGTGAAAGTCTCGGAGAATTAACTTACGCGCCCATATCTTCAACTGCTCGTAGAGCGGGAACTGGACAGCTACGTGTGCAATGCCCAAGAGGCTTGGGAGCAAACCACGGTAAAATGCTCTGATTCCTTCTGACCGGTATATTGTCCTGGCGGCATCAATCGTGTGCAAGTACCGTGGCTCGTCCCACGTTTGAGTCTGAGTGGAGAAAGGCTACGGTCGAAAGATGCCACCTGAGTGTTGCGGGGGGGAACGCACCATGAATCTCGTCTTGATGACCCACAGGGGGTTCGTACATGTCGTGCTCGCTGCCCCGGCGATCATCGCGGACATTATATGCAGCCCCCAAGGGTGTTCCCTCACCGCCGGTTGGTAACCTTTTGGCTGAGCAGCTGGATACAACGCCCTCTCCTTCCCCCTATCATCTTCCTTGACCACAGGGCCTCCGAATTTCGGTGCGGGTGGGGTTGGAGGAGCTTGGACTCCAAGCGGAACTTCCCCGAAGGAGGTCTTGATCCCGTCGTACACCGCGAAATAGATAGCCCACGTCGGTAGGTAGCCTAGCATTGTGGGACCGAGCCCGCGGTAGAAGCCCTTAAAGCCCGAGTACCTCCAGACGGATTTAATGGTGTCTGCGCTCAACCGGTCAGTTTCGATGCGGGTGTTGCGTGAGTACGCGTACAAGTCGGGTTGCTGGAAGAGAAAAAGAGGGAGGGGTGCGCGAAAACGAAAAGAACAAGGGGCAAGTGAACACTAACCGAAGACCCCTTCGTAGCCCTTCTGTCCCTGCGAGTACCTCTGAGCCTGCAGCTTGGTCTTGACCACATCCAGAGGGCAAGTTGCAATGCTCGCCACCAAACCACCTCCCGCTCCAGCTGTCGTGTGGTGTTCGAGGGCGAGGAAAAGTAAGCATACCCAACGCAGGTTGAGGGAAACGATCAGAGACGAATTCACCAATCATGCTGTTAGCCGTCCATTCCCTCCTTTTCTCTGGCATTTTCTATCCCCGCGCCCAATCGCGGGGGTTCGGTTGCGAAAGAGAGCAGACCGGGGCGGAATGTTGTGCTAGAGGGCTTGACGGAAGAGAGGTTGTGGAATAACACGAATCAGATCATTCCATTTCCGACTTTGGCCGCGATCGTATTCTCACTTCGACCTCTCCACTAATCAGACAACAAACCGCCCTTCAAACTGACATCGTATCGAACACGTCCGCCCAGCACCCCTTGTCTGAATCCAGGTCCCCCACTACCTCATTGACGTCATCACCGTTTGCGCGACCATCAAATCCTCCAAAACCCAGCGTGGGCATAGTCGGATCACACATATCATCAAGATTCACGAGAGACAGCCCCAGAGCGCTCTCAAGTTCGTGTCCGATGGCCACTGGTGCTATTCACAGAATTCAAACCCAGTCAATGTGAAGGTAAAGTGATCCGCACCGGCTCCCCAACAAAAGTCGATACCGAGGAGGCCGTTGCGGTTGGTCGCGTCGGTTGAGTCGCCGACCGGATCCTGCTTTGGCGGTGAAAGGCCATCGTAGAACGTAGAGTGTTCGTCAAGGATGCTCATCATATAGCTTGGAACGTTTGAAAAATCGGCCAACGAGTCGAGGTCTGAGTCTAGGCACCCAGTAGCAGAGCCAAAGGCACCGAATCCCAAGTCGTCAGGCGTGCTGCGAGACGCGGTAGAAATGAAGTTGTGTCCCTCCAAGGTTGTGAAAAAGTTATCGATCGTGTCGAGGGGAGAAGGTATCGGAGGATTCGACAGTGCGAGCTCCAATTCGGCAAGGTTTCTGGAGCAGTCTTCGTAGAGGTCGCTGGGAAATAGGGGAGGTTCCGGGGAGGGGGCCGGGATGAGCAAGGTGGGTCTAGAATTGTAAACCGCAAGGCTGGCGTCGGGGTGCCCATCCGCCGAAGGTGAAACGTATCCGGCAAACGCGTCCGCTCCGAGTAAGATTTCCCGTAGGTTGTGGCTAGTCGTCGCGGCAATTTCCGCGTTTTCGCGAGCGAGAATGGAATCCAACGAGGCCATGTAGCCATAGCCAGTTTCTGGAGGCGTTCCTGGAGGCGTTCCTGGTGGCGAGATCACCCTCTCTTCGGTTTCTCGAGAGTCAGTAGCATGATTATCGGCGTTTACGGACGGGGGGCCACGTTTGCGATGACCATAAAACCTTGGGATACGTCCGAGAGAGGGAGAGAAGTTCGTCGAGTCTGCAGCAGCAAATTCACCCATGCCCCAGAACTTCGAGTGCGCATGTCCAAGGGCTTGGCCATCGTCAGCCGGGGGCTCATTTTCCACCAAGGTCGGTTCAGCGGGGACGGGAGACCTGTTTTTGCTCTCCGTTTTCCTCTTCCGAAGGAACCACTTTTTGATCCAGTCAACAGGTCTACGAGCATTGGGGAAGAACGGACAAGAGTAGAGGGACGGGGACGACTGCGGTGTCAGAGAAAGCAGCAAAAGAGATCAAGGCGACGGACAGATTCGTTTTCTGCGACATGTCCTCGAACTGTTCTGCGCTCGGTCTTGCTTCAGTATCGTAATTCTTGAGCAGGATACGGGCCTGGGTTGGGTCCGCCCTTGTGCACTTGCGCTTTCGTTGGATGGTGAGCTGCCTCTTGATGGTCGTGTTAGACATTCGGCTCGTGTTACCGACCATGACCGCCAATCGATGAAGGACGCGGATAAGTGTATGTACAGCCTCAGAACGAACAGCCGGTCTCGCTCGCGGATCGTGGGTGAAAAAAATTACAATTGCTATGTATACAGCGTTGATTGAAACTAGAAAGGGGTTACTGTAGTTGTATATTTACTTGTGCATTGTGTAAGTGTATCGTTGTCGTGATAAAAGTTCCAAACGTGCCAACATCGGCGCAAGAAACGGAGACGTGACACAATCAATGACTTCGGGCACGCATCAGAACAACCCAAAACCAGGAAGAGACGGCGTGGAAAGGAATGGGGGCACGAATCCTGGGCTGGCCTGATGCGAGGAGTGGTGAAGAGGGTCCAAGTGTGAGCGTCGTTAGAACCCAACACTTAGGGCTTGCGGAATTCGCAGAGCACAGTGTAAATCGTGTTGAAGGCGGTATAGATCTCCTCTCGGACCTGACGAGGAAGCGAGGATAAGCAATCATGTCGAACGATTGAGAGGATATGGTTGTGATCAAAAAAATCCGCTCCTACCTTAGCGCCAGTCAAGACGATCTTTCCGGACACGAAGATGAGGAGCACGACCTTTGGTTTGATCATACGGTAGATCAGACCAGGGAACAACTGGGATAAACCGAGGTCAAAAACGTTGTAAGCAGAGCATGCGGAGGTGTACAAACCTCGGGCTCATAACTGCTGAACTGTCCGTGGCTGTACGCAAGCCCCTCCAGACGAATGGGGAACTTGACGTCACAACTGCCAACGATGTTTTGGATTTTGAACTCAGAAAACTTGGCGTCGAATCCAAGCTTCTGAATGATACGAGCGTACTTGCGCGACGCCAACCTCGAGTCGTCCTCCGACTTCGCGCCCGTAACGACCATCTTTCCCGACGCGAAAATTAGCGCTGTCGTCTTGGGATCACGGATCCTCATGATGACGGCGGCGAAACGCTGTTGAAGTGGACGAACGTGGGAACGGTTCGTACACTGCAATCAAACACACCACAAACCTTGGGGTTGTATTCCGCATTCCTTGCGTGCAGTGCGATGGTCTTTAAGTCGAGTCGGCAATCTAGGTTCACAGTGGCGACGATATTTTGAAGGGTCGGAACAATGCCCTCCACAGCGGTGATGTGTTGCTGTTCGAGAGTTAGAGGAGCAGGAGTGGCGGGTACAATGGTTTGAGTGGTGGGTCCGGTAACGGCGTCAGTAGTGGATTGGGCGGGGGTTTGAGACGGTGTCGTGGACGTCGAGGGTCCAGGGAGGGATAATGTTGGGGCAGGGGGGGCGAGATAAGGATTGGAGGTCGAGGAAGATGGGAGGGCCAGTCCATTAGATGGCTGGACCTTCGAGGTGGAAGGTTGTTGCTGTTGTTGTTGCTGGAGGGCCTGTTGTTGCTGAAGGTACTGCTGCTGCTGCTGAGCGGAGAAGTGAGAACGGCCAAAATTGACCTGGCGGGCGGGTAATGCAAAAGACATGGTCGAGTTTCTAGAGCAAGTGGCAGGAGCGACAACCAACAATGAGATCCCGCGCGTGGGAGGAAGGAGGGAATTTTCCGAATGGCTGATCTGGAGATCCTTTTATACTATGCATTTCAAACCCCGAAACTCCGACTTAATCCTGACTCACAACCACAATCAATCAGCATCCGCACGGACCATCACATTCTATACTCGGTTCGCCCCCTCCCGCTCTTGCTCCCAATTTGCCCCGACGCTGCTATAGGCATTGGGCCTTGTCGTGGTGCACAAAGCCTCCTCGATTTGCGTCACGACGTTGAGAAATTGTGAGGCCCACATCGAGAAAGACCTCAGCTCTCTTCGGATCGAATCGGGGAAAGGGCTCAATCAATGCTGACTAAGCTAACTTTACCTGATCCGTCCGATAAGCGGTGTGGCACATTCCCAGACGCGTTTCTGACGGCGTCTTGCCTGGCGCTGAGCGCATCTCGCCTTTGAAAATTTGAATCACGGACGCGTCCCCGTTGTTGGTTTGATCCACAAGTCCATCGCCCCACTTTTCGGTATCAGGAAAGCGTGATCCACGTGTTCCCCTAAAAACTGCAGTTTATGGGCATGCCCATGCACCCAAGTTGCTTCCTATCGCATTCCTGCGTGTGCAGAACAAGTCCAGCACGGGCTCGAGATATATACAAGGGACAGAGTCCGAGCTGATGAGGAACAAACGAGCCCTGAGAAACAACACAAAACCGGTAAGCAAAAAACCATATATGTACCCCCATCACGGCTCGTCAACAGGAAAAGATCGGTCTGACACGAGTACAAAGCGTTGCAAAGGAGAAACATAACGACAGACTGGGCAGAAGGGGAGAAATGAGCAAAAGCGGTGTGGTGTGAAAAGAGTCAACTGCAAGTAAGCACGCCGAAACAGTGGATGGGGTGAGACAAGGGAAAGGCGAGGGAGAGAAAGCACCGTAGTGATACAACAGTGGGAGAGAGGGGGGGAAAGCAATGCAATGAAAGGTTAGGGTGCCAGAAACGTCAGAAACATACCCTTTCGCGATCCTTCAAGGAGCGTCTTCGGATGAGCTGGAATACCTCCTGCTCCTTTGCGAAACCATGCTGATCAACTCCCTCCTGCCAGCTGACCCACCATCCTCTCTTGTTTCTCTCGTGGAAGGCGAGAGCAAAGTGTTTGACCGAGAACCATTGCCGTTCGTTTCCTCCTCTACGACGTCACGTAGTTCGCGCCGTTTGTCCGCCGTTCCAAGCGATTTCTTCGCCGGTAAAGACTGTTGTTGACCGCCAGAGGACGGGGAAGGATGCGAATGGTGGCGCAGGGCCTCAGGTTTCGGTAGAGGCG
>Ga0307516_10005695_pt1 | contig 14770 bp, 16 predicted proteins | sample 19_EM_MG_FD_203310 | JGI IMG/M metagenome (GOLD analysis project Ga0307516, IMG submission 203310) | Populus trichocarpa ectomycorrhiza microbial communities from riparian zone in the Pacific Northwest, United States - 19_EM | ecosystem: Host-associated > Plants > Roots > Unclassified | place...
GCGAGATCATCTCGGGGACGCCGGGGCTCAGCCAGTTCGCTTGAAAAGCCTCCCCTTCGGCCGCGCACATTCTTTTGCATCGAGTATCATGACATACCCCCTCTCCGAGATCGAAGGCTTGACCGCCTACTCCGCCTCGAAACTGAAATCGCTCGGCATTCGCACGACTGAAGCGCTGCTGGAAGCAGCTCGCACCGTCAAAGGACGCAAGGCGCTCGCGGCGAAGACCGGGATCAGCGAACAGCAACTTCTCGAATGGGCCAATTTCTCTGACTACATGCGGATTCCCGGAATGGGCAAGGCGAAAGTCGGATTGGTACGTGCCGCCGGCGTGCCGACGGTTCGCGACCTCGCGCTGCGCAACCCGGCGCGGCTCGCCCAGAACATGAAGGACGTGAATACCAAGCGTAAACTCGTCCGCCTGATGCCGTCCGAGAAGTCGGTCGAGCAACTGATCGCGCATGCGCGCAAGCTTCAGCCGAAAATCAGCTACTAGCGATCAAAAGTTGGCCAACCGACATATGCAAGCCGGCTCTCCCGCCTTGACTCGCTGACGCGGACCGCGCAAAGCGACCGCATGATCGCAACCATGTCCAGACCCGTCGCGGCGGCCGGCCCGGCCGGTCATCTCGACCTGCCGGCGCTAAAGTCGAGGCCCTATCCGGCCGTGATGGGCGTGCTGAACGTGACGCCCGATTCATTTTCCGACGGCGGACAGTTCACGGCACCCGAACGGGCGCTGGCGCAGGCCCGCCGGATGGTGGCCGAAGGCGCCGACATCATCGACATCGGCGCGGAATCGACCCGGCCCTATGGATCGGAACCGATCTCGGCGGACGAAGAGCTGCAACGGTTGCAGCAGGTTTTGCCGGATGTGGTTTCGCTCGGCATTCCCGTCTCGATCGACAGCATGAAGTCGGGCGTCGTGGCCTGGGCGCTCGATCATGGTGCCGCAATCGCCAACGACATCTGGGGCCTGCAACGCGATGGCGGCATGGCCGGCCTGATCGCTGAACGCAACGTGCCCGTGATCATCATGCACAACCGCGACAGCGCCGACGCCAGCATCGACATTATGAAGGACATGGCTGACTTCTTCGCCCGTTCGCTCGAGATCGCCGCGAAGGCCGGTGTTTCGCCTGGCAATATCGTGCTCGACCCTGGCATCGGCTTCGGCAAGACGCCGGAGCAGAGCATGATGGCGCTGGCGCGGCTCGATGAGCTGCAATCGTTCGGACTGCCGCTGCTGGTCGGCGCCTCACGCAAGCGCTTCATCAGCACGGTGACGCCGTCGGAACCGCATCAGCGCCTGGGTGGCTCGATTGCCGCCCATCTGATTGCAGCCAATGGCGGCGCGCGCATCATCCGGGCCCATGATGTGGCCGAAACCGTTCAGGCGCTGCGCGTCGCAGCCGCGATCAGGGAGCAGGCATGACCGATACGATCTTCATTACAGGCGTCGTCATCCATGCCCGCCATGGCGTGATGGAACACGAAACCGAAGTCGGCCAGCGCTTCGTCATCGATCTCGAACTCTCCGTCGACCTGTCGGAATCCTCGCGCACCGACCGCCTCGCCGACACCGTGTCCTACTCCAATGTGGTCGCGACGGCGACCGCGGCCTTCAAGAATACCAATTACAAGCTGCTGGAGCGCGCCGCCGGCGCCGTGGCTGACGCCATCCTGGTGGCGTTCCCGCGCATCAATGTGGTCAAGGTCACCGTGCATAAGCCGCACGCACCGATCGCTGCGATCTTCGACGATGTCGGCGTCATGCTGACCCGCACCAGACAATCGCCCTGAGAGGATTAGATTTTTCATGGCTGATGTGCTGATCGCGCTCGGCGGCAATGTCGGCGACGTCCGCACGACATTCAGTAAGGCCATCTCCAACATCTGCGGCATGACGCAGGCGGCCCTGCTGGCGCGGTCGTCGGATTACTCCACCCCGCCTTGGGGCAACGAAGCGCAGGCCCGCTTCATCAACGCCTGCATCGAAATCGAGACCAGCCTCGATCCGCATGCGCTGCTGTTTACGCTGCACAAGATCGAGAAGAAGTTCGGCCGCGACCGCACCACCGAAACGCATTGGGGTCCGCGCACCCTCGACCTCGATCTGATCGCCTATGACGATGTGAAAATCAACAAGCCGGAGCTGACGCTGCCGCATGTCAGGCTGTTCGAACGCGCCTTCGTGCTGGTGCCGCTCGCCGAGATTGTGCCCGACCGTGTCATTGCGGGACGCCGCGTCCGGGACGCGCTGGCAGGGCTTTCGGCCGACGGTATTTTGCGGTTGCCCGACCCGGGCTGACCCAAGAAAGCCAAAACAACCGTTTGGCTTGGCGACCGCCCCGTGGCAATTTCCGGCCAAATCAAGCGGCGACTAGGGAGCCACTGGCCTGATGACGACGACCACTGACGAGCTGCGGCTGGCCGCAGATTTTGCCCCGGCGAGCTACGACGACTGGCGCAGGCTGGTCGACGGGGTGCTCAAGGGCGCGCCGTTCGAAAAGCTCGTCGGCAAGACATCGGATGGATTGAGGATCGATCCGATCTACGCCCGCGCGCAAGGCGCCGTACCGGTCACAGGCCGCCTCGCCGCTACGCCCTGGCAGATCATGCAGCGGGCCGATCATCCCGACGCTAAGGCGGCCAATGCGCAGGCGCTGCACGATCTCGAGAATGGCGCCACTGGACTTGCGCTGGTGTTCGCCGGCGCCAATGGCGCTTACGGTTTTGGGCTGGAGCCTTCGGCGGAAGCGGTCGCCCAGATCCTCGACGGCATCTATCTCGATGCCGGCATCGGCATCGAGCTTCAGGTCGGTCCGCAGTCGCGGATGGCGGCGATCCACGTCGCCGAATACATCCAGCGCAAGGGGATCGATCCTGCCGCCTGCAACATCCGTTTCGGTCTCGACCCGCTCGGGGCCTGCGCCGTGTGGGGATCCAGCCCCTATAGCTGGTCCGAGATCGTGCCCGCTGTGACAAGCGCCATCAAAGGCCTCGCCGCGCTCGGCTTCAAGGGGCCGCTCGCAGCCGCTGACGGGCGGGTGATCCACGATGCTGGCGGATCGGAAGTCCAGGAACTGGCGTTCGTTCTCGCCGCCGGCGTCGCCTATCTGCGCGCGATCGAAGCGGGCGACGTGCCGCTCGAAGACGCGCAAGGTATGGTCTATGCGCGGCTTTCCGCCGATGCGGACCAGTTCCTGACGCTTGCGAAATTCCGCGCGCTGCGGCTGTTGTGGGCGCGGATCGAACAGGCCTGCGGGCTTTCGCCCGAGCCGTTGTTCATTGCCGCCGATACTGCCTGGCGGATGCTGACCCAGCGCGACCCTTACGTGAACATGTTGCGGGCGACGATGGCGACCTTCTCCGCCGGCCTTGGCGGCGCCAACGCCATCACCGTGCTGCCGCATACGCTGGCGCTGGGACTGCCCGATCCATTCGCCCGGCGCGCCGCGCGCAACACCCAACTGGTGCTGCTGGAGGAATCCAACCTCGCCAAGGTGTCCGATCCCGCGGCCGGCTCCGGCGGCATCGAAACGCTCACAAGGCAGCTTTGCGATGCCGCGTGGTCGCTGTTCCAGGAGATAGAAAAGGCCGGCGGCCTGTTCGCCTCCCTCGAACAAAACCTGATCCAGCGCAAGGTCGCCGCCACCCGCGCCGTGCGCGAGGCCAACATCGCCAAACGCCGCGATGTGTTGACCGGCGCCAGCGAGTTTCCGAACCTGCACGAGGCCGAGGTCGCGGTGCTGGATGCGAAGCCGATTGCGCTGGCGCCTTATGGCGAAGCGAAATTCAAATTCGATGCGGTGCCACCGATGCGGCTGGCGGCGCCGTTCGAAGCCTTGCGCGACAAATCGGACGACAGGCTCAAAAGATCAGGCGCGCGGCCAAAAATCTTCCTCGCCAATCTCGGGACGCCCGCCGATTTCACCGCGCGCGCCGCCTTTGCCAAGAGCTTTTTCGAAACCGGCGGCATCGAGGCGATCGACACATCAGGGCTTGCCGACCCGGAAGTGCTGGGTACCGCGTTCAAGGCCTCCGGCGCCGCAACGGCGTGCCTGTGCTCCTCGGATAAGGTCTATGCCGGCCAGGCAATTGCAGCCGCCACGGCCCTTCAAGCCGCCGGCGCAAGGCAAATCTATCTGGCAGGCCGGCCCGGCGAACAGGAAGCCGCGCTGCGTGCGGCCGGCGTCGGCGATTTCATCTTTGCCGGCGGCGATGCGCTGGCAATGTTGCAGGACGCCTGGCGGCGGATGGAGTGAGCATGGCATCTGAGATCAAATCCGTTCTGACCGGCGGCTGCCAATGCGGCGCGGTTCGCTTTGCGCTGTCGGCACCGCCGGCCAAGATCAGCATCTGTCACTGCCGGATGTGCCAGAAGGCGTCGGGTGCGCCGTTCGCTTCCTTCGCCGATATAGAACATACAGATTTCAGCTGGACCCGCGGCAAGCCGGCGGCGTTCAAATCCTCTTCCATCGCGATGCGCGATTTCTGCGCCGACTGCGGCACGCCCCTGAGCTTCCGTCGCATCGATGGCCCGCGGATCGAGATCATGACCGGCGCGTTTGACCGGCCGGACCAGATCGTGCCGACGCGGCAATTTGGCACCGAATCCCGGCTCGGCTGGGTGGTCGGCATCGCCAATCTGCCGAGCCAGACCACGCTCCAGAATTACGGCCCGGAGAAGCTCGGCACCATCGTCAGCCACCAGCATCCGGACCATGATTAGAGCGTTTTCAAGCGAAGTGGAGACCGGTTCGCGTTAAGAAAACGCGTCAAATCAATAATCCTGAGCCCTTTTCGTTTCGATTTCATCGAAACGAAAAGGGCTCAGGGGGTAGCGACCCTCGACCGTCACAGTGCTATATTGGTGACCCATGACCCGCATACCGAACTTCGCGAATATCGCGTTTGAAAAAACCGCCCCTGCCGCGTTTGCGGCCGGCGCCGAGCCGTGGCTGACGCCCGAGGGCATCCTCGTAAAGCCCGCCTACAGCGAGGCCGATCTCGAAGGCATCGACTTCCTTGAGACCTGGCCGGGCATTGCGCCCTATCTGCGCGGCCCCTACCCGACCATGTATGTCAACCAGCCCTGGACCATCCGGCAATATGCCGGGTTCTCCACGGCGGAAGATTCCAACGCGTTCTACCGCCGCAACCTCGCGGCTGGGCAAAAGGGCCTTTCGGTCGCGTTCGATCTGGCGACGCATCGCGGCTATGACAGCGACCACCCGCGCGTCACCGGCGACGTCGGCATGGCCGGGGTTGCGATCGATTCGATCTACGACATGCGCACGCTGTTCTCGGGGATTCCTCTCGACCAGATGAGCGTATCGATGACCATGAACGGCGCGGTGCTGCCGATCCTGGCGCTGTTCGTGGCGGCTGCCGAGGAACAGGGGGTGCCGCCGGAAAAACTGTCGGGCACCATTCAGAACGACATTCTGAAAGAGTTCATGGTGCGCAACACCTACATCTATCCGCCGGCGCCCTCGATGCGGATCATCTCCGACATCTTTGCCTACACCTCGCAGAAGATGCCGAAATACAATTCCATTTCGATCTCCGGCTATCACATGCAGGAAGCCGGAGCTACGCAGGACCTCGAGCTTGCCTATACGCTGGCCGACGGCGTCGAATATCTCCGCGCCGGGCTTGCCGCCGGCCTCGACGTCGACCGCTTCGCGCCGCGGCTGTCGTTCTTCTGGGCGATCGGCATGAACTTCTTCATGGAAGTCGCCAAGATGCGCGCCGCGCGGCTGTTGTGGGCCAAGCTGCTGACGCAGTTCAACCCGAAGGATCCGCGCTCGCTGTCGCTGCGCACGCATTGCCAGACCTCGGGCTGGTCGCTGACCGCGCAGGACGTCTTCAACAATGTGATGCGCACCACGATCGAGGCGATGGCGGCCACCCAAGGCCACACGCAATCGCTGCACACCAACGCGCTCGACGAGGCGCTGGCGCTGCCGACCGATTTCTCCGCGCGCATTGCCCGCAACACGCAATTGTTCCTGCAACAGGAAAGCGGCACCAACCGCATCATCGATCCCTGGGGCGGCTCTTACTATGTGGAGCGACTGACCCGCGATCTCGCCGCGAAGGCCTGGGGCCATATCCAGGAAGTCGAAGCGCTCGGCGGCATGGCGAAAGCGATCGAGGCCGGCGTGCCCAAGCTACGCATCGAGGAAGCCTCCGCCAAGACCCAGGCGCGAATCGACGCCGGACGGCAGGCGGTGATCGGCGTCAACAAATACAAGCCGGTCAATGAGGCCGCGATCGATGTGCTGAAGGTGGAAAATTCCACCGTGCGGCGGTTGCAGATCGACAAGCTGAAGCGGCTGCGTTCCGAGCGCGACCAGAAGGACGTTGATGCGGCGCTTGCGGCGCTGACGCGCTCGGCCGGCGAAGGCAACGGCAATCTCCTGGCGCTCGCCATCGATGCCGCGCGCGCCAAGGCCACCGTCGGCGAAATTTCCGACGCGATGGAGAAGGTTTTTGGCCGCCACCGCGCGGAAATCAAATCCATCACCGGCGTCTACAAGCGGGAGGCGTCCACCATGTCCAACCGGGTCGAAAAAGTGCAGGCCCTGATCGATGCGTTCGAGGATGCCGAGGGCCGCAGGCCGCGCATTCTGGTCGCCAAGATCGGCCAGGACGGCCACGACCGCGGCCAGAAGGTGATCGCGTCGGCCTTTGCCGATGTCGGCTTCGACGTCGATATCGGGCCGCTGTTCGCCACCGCCGACGAAGCGGCCCGCCAGGCGGTGGAGAACGACGTCCATATCCTTGGGCTGTCGTCGCTGGCGGCCGCCCACCTCACCGCGGTGCCGGAATTGAAGGCCGCGCTCAAGAAACATGGCCGCGAGGACATTATGATTATTATTGGTGGCGTGGTGCCGCCCCAGGATTACGAGGCGCTGTACAAGGCCGGCGCCGAAGCGATCTTCCCGCCGGGCACGGTGATTTCGGATGCGGCCGAAGAACTGATCCACAAGCTCAATGCAAGGCTGGGGCATAGCGAGGCAGCGGAGTAGCTGATAGACTGAGGCACTCGTAGAATCCGTTCAGGCCCATGACGCGCGAAGAGATCATTGCAGCGATACGGAAGAACGCTGACGCGATAAGGGCGGAAGGCGTGACCAAGCTTGCCATTTTCGGCTCGCGCGTAAGGGGCGACAATCGCCCTGACAGCGACATTGACGTCCTTATCGAGATCGAACCAGACGCCTCATTCTCGCTTCTCAACCTGATCGACGTTCAACACATTATTGAGGATGCAACGGGATTACAGGCGCAAGCCACCATGCGACGATCCCTTCCGCTCCGGTTCGCGGAGCGAATTGCGGACGACATCGTCGAAGTGTTTTAACGTGCGACCAACTCTCGCGGACCGGATCGGGCATATCGCTGCGGCGATCGATAGCATTCGAAGTATCTTGGCCGGGCATACACGCGAAAGCTTTGCCAACGATCTTGTAATTCGATTGGCCGTGGAACGATTATTCGAAGTCATCAGCGAAGCCTCCCGGTTCATTCCGTCAGACCTAAAGGCAAAAGACCAGACCATCAATTGGCGAGGGTTGGCGGATCTCGGAAACTGGCTGCGCCATGCCTATCATCGGACCGACGCGGATCTGCTGTGGAGCATGACCGAAGACGATCTCGGGCCTCTCAAGAATTTCGTCGAACGGATTTCCAAGGAAACGAAACCTTGAATCTCCTCAACAAATCGTGCATGGCGCTTCTGTTTTTTGCCTTGCCAATCCAGATCGCCACCGCCGCCGAACCAAAGCGCGACTTCGCGATCAAGACCAAATCGATCGGGGCCAAAGTGTCCCTCGACGCGAAGATCAAGGCGGATGCGGCGCTGGCACTGGCGACCTGGCCTCTCGCCTGAATCGCGCAGCCGATGTAAACCAAGCCATGCCCGCGCCGAACTCACCTCCGGATATTGCAAAACTCGCCACTGACCTCCGCGCGGGCCACCGCGCGGCGCTGGCGCGGGCGATCACCCTGATCGAGAGCCGCCGTGGCGATCACCAGGCGGTCGCCCGCGATCTGGTGCAGGCGCTGCTGCCCGATACCGGCAAGGCGGTGCGCGTCGGCATCACGGGATCGCCCGGGGTCGGCAAATCAACCACCATCGACAGGCTCGGCATGTTCCTGATCGAACGTGGCCACAAGGTCGCGGTGCTGGCGGTCGATCCCTCTTCGGCCCGCACCGGCGGCTCGATCCTCGGCGACAAGACGCGGATGGCACGGTTGTCGGCTTCCGACGATGCCTTCATCCGGCCCTCGCCTGCGTCCGGTACGCTCGGCGGCGTCGCCGCAAAAACCCGCGAGGCGATGCTATTGTGCGAGGCCGCCGGCTTCGACGTGGTGCTGGTGGAGACGGTCGGCATCGGCCAGTCCGAGACCGCGGTCTGCGACATGACCGATTTCTTCCTGGCCTTGATGCTGCCCGGCGCCGGCGACGAATTGCAGGGCATCAAGAAAGGCCTGGTCGAACTCGCCGACATGATCGCGATCAACAAGGCCGATGGCGACAACATCAAGCGCGCCAATCTCGCGGCCGCCGAATATCGCGGCGCGCTGCATATCCTGAGCCCGCGTTCCGAGCACTGGCACCCGCCGGTCCTGACCTATTCGGCGCTGACCGGCACCGGCCTGGAGGCGCTGTGGCAGAAGATTCTGGATCACCGCACTGCGATGAACGCGTCCGGCGAATTTGCGGCGCGGCGGCGTGAACAGCAGGTGAAATGGATGTGGTCGATGCTGGAGCAGCGGATGATGGCGCGGCTGCGTGCCGACGCAGGCATCCGCGCCAAGGTGAAGAAGACCGAGGCCGAGGTGGCGGACGGCCGCATTACGCCAGCGGTTGCCGCCGAACAGATCGCGGAGATGCTGCGGTGAGCGACAAGCTGCGTATCCTCATCACCGGCTTCGGTCCGTTTCCCGGCGCGCCCTATAATCCGACTCAGGCGCTGGTGCAGCGGCTGCTGCGGCTGCGCCGTCCGGCCTTTTCCGATGTCGAACTGTCGGGCCATATCTTTCCCGTTACCTATAAAGCAGTCGATCTGGAATTGCCGCAGGCGCTGGCCAAACATCGCCCGCAGGCGCTTCTGATGTTCGGCCTCGCCGGCCGCACCGCGCATCTGCGCATCGAGACCCGCGCGCGCAACGCCGTCACCATGTTGTGGCCGGACGCGGCGCAAACCCGCGTCCGCAAGGGGTCGATCGGGCTTGGACCGGACGCAATGAAGTTCGGCCCGCATACGCTGCGGTTGCTGCGCGCAGCACTCGGCACCGGCATCGATGCGCGGGCCTCGCGCAATGCCGGAAGCTATCTCTGCAATTATCTGAGCTGGCGCGCCATCGAGGCCGTCGGCACTGACGACCATCTGCGGCGGGCCGCGTTCGCGCACATACCGCCGCTCGCGCGCGGCGGTGCATCGCGACACAAAGGCAGCCCGCGCATCACGCTGGAAGAACTGGTCGATGCCGGCGAGGCAATGCTGCTGGAATTGATCACGTTGACCAGGCAGGCCGTTCGCGAGACCGCATAGGCGCTTCTCCGGGCAAACAGCATCAGGCCAAGGTTAACCCTACCCCCAACAATCGCCTTGTTCCGCCCTCGTGTTCACCATGGTCAGCCGCATTTTCGCGCTAGCTAGGTTTCAAGCTGCGAACGCCGCAGCCGCATTGCGCGAGGACCCTTCAATCATGGACGTCAAACGCCGCCATTTCATGGGCGTTTCCGCCGCCGGCGTTGCCGGCGCGTTGGCGATGTCGCCCGACAGCGCGCGTGCCGCGCAACCCACCTCGATTCTTGGCCGCGACGCCACGCAATATGGCGTCCGTCCCGGCAGTCCCGACGATCAAACCAAAGTCCTGCAACGCGCGATCGACGAGGCCGCGCGGGCGCAGGTGCCGCTGGCGCTGCCGCCTGGAATCTACCGCACCGGCCTGCTTCGCCTGCAAGGCGGCACACAGCTGATCGGCGTCCGCGGCGCGACCAAATTCGTCTTCAATGGCGGCGCATCGATGCTTCAGGGCGAAGGCGCCGGTGGCATCGGCCTGTCCGGCATCATGTTCGACGGCGGCGGCATTCCGCTGCCGACGCGGCGCGGCCTGATCCATTGCACCGGCGGACGCGATATCCGCATCACCGAGTGCGAAATCACCGCGAGCGGCGGCAACGGCATCTGGCTCGAACAGGTTTCCGGCGACATCAGCGGCAATATCTTCACGAAAATTGCGACATCAGCGATGGTGTCGTTCGATGCACTGGGCCTGATCGTCTCGCGCAACACCATTGCCGGCACCAACGACAACGGCATCGAGATCCTGCGCACCGCTGTTGGAGACGACGGCACGCTGGTGGCAGACAACCGCATCTCGGACATCAAGGCCGGCCCCGGCGGCTCCGGACAGTATGGCAACGCCATCAACGCCTTCCGCGCCGGCAATGTAATTGTACGCGGCAACCGCATCCGCAATTGCGATTATTCGGCCGTGCGCGGCAATTCGGCGTCGAATATCCAGATCACCGGCAACAGCGTCAGCGACGTCCGCGAGGTGGCGCTCTATTCGGAATTCGCGTTCGAGGGCGCTGTGATCGCCAACAACACCGTCGATGGCGCGGCCGTCGGCGTCTCCGTCTGCAATTTCAACGAAGGCGGCCGCATCGCCGTCGTGCAGGGTAACGTGATCCGCAATTTGTTGCCGAAACGGCCGATCGGCACTGCGCCGGATGACGATGCCGGGGTCGGCATCTATGTCGAGGCGGACAGTTCCGTGACCGGCAATGTGATCGAGAATGCACCCTCGTTCGGGATCGTGGCCGGCTGGGGCAAATATCTCCGCGATATCGCCATCACAGGCAACGTGATCCGCAAGGCCTTTGTCGGCATCGGCGTCTCGGTAGTGCCGGGCGCCGGCACCGCGCTGGTCAACAACAACATGATTTCGGAAAGCCCGCGCGGCGCCGTGGTCGGCCTCGATCACGCCCGCGCCATTACGACCGACCTGTCGATCGACGGCGCGCAACGTTATGCGCAGGTGGTGATCGGGACCAACGCGGTGCGGCGGTAGCGCGTCAATCCTACAACGCGTTCCTCAGCAGCGGATAGCGCTGCTCGATCACGTCGAGATCGAGCGGCGGCGGCAATACATCGTCCAGATCAGGCGCATCGGATACGGACGGAGCCTCCGCAGAGGCCGCCAGCACGCTTTCCAACGCGGAAAGAACGTCGCCCGGGATATCGCGCGGCGGCGGCTCGGCCGGCATTTGCGCCGGCAACGGCTGAAGGCGCTGAACGGGCTCGGGCATGTAGGTGCTGCGCGGCAAATTCGATCGCTCACGTCCGAGCCAGGAAAGGTCGATGGCACTATTGTCGAGCGAGGCCTCGCGCATTTCCAGATTGCGCCAGACTTCCACAGCGGCCTTGGCTTCCCGAATGTTTTCGAGAAATGCCCGCTCTGAGTGATAGCGCCGCCAGCGTCCGGTCTCGAACAGTTCGGTGAGATGTTCCAGCCGTTGTTCCGCAAGATTGCACCAGCGTGCAACGATATCGCGGCCACGTGCCACGTCTGCATGATGTGTCATGAACCAGCCCGTAAGGAGAGGAACGGACGCAGACGCAACCGAGACGAATCAATTGGACGTGAGAGGGATATTCTGTGGAAAACTTCTTGCTTGTCCAGTACGTGACACTACCGAACGCGTCACGACGAGAGAAACCCGCATGGATACGGGGTTATTCGTCCTATCCACAGTCAAGCCGCGCGGTGGCATGGCGGCGTTGCGCTGGTGATGCGGAGATTTCTTCAAGCGGCCGTTCGGAAAAGACCGGTGCGCAACGGCATCCGGCTTGGGTAAATCGGGGCACACACCTCACGCGAACGAGGCTTTTGGAACGGAAAACGGTGCTGAAAAGAAAAGACCCGTCCGGGGGGACAACCGGACGGGTCAAGCCATATGGGCGCTTGGGGTGGATGGGCGCTCGCGCCGAATACAGCCGATGGGGAGGGATAACCGCTCCCACATTCATTAGTCGCAGCAGGCTCGCCGGACGTTCAAAACATCGGACGATTTTTTTAACTTTTTATTCGGAAGGTCGCGGCCGAAAATCACCGCGCCGCGGGGCGATTGACGTCATTTGCGGCCGATCTGTCCGATGCCATCGACGGCACGGAGTCGTTCATCGCCCGGCTCACGGAAGCGTTATCGGCAGCCGGCACTTTTTCGGAAGCCGGCTTGCCCGAAACCGCAGCGACCGGCACCGACGGTGCCGCGACCACGGCAGTGACCGCGGCAAACGCATCCGCCTCCCCTGCCCCGAAAAGATCGTCGCGACCGGGGGCGCCAAGATCGCGGGCAGTCTTCTCCAGGATCGCGCGCACATCGTTCGGCTTCAACGCAGGATTGCGCTCCAGAATCAACGCCGCAACGCCGCTGACATAGGCAGCGGAGAAAGAGGTGCCCGAGGTGATCTGGTATTTGTCGTCCGGGGCCGGCAGGAAGATATCGGCGCCGGGGGCGGCGACGGAGATGTAGTTGCCGCGGTTCGACGCCGCGAACAGCTTGTCCTGCGCGTCGGTCCCGCTGACCGCAATCACGTTCGGATTGGCGGCGGGATAGAGCGGTGGCGATTTGGCGCCGGCATTGCCGGCAGCGGCCACCATCAGAATACCCCTGAACGCGGTCGCGGCGATGCCGCGCTCGATCAGGGGATCCTTCGGGCCGGCAAAACTCATGTTGATGATCTGCGCGCCGTGCTCGGCCGCATAATCCAGGCCCCTCAGGATCACATAGGAGGTGCTTTCCGCACCCCCGGCGCCGGCACCGAATGCACGGATCGCCAGCAGCCGCGCCTCCGGCGCGCTTCCCATCAGCTTGGCATGCGCCACGATCGCACCGGCGATGCCGGTGCCGTGGACATGCGGACCTTCCTTGCTGCCGAGCGCATCGAAGCTATCGGCGACCGAATTGGCAAGCTCGGGGTGTTTGACGTCGACGCCTGAATCGATCACCGCAATGGTGACATTCATACCGCGGGCCAGCGTATGCGCCTGCGGCAATCGAAGTTGGGCGACCGCATATTGCGCGACGTCGCCCTCGATCGGGGTCTTCTTCTGCTCCGGCTTCTGATCTTGCAGCATATAGCGGAAATTGAACTGCACCGACTTCACGCCGCCACCGCTGTCGGCGGCGAATTCGCGGCGGACGATGTCCGCCGGGCGCCGGTCGATGATGCGGAACAGGCCGATGGTGCCGCCGATCAGCGGAAAGTCCTGCGATGAGAGCCGCTCCAGGCCATGACGCCGCGCCAGTTCGTCGGCTTGCGCAGGCGACAGCGCGCTGTCGAGCTCCGCCACCAGTTCGTTCTGGACGGTGAGCAGATTGATCGCCGCCTGCGGTGACGAATTGTTACGCGAGCCGCCGCTCTTGTTCTTGGTCGAGACACCGATGCCGCCGCCGCCCGTCGAGACAACAGGACGATCGAAGCATTCGCCATCGGGGCCCCGATTGGCGTATTCGCAAACCGGATAGAGGTTGTGCGAATAGCGCGCATAGGGCGGCCTCGATTCCATGCCTATCCGCGAAACGCTGATATGCGGACCCGGCATTCGCATCACTGAAGTCGTGTCGCCGATCCGTGGCCCTGGCGTTCTTGCGATGACAGTGACCGGAGGCGTTCGCGCAATGGTGGTGACGCCGACGCTGGAGCGGCCGGCGATACCCGGATTGACCCGCGGTGCCACCGTCGGATTGATCGTCGTGACCCGGGAATCGATATGAAGGCTCGGCGTGCGCATGATGCTTTGCGCATGCGCCACTGAGCCGCCGAGAATGGCCAACGGCAACGCCAGCGCTGACAATGCCGCGCGCTGCGCCTTCATCCGCCAATTCACGCTCGGGTGGGCCATGGAACCTCGGCTTGGTCAGGCACGCGGCACACGCCTTACGGCGTCGCCACCGCAAGACTAACGATCTTCTCACCTTGCAGCCTGCTCAGCAGGCCTGCGACTTCGTCTTTGCCCATTGCGCGGCTGCCGAACTGGAGCCGGAACATGCCGCCCTTGGCGCCATCGACGATCGTGGCCTGATAATTGTCCAGCAATGCGGTGATGTCGGCGACACGCGCTTCCGGCGCAAACCGCACCAGCGCGCGCGGCGGCGCCACTGAGGCACCGAGATCGCGGGTCACCGGTCCCGACGGTTCGTTCAAGCTCAGCGAAGCGGTCTGGAACGACGCGGTCTGGTTCATCAGCACCGCGCCGATCACGCCGGCCTGCAACAGCAGCAGCACGGCGCCGAGGCTCGCTGACCAGGCCAGCGTCCGCGGCGAAAGCCTGGAGAAGAATTCCGAGATCTGCGCCGAGAGGCTGGTCGACAGCGATGGCTTGCGCACGGGCTCTCCGTCGATCGCGGCAAACAGCTTCTGCATGGCGCGCGCGGACGGCGCTCCCAGGCTCTCGTTGAGATGAATGGTCTCGGCGTATTCCTCGCGGATCACGGCGTATTGCCGCGCCAGTTCGGGGTCGCTGGCGAGCGCCTCATCGACGCGGCGCGCATCGCGCGCGTTCAGCGTGCCGGCCGCATGGAATGGCAACAGCATTTCGATTTCGCTGGGCTCTTGATCCAGCATTTTCTTGCTCACTGCCATCATGGCCAACCTCGCTCAATGCCGGCTGCCTTGAGCAGTTCGGCTAATTTCTTGCGCGCATAAAACAAGCGCGTCTTGACGGTGTTTTCCGG
>Ga0307516_10005696_pt1 | contig 14769 bp, 16 predicted proteins | sample 19_EM_MG_FD_203310 | JGI IMG/M metagenome (GOLD analysis project Ga0307516, IMG submission 203310) | Populus trichocarpa ectomycorrhiza microbial communities from riparian zone in the Pacific Northwest, United States - 19_EM | ecosystem: Host-associated > Plants > Roots > Unclassified | place...
TGGGTATGCCGCGGTCCTTGGGGCCGAAGTATTTACTGAGATGGAGGGGATGGTTGAGGAGGTGAGCCATCTTGGATTTCCATTTCAGGAATGTCTGGTTGATGGCTTCTTTAGCAGGACAAGCAGAATGAGGAGGTCTTCAAGTTGAAGAAGGAGATCTCGTGTTTGGAGACGCGTTTGGACTCGGCGGAGTTCTGCATCAGCTCCTGCTTGAGTAGGATGGCGAAGATGGAGGTGTGGATGAGGAAGGTCCAGGATAAGATGGACGGGGTTGTACCTGAGGTCATCGACCTGACCTCTGAGGATGGGGAAGGCGAAGAGGCAATTGGGGATGTCCTCGGGAGCCCCTTCCTTGACCTGGGGCCTTTGAACGAGTCGGAGGCGACCTTGGGGTCACATGTCCTGGGTCCTCTATCCTTGACTCAGATCTTGGATTCTCCGGAGATGGCCTCGGCGGAGGAGATCGAGAGGGCGGTTACCCACATGTACACAGTGGGGTTTGAAGGGCCGGTGACTTCCCAGTAGATAGAACTCCTTCGGTAGACCTAAGGATACGAGTCACCGAGTAAACCGAATAGACCTGACTTGTCCTTGATATCCGAAATGACCGAATAAGAAGATAAGATAAAAGGTGGGGTAAAAGATAAGATAAGGATTGTGTGGAAAGGGAAAGGGAAAACATGTCATGGATTGAGTGAACAAGTGTGGGCGCTTGGGACTTAGGCAAAGAAATGTTGGAAAACGGCGAAAATCATGACAGAAGTAGAATTGATTGAGATGAACAAACAATTCAGTCAGATCACCGTCCAAATACTGATTAACCTGCTCGAGTGACTCACTGAGTTCGAGGGGGATTTCTGGTGTTAAATCCCAATGCAGGAGATGTAAGTGGGGGCACTGATGAGTGAAACTATTAGCAACAACTAAGTGGGGGTGAGGGAAATGATAGAGAGGGTTGATGGAGATGGTGACGATACAAAGGGGGAATCCGTGGAGAGTGCTACGCCACTCAAACACGTGATTGGCACCTAGGAGGAAGGGAGGATGGGTGTAACCCTGGTCTAAGGCGGAGACCGGACAATAGTAAGGTTGGTGGATAAGTTGTCCTGAAGAAAGATTGCTTTGCAAACTTCTGAGGACCCTGTAACTCCAAAGGAGGAGCCTGATGTCGGGAACGGCAACAAAAGCAATGGGGGAGGTAGACTTGTGGGGGTTGGGGAGACCGGTTAAGGGAGCGGACATACAAAGGGCAGGTAGCTGACCTGCCAACAGTTATCAGTAAAGTACTGTGATTCCAAGGGTCAGAGGGATAATCCTCTTACTGTTTATTGGGGTGTTGGTACAAGGGGGATACAGAGAAGAGTGAGATGGGGAGTAGAGGCTACTGGGGCCTCGTATATATACTCCTTAGCTCGTGATCACATGTTGATCACATGCTCTTGTGTGGTACTATTTGGTATACTATGTTTACTTCTATTTATCGTGCCTTGAGTCACTCCTTAGTCTTTTGATAGGTCGTGTAGGTTCTGGCAGGGAATGATGTGGGGAGATCCCCAGATCATGTAACTTCTTGTGTTTCATTCCTGATCAGGTGATCATTTGATGGATGGGGATTTCTCTTTAATATGGCCATGTTGGGTTAGTTTCTGATGGGCGGTGTTTATGATGGTGGCTGAAACGTGCTGTGCTTCTGATGGATGGTGACTGCGCCCTGATGGGTCCATGCATAGGGTCCAGGGTTTGATGGAGTGAAGAGCAGGTCTGTGCGCAGGGCTGAGGGTTATTCCTTTTGGTTATTTATGCTTCCCTCCTCTCCTGACTTTTGCTTTTCTCATCCCCAACCTACACAGTCAACATTCCCCTCCACTACGCTATCCCTCACTTCCTGCTTTCACCCAGCCCCTCAACTCTTCCTTCTCCGACCATATCAATAATGTCTGCCTCCTCATATCCTATGGTAAGTGTCCCCTTCTTGATCGTGTTTGATATGGTCTAATTGGGGATGCTTTTTAGTCTTTTGTTCCTGCTGCTTTCTTCGAAGAGCAGGCCGCTATTGCGGCTCCCTCTCCCGTTCGTCCTGTGTTCGGTGAGGTGCCACCTTTCACCATTGAGGCCCTGCGGGCCGAGATGGATGACTTGTTGGCCTGGTCTGACCAACTTCGTGTGGAATTAGATACCAGGGCTGCCCACCAATATTTGCAGGTGGAACGTCTGGTGTCAGCCAACCGAGAATTGTCAGTCCAGTTCAATTTGCTTCGGGCCAAGTTTGACCATTTTATTGATGAACATTGGCAACCCATGCAGCACTTCACCTGCAGTGTGGTATCCTGCCTTGCCGTCTTTGCAGGGGATGTCTCCTACAAGCTCCCCTTCAATGTTGGAGTTGGAGGCCAGCCTCGGGCTCCTTTCCCTCTGCCACCATCTAGATGCGAGCATCCCTCTCCCAACGCTCCCCTGTCCTCTCAATTCTTCTCCGACACTGGTGTCGGCATCAACTCCCCTGAGTCCCTCCCTTTGCTCCTCTCCCAGTCCTCCCATTCGTCCCTACCTTCCCCTCCATTGTTGTCAGGTTCATGGGACAAGATCGAGCCCCACTTCATCTACTCCCAGCTCGACGCTGGGAGACGTCAACTCTTGCAAGGAGAATTCCTTGCCTTATTCTTGGCGTCAGCGAGCAACTCCCCAGAACCGGGAGCAACAGTTACGTATGGAGTCACAACGGATGTTTCAGACGTTGGTGAAGGAGTACGGAATGGAGGCGGCCCAGGGGGTGTTTGAACAGGCGGTGAGGGAGTTGGGGGTGGAAATGAATCATGATGTGCTGGGCTGTTGTGAGTGTCACTGGGAGGGGCATGACATAATTTATTGCAGACGCTCTCGGCATAACCGGGAGCACCCTTATCACGAATGTCCCATTGCCCAGGAGTGTTGCTAGATATCTTAGATAGATCATCTGGCAATCCATTATTTATTGGTCCTCTCTTTATGTCACAAATCTCATGACATAACTGTGTGACGTCCTGAGTGCTTATCTGTTGAACTCGGGAAGTTCGACCCGCCTTTATAACATGCGCCTTATGGCCGCATTGTGTAATGGCGCCGTTAGAGGGCAGCCAGTAGATAGTCACGTGATCATATGTCACACATCAGTAACGTGTGAAACATCACTCCTATGTTTGTATATATACCACATTAGGCGTGTGAATATGATCTAACACTTCTTGCTCTTAACTTCTACCATCCACTAAGCAACCCTCTCACCCTACCAGGTAAGTCATTGCGTCCTGTATGGCGCTGACCTCGCGTCTGCTCAACATTATCTGTGTTCACGACAGAGCCAGAGTTGACTTGGGAGGGTGTCCAGAGGAGTATTGACTCCATGACTACAGCTTGGGTGGACTCCTTGGTAGGGGAGGAGTTGGACATCACTCCAAAGTAGATAGTCCCCCTATATGTCTTCCTCATGGGCCAAAGTTTCTAGCCCAAGTAATCCAAGATGACCATGATCACCTTCTTGACCGAAATGACCAAAGAAAGATAAGAGATAAGATAAAGAAAAAGGGACATGAGATAAGATATGAGGAGTGTGGGAACATGTCATGGTTGAGCGACGTTAAAAGAGTGTGGGCGCTTGGGACTTAGAAGAAAAAGGTGAAAAAGGTGGAAAACCGGTGAAAATCATGACAGCTACTATTTTTTTTTCCAAAAGTGGTTTACCACTTTGCAACAGACTATAAGGTAAGTTGTGTTACTGTTGGATCTAAGCCTGCTTGCTTGCCTCAGGTTGATTGTTATCACTTTGTGAATCCTGACCACTCCCCCCATTGATATCATTACCCTTTGCTCAACCAATCTAACAATTTTATCCATTTATATATGTTAAATTCTCATCTAGATGGTCTAGATTCTGACAGTATCTCCCCAAAAAGGATTGCTTGGGCACCTCATTTTGATGCACTGCTGAAATAAATATTGTGATGAGTGAATGAAGTATTGGCCATAACTGGTGGGAGGTTGGGAGCTGGGTCAGGGGAGGTCCACAGCTGCTGTTGCACTGGTGCAGAGGAGTGGCAAGGGTAACAAAAGAAGGGAGAGAGCTCAAGTTAGAAGTTAGCCGGTGCAGGGTAAGGCAAGATAGCTTGGACATGGAGGGTTCTGGCCAAGTTAACTTTTGAATAAACAACATTGCGCACCCTCCCATTGTTCAGACCCACCGCATAGACTAGTTTGGGCCAGTCCCACAACAAATGATTCTGTTTCAGGGTGGTATGTATAATGGTTTACGGAAAGACAAACACATCCGCATTAGGTGCCACGCACGCACAAATCGCACTCAGGCGAAAGCAAGAACAGACGGTGAATATGAAGCGCAGGTAGAAGTCTCGCATTATTCTAATCTTCCTACCGTCGTTGCTTTTCTCTCCATCCTAGTCACACTGTCCAAGAGTGAGTATGTTGGATAATATACGGGGATTATGGAGACAACGTACCACCGAGACACCATCAGCCTTGGTGTTCATGATGAGGGCGACGATGAGACCATAGAGACCCAAGACTTCGGCGAAAATCAATATAAGAATCTGTACATTCCAAAGTCAATAAACGCATCCACTCCTGGGCGGGTGCACTAACCATTCCGACGAAGAGCCTTGGCTGTTGCGCAGTACCCCTAACACCAGCGTCGCCGACAATCCCAATAGCGAAACCAGCAGCGAGACCGGCAAGGCCAACGGAAAGACCAGCACCAAGTTGAACGAAGCCCTGGAAGAGGGACATCTTCGGGGCGACTGCGGATGGTCGATCAATATGTGCGCGAAAAATCCAGGGTGAGATCTTACGATTCCCAGATATCAATACTGAGACGACGAGGCCGTAGATCTATAGTACGCTGGTAAGAACGCGTGGGAACACCAAACCGCGACAAATCTACGCACAGCAATGATACCAGCCATGATGACAGGAATAACGCACCTCATCATCAAATCTGGGCGGAGAACAGACATGGCCGAAATGCCAACACCAGACTTGGCCGTTCCGTAGCTAATTGAGAAGGATGAGCTTACGGACGAAAGTCGTCCAACCACGCGGGGACAAACCTAGCACCAATAGCTTCCGGAACATCAACATCACCCTGCTCATATCCAAGAAAACTAAGGCTCACATGTGAAGATGATGGCACTGGCACAACCCTGTCCGCCCATTAGCAATCCGAGTCTCGCTTCGACCGACCCAAGCCGCGTTGAGAAAGCTCACCATGGCACCGAAAAAGGGAGCATAAACCGGGCAGTATTCAGACATGACTGCTTGGGACGAGGAGTGGGAAGGCTGAAGCTTGGGCAAAGATGAAGGGGTCGGGCTGCGTAGTCGACCGTCGTTGGCTCTGGAAGTGACGAAGTCTGCGGTCGAAGCGCCAACGGGTTGGTGTGTCTGAGTCTGAAAATCAATTACGAATTTATAACCCCGACGGGGCGCAGCCTCCCGGCGTCGATCGGCATCAACGACCCATGGCAACACCGGGCTGGGTTGGTCAAGTACATCGACTGTCTAGATCTACAGGTATGCACATGGCAGGGCACAAAACCACCTTCGCTTCGCTGGCCGACAGTCCTGCTTTCTCCTCCAACTTGGATAATTGTCTTAGCGCGGAGCACTCTAAAGGAGATTGCCCGCGTTCACCTGAAATCCCTCCACACACCGCACCACCTCGTCATGGAGTAGTCCCCCCGCTGGAATGTATGCTGGGGGCGGCTCTACGAGACTCTCGACACTGGGAAATGCCGCATGGGAAAAGGTACCATGGTACCTCTTCGTCCTCCCCGATTGCATGTCCACCAGTTGTGAGGCATTTTCGTGTCCACTCTGTAAATTTACGCAGCCCGTCCCCACCGCCGTTGCTTCACAGCGCGCCGACCTCCTGCGGTGCCGCCTTATAACGAAGCACACTACGGTTGCGAACAACACAACCCACCCTTGATCGCCGCTTTAAGTGCCTGCACACCTACTGACATGGAGACGAAACTTACCTAGTGTGAAGGTGATATTGAACCCTTTACTCCTAAGAACCGAACCTTTCTTCCCCGTTTCCTCCTCTCTGGCATATGCGCGAGTGGGTGCTGCTGGCATGTGCGCAAATCGCTGCGTGGGGGTGTTCGGGATGCTTTGTTGAACGCGAGTGACCTTATGTAGGATCGGCCCAACGACCCTGCTCTACCTTTGGGACTGCCCCCTTGACCTGGAGTTGCGTTTTCCGCATTCAAACGTCCTCTAACGGGAGTACAGATCGATACGCCCGGGGCCATAGGAGTTCAATATGCTGTGCTTGGCGCCCTTGTCCACCAAAATCTCTAGGCGTGACTGCCCGTTGTCTGTATCTGCCCGAACGTCTAGGCACGCGCCGTGAGCCGTGTGATTTTGAGAAATGTAAATTTTCTATATCAGTATGCGTTCTCCCTCCCAGCGGCCCGGGTGTTCCAAATAGCTTCGAGGCGCCCTTCATAATCACTTATCTGACCCGCCCAGTATCACTTTGACAAGCAGCCAACACTCCAACCCCGACAGGCACCACGCACACAAAAACCCGGTATGATGGCCACGGAAGCGTTCTCCAGCATCCCGTTGATGTGAGCCCCCAACTGCGCGTCAGCTCTGGTCGGCCCATACCCACTGAGTCTATTCCTGATAGCGATCTGGCCAACATCCGATCCCTGGATGTCGCAGCCCGAGGGACATTAGCCGAAGAAGTCAGACGTGCTTGCACGGATATCGGGTTTTTCTACGGTTCGGTACCCACCCTGGACGTCATACCAGCGCTCGATCCTGACGAAGTGATACTCGTTTTACCCAGTGAAAAACCATGGGATTTCAGAGGAAACCATAGAGGCCGTCATATCAGCCTCGAAGCGGTTTTTCTCCTTACCAGAAGGGGAGAAGCTCGAGGTATGGTGTTTGTTGTTTTGATGTTCTAATATCCTTACGCTGTTCGGTCATCGCTTGATCCGAATGGGCTTGTTCTTCAGCTGGATATCCGCAACAGCTCGGGCTTCAAAGGGTATCAGCCCCTCCTAAGTAGTAACAATAACCCAGAGAATATGGGCGATATGCATGAGGGATACGAGGTTGGTTGGGAAAGACTGGATCCAACATCCGACGACTCCAAGGTCTCCAACCATGGCGCTATGCCGGGTACAAACGTTTGGCCCAACGAACTCCCTGAGTTCCGAGAAGCCGTCCTCAAGTACTAGTAAGTCGAATTCCGACCCTTTCCTCTTGGTTATTACTCACACACTCCAGTCACGCGGCAGTCGGTGTTGGGAGGCTGTTATTCCCAATATTCGCCCTAGCCCTCGACCTCCCAGAAAACTTCTTCGACGACAAGGTAAGGTGCTACCTCACGTTCTACCGCCTCCCCACCCCAATTCCCAATGGACCTCCCCGCGAGATAACGGTCTGACGATGCCTTCCCATCACTAGACAAAGGGCTCTGCTGCGGTTATGAAAGTCCTCCATTATCCGGCTCAAACTGGACCAGTCGACGACCGGGTCATTGGGATCGGTGCTCACACTGAGTTGAGTCAACGTTCACTCGAACCAATGGAACCCACAATCGTGTAGCCTCCGCTGATGCATCATGTCTCCCCTCCACCATTTGGAACGACAGTTTTGAGGTAGGCCAACCATCCAGACTCCAGAGCAAGGATTCCAGTTCGACGTGTGTTCTCCCAGTGTTTTACGATGTTATGGCAAGAGCCTGGGATCCAAGCCCTCCAGGTGCTCAACCAAGACAAGAAGTGGATTGACGCTCCCCCTATCCCAGGAACCCTCGTGATGAAGTATGTCCTCTAATCAGGTCCAGGCCCGTACGTGAGGCTGACACGTGGTAGCATCGGTGACCAATTCGCCAGGTGGACGAGTACGTCAATCAATAATATTCTCCTAGCGGGTTGACCGCGCTGAACGCCGTACACTGCATCGACTACTAGACGATGTATTCAAATCAACCGTGCACCGAGCCATCAACCGCAGCGGCGCCGAACGATACTCTATGCCTCTGTTCTTCGGAACAGATTATGACGTCAAGCTGGTGGTAAGTGTGTTCAACGATCCTGACATACGCTCCCCGGTCTGACCTTTGGCGACATCGTTGAAGCCGATACCTTCATGTCTCTCGGAGGATAGGCCAGCGAAATACCCTGTTGTCACAGCCGGAGACCATGTCAAGGAGAGGTTGAAGGCTGCGTACAGTCACCTCCACGATAAACAAAAGTCGTAGGACTGCGAGATGGGCGTTTTTCCCCCTAATTTACGTCCGCAAGTCAAGAAACACATGTAAGGACGAGGTACCATCACCAAATGAACACACATACTGGAGACAGTCTGGCACTGTGGCGCAGAAGGTTGCTCGGGCGAAATGGAGCATACCCCAGCTGATCGTAGGGGATTCTGTTCGCGGGGCCTATAGCAATGAAGAATGAAAATCAACAGATTCAAAAGTTGGGTTGGCGCTTTGATAACGCCATTCGTGCTCAGCTGTCATGATCGAAGTTCGAGAATCGTGATGCTAGAGCCTCCGGAGTTGTGTAGAATGTAGAAGGTCAGCTGCGGTTGGGTGGATAAACTTGCCGTATATTGCGTCGGGGCAGTGACCGCTGGCGGGAGTAAGGGTCGTGGACCTCACCGACTACGCAGTCGTGTTGGCTGCGGAGCCGATCGGGTGCATCGCGGACTCGACAAGACGAGGCGGAATGACTACACATCCCGCCCCCCTCATAGTTTGCATGGGAACGATTCAAGCGAGCAGGGTCAAACGATCTTCCCAACAATAGGAGTCTAGATGTTTCGTTGCCCTAGCTTACAACAAGAGTTGATCTGGTAGAAAACCTGGCTTCCTTCCTGAACAATGAGTCATCAGATACGGGAGGTTGGGAGATCGGCTGACCTTCCTAATCTATTCGTCCACCAGGAGTAAGGAGTCCAGCACCGAAAAACCAGTGGCGACGCCACCCTCATCGCTGTTCGTCCCCTTCGTCCTCACCAGCCAACCCGCCTCTTCATGTTTGACCTCCTTGGCACCAGGTCCGAAGAGGGCCCAGCCAAAGATCCCCAGCTCGCTGATAGTCTCCGTCTTGATAGCCCCCTGTGAACCGGATCCCGCACGGACGAGGTAATTGTTCACCCCCTTCGGAGTCTCGATCAGTTCCATCGCAATCCACGCTTCTCGCTCGACCAAAGGGAGGGTATCCAAGAACCCGGGGATAGAGGACTTGTAAACGTTGTTGCCGCCACCTTCGCGCTGGGGCTTCAACACCAACTTTTCCGCTACCGATCTGGCTTTGTTCACTCCTCCGTCGCCGTCCTCGTCCAAACCCCACATACCCATCCAACTATCGCGGAGGAGCGCAACATCAGTTTTAGTGATATTTGGACCATCCCAACGAGCGCGATCAAGGAGGAAGGATTCAAGAACTCCGGGTTTCGCCAGAACTTGCTGGACCTTCTTGCCTCCGGCGAGTTGCAGTTGAATGGTAGGACATTTGATGGCGCATGATCGTTCAAGCAGAAGCCGGGTAGAGAACTGAACTTGAGTGGGGTAGTCGGTGGGGGTATATCCTGCCCTGAAGTAGACGGTGGAGATTTCGACAACTTGGTTGGTAACGGGGTGCTTGACTCTCAAAACCCTTGAAGACGCGTCAACTTCAGCGGATTCAACCAACTCGTCGAAGGTTCGGCGGATAACATGGAGAGAGTGCCTGGCAAGGAGGGCTAGGATGCATATTCAGGAGGAGTAGACAAAGGGTGACTCACTGTTCAAGCAACTCGTATTCTAGGTGCCTCTGGTCGAAGACGTTTCGTTCGTTCGCTTGGACAACGAAGAGTATCTGCGCGCTTCAGGAGATTGAGACAATGGAATCGACTTGCGGCCGAGGTCTCACTTCGCTGACCCATAGGCTTTATGAGCTTCTGCAAGGCCACGCGCTAGTTCAGCGGGGGTATCGTTCGGTGGGAGATTTTCGAAGCTGAAATCGGGGAATGCGCCGAAATATGATGTTGATTTGGCAAGATAGCTGTGGTGGGGCATGAAAACGGTTCGGATCGTCTTATAGTAATGCACAGACCGGTGGAGAGCGGCAGCGTGATAGGATAACGTCCCGAACGACGACGATATGGTGTTGAATTCGACTTGTTTCAGTGACACCTCCTTACTGCCGTCTGGGTTGTGAAGTAAGTAATCCGACCTGAACAAACCCAGGTGCCAGCTCTGCGGCACCCGTCGTCAGAATAAACATTTCACAGAGCTCTCTCACCCACCTGCTGAACACCCTCACCCCGCAACTGTTTCCAACACTCCCACAACTGGCCGGTGAATCGATCCACCTTTCCAACCCCATCCATCCCGCCCATAACTTCGTCCAAGAACTTCTCATCTGTGGCAACGCGTGCGTAAAGGATGTTGTATAGCGGTTGAAACTTCTGTGCTAGCAGGAACTTGGACCGTGGGTAGGGTGTTGGGAAAAGTGCCAAGGGTGCGTGGATCGCGGAGGTTGGTGCTGGAGGTTGGACGTTGCCGACAGGAAGGTATAAGAGGCCGTGAGCAAGCGCATAGGTGGCCGCGAGCCTTGTAAGCTCTAGAATTTCTTTGTCGCCAATATTTGAGGGGGCAGCCATCCCCGCCGACTATTTACAAGTGAGATGTGGTGGGTCGCTGAGATGATGCCTCAGCAGGCGATCGCGTTGGAGCTCGACATCTTCGGGCGAGGAACCCCACTCCCTCGGACGCAGTGCGGGTATACACGCTCCCAGAAACTAGAGGAATATGTGTATGTGACTTTCCCACCCTGCAATGAACGGTGGGGACGCCTTCAACTAAGAAAGGATTTTGGTAACAGAGTATGCATGCGGGATATATACTACAATCTCCCCCGGCCGCTCAAACACTGGTGGAAAAGGCGACCCATGAGTACCGGGCAACGCACAGACAGAGGTGTGTGCCGATAGTACCTGCCCCATTCCAAGAGATGGGTTTCTCGCTCGCCGCATCGTGTATCTGCACGCTACAGGCGTCCCGATCCCGCGAGAACGCTTGGGCCACTGGGACACCCCCGTCCGAGGTGCAAGAGGATAGGTCACCGCCGCCAGTTTTGTGCTTGCTAACCCTGACGCCATCTACCTTCGTCCCCGGGAGGTTGGTGCTCAGGGTCTCGAACACCGGTGGAAACTTGAGCCGATACCTCTGGATCTGCGGTGGTGGATATGGGAGGGAGGTGACGCGTCGTGGGGGGGCTGAGGTATTCGGACAAGGGTGAAGTGGACACAACGCCACCCCATGACGACCAGGATAGGATGAGTAGAACATTGACGGCAATCCTGCAAACTTTTGGCGACCGGTTGGGCGCAGGTGGGGAGGAATCAAGTAGGATGGGGTGTGGACACGGACTCTGAAGCGACTACGGAGTTGGTGGGCAGCATGAGTTTCACTTTCTTCGCGCCACCCGGAGCGAATGGATCCGCCAGCGGACCCGTCCCACCTCGTATGCTTTCGCTTCGGGATCTATAGAACTGACCGCGGCCACTTCGCTGGAGAACCCCGGCCGGGGCAGGCGTAGAAACCGTGATCCTTACCCTCTTTAAACCGCTCGCGGGCCTTCGTTCTTGTTCTTTTGGGGACTTCCCCTAAGTTGATATCTGAATAGGGTTATTAGTTCTTCCTCATTGAGGTGGAGGTGGCGTCCGGGTTGAGTTGTCGATAGGTCGGCGATCCTGGGGATTCAATTGTCCTATTTCAACCGCGACGATACTTGGAATCCTCATAAGATCCTGCGGATTTTCCCGATGCGAACTTTCTGTCGGTTTTTGGATGGCATATTAACGAGATACTCGTTGTCGGGGGACGTGATTGGACTCTGAGGGCGGTACCTCGATCACTGATTCGATGGCCCCGACCTTAATGACATGGACAACCTCACGTTTGCCACACCACAGGCACGCTGAAAATGGCGACGCGGGCACGAGCATGGACCACCTAATGAGTATCTTCCATGGAAAAAATTGGGGTGGGTTTCGCTACCAGTCCTGTCAAGGTACTTGGGTTTCGTTGAAAAATCGAGCGAAAACTGTGCCCGTGAACGTGAAATACAATACCTCGCCATGAGGGGAATTACCGCTGGCAACGTTTTTACAAGGCATTTTTGGGGACCCAAGTAAGGCTTCTGTAATGCAGGCGGGGCCCATTGGTCCACCAGTAAACCCACCAAAAGCCAGAAAGCCGGTGGACTTGGTTTCTCAGTGTCATGGGAAGACCGAGACCGGGGGAAGGTCGGAAAAATGCAACAGAGGATGAGCCTCCCGTAAATGGGAATTTCGTCACACCTACACGACGCATTGTCACGGTCCGCGCGAGGTAGGTGAAAAATCCGGGACGCCGAGAGCTGAACTCCAGAAGCCCAATGAGAAGGTCTTCGCCACGGTTCGACGACCTAGCTACTGCGTGATCACCGTTTGGTTAGAAAAGGCCCTGCGTGTATGGGAGTAGAATATTGGAGGCCAACCTACAGCAGGTCTTAATTCGATGGCCGTTTAAAGTGGCAGAGATAACGACATTCCCACGGCAAGTGCGGCGGTTATCCGCCACATGTCGCTCTAGCCGAACTGAAATTAACCGGCCGCCCATACAGGTGCAGTTTAGCGAGCGCCGGAAACATGTTGAGAAGCGACCGTGGATTCAGTTCTCCTCGCTCCGACCCTCATAGAACTCTTTGAGTGCTTTAGTGGAGTGTGGAAACGAACAGAATCTGGATTGGGAACGCGTAATTAGGCTCGGATTGTTGTCCTCCCCGCGAACTACCCCAAACGCACATACACCTTGACCCCCGACCTCTCCGGTTTATTACCATCGACTGACCGCGGTTTTTTCTAGTAATCACAGTCGCCTTGGATTTCAGCACACAACCCTGTGTGATGCCTTAGGCCTGCTTGAATGAAAGGGGTGAAAGCGTAGATATAAGGCCAGCGTGAACAACGGTGGGGGGTAACAACTCCCACTACCTCACGACCTCACCGTATCTTCAATAACCCTCACCCCTATACACTATGGGCCCCTTCTGTCGCTCTCTTACGTATCTATCCCGGCGCTTCCACTCTCACAAAACCTTCCCTCTCGGAGACGTAAAACATGAAGGGAGCGAGGTACTCTTGTGCCTCGCCGAAGAATCTGTCCAACTCGGGTCGCTCCCGCAGGAAATTGACTTCTCGACCATGGCCAACCCGAGTGCACTACCCGAGGATCTTGTTGACGCCGTTTGTGACCTCAAACCGTTCCTACCGATGGGCTGCGAGCTGTTAGGACAAGGTGACCTGACCATCGTCGGGACACACCCTATCGACGCCGGTGGCTTTGCGGATGTCTGGGTGGGGAAGAGGAACGATGGCACTGTGGTCGCGATCAAATCCCACAGGCAAAATTCCTCTTCCAGCCGCCTTCCCATCTACTCGGTGAGTCACTAATGCTACCAAGCCATGTTGTGTTTCCCTCACGGAAAATTGCTGGCAGAGGTTCTTTAGGGAAGCGTCGACATGCAGCTACCTCAGCGATGACGGCAAGAGTTTCGTACCGTTTATTGGTGTTTATTCCACCCAGGAACACCCGTTTGCCCTCGTTTTTGAGCTCATGGATCATCTGAACCTCAGAATGTATCTGAGGAACAAGCGGAACATCGGGAAGGTGGATCTAGTGCGTCTCTGTCATCACGTCCGTTACTTGTCAATGACTTATCGCCTCGACGCCAGCTGTTGGGGGTTGCTCGTGGTCTGGGATACATGCACGGTCTTGGTATCGTCCACGGGAATCTCAAGATTGTATGTCCCGCCCTTGTACGGCGACCTCGACCGTTGCGCTGACGTCACTCCAGACCAATGTCCTCGTGGATAGTGACGGGCGTCCCCACATTGCAGGTTTGGCGACAGCCTTCATTCCATCTACCATGTTCGGCGAGGACGTCGATCGATCGTGTCCCGGCACGGCCCCGGAACTGATCGACGCTCGGCCATGGGGGTTCACCGATACCGGAGCCACAACGGCCAGCGACGTGTACGCGTTTGGTGTCCTGGCTTGGGAGGTGAACATAAAGTCCTCATCCTCTCCCGATAAACCACTGAACGGAACGGGGTTCATGTTTAGGTTTTCGCCGGGCGACCTCCATTCTCCGAGGAAAATATTGTTGCAGCGGTCCATTCAATGTTGAACGGACGCCGACCGGCTAGGCCCAACCACCCTGAACTCTCTGATCGCGTGTGGAGGGTGATTGAGGGGTCTTGGAAGGTCAATCCCGCCAAGCGCAAGACGATCGCCGAAGTTGTTGCTATCCTTGAAGCAGAGTTGAACGCCAAATAAGTCGCGGTGGCACGTATATATTATGCCCTCCTATATTCTATTGCACTTCTACCGTCCGTGTACGACTGCGTGTCAAGTGTCTATTACTGATCTACCATAACCCTGACCATTTCAACTCCGCGGTATGCCCCCACTGGGCCCACCCCGACTGGAGAAATCGATCTGGTATTTTATTCCCGGGATGCGTGAGAAAGTTCTCGCGTGTGTTTTGCCATTGGTTTGGGAAAACGGGCCGAAAGACCACATTCCGGCCATGGGATTGGTATCCTGTACCGTTTCAACAAAAAATAAATAGCATTTAAATGGGCATTTATTGGGTGTCCCGTCATGTACTATAGGTCCCCGACTCTAAGTCAATATATGCAATTTTGTATCCGGGGGAATAG
>Ga0307516_10005697_pt1 | contig 14767 bp, 12 predicted proteins | sample 19_EM_MG_FD_203310 | JGI IMG/M metagenome (GOLD analysis project Ga0307516, IMG submission 203310) | Populus trichocarpa ectomycorrhiza microbial communities from riparian zone in the Pacific Northwest, United States - 19_EM | ecosystem: Host-associated > Plants > Roots > Unclassified | place...
GCGTTTCTCTCGCACTTCGACCACCAGTTGGGCCGCCTGCTCGACACGCTGGAGCAGATCGGGGTGCTGGACGACACCCTCATCATGCTCATCTCGGACAACGGGGCCTCGGCCGAGGGCGGTCCGACCGGCTCGATCAACGAGATGCTCTTCTTCAACATGGTGCCCGAGGACTTCGACAAGGACCTCACGCATATCGACGACCTCGGCGGAACTCGGGCCTACAACCACTACCCGTGGGGCTGGGCGTGGGCCGGCAACACCCCCTTCCGCCGCTGGAAGCGGGAGGTCTACCGCGGCGGCGCCACCGACCCGTTCATCGTGGCCTGGCCGGCCCGCATCCCCGCCCGAGGCGAGATCCGCCACCAGTACGCCCATGCGATCGACATGGTCCCCACGGTGCTCGACGCTGTCGGCATCCCGGCGCCGAAGACGGTCCGTGGTGTAGACCAGACACCGTTGGAGGGAGTGAGCTTCGCGCACACCTTCGGCGACCCGGCCGCCGCGACGCACCATCACGTGCAGTACTTCGAGATGTTCGGCGAACGAGCGATCGACTACGACGGCTGGCGCGCGGTCTGCGCCTGGCCCGGTGCGTCGTTCGCCGAGGGCATGCAGCAGGGCCACGCGTTCGCCGACCCCATCACGCGCCGCGATCTCGATGAACTCGAGACGAGCGGGTGGGAGCTCTACCACGTCGCAGTTGACCCGACCGAGGCGGTCAACGTGGCCGCCGAGCATCCGGCCAAGCTGCGCGAGCTGGTCACGCTGTGGTGGACCGAAGCCGGCAAGTACAAGGTGCTGCCCCTCGACGGCTCGGTCCAGCAGCGGTTGACGGCGGAGCGGCCCCAGATCGCCGGGCCACGGAACCGCTACGTCTACTACCCCGATGGCGCCATCGTCCCGCCCTTCGCGGCGCCCCCCATCTTCAACCGCCCGTACAGCATCGAGGCGGAGCTCGAAGTACCGGCGAAAGGCGCCGAGGGGGTCCTGCTCGCCCAGGGTGGCGAGGCGGGGGGCTTCACTTTCTTTGTCGCCGACAGCAGGCCCCGCTTCTCGTACAACTACGTGGGACGGGACCGGTTCGACGTGGTCGGCCCCGAGCCGCTGTCGCCTGGACGGCACACGGTCCGCTTCGAGTTCGAGCCCATCGGCAAGCCGGACATCCGCAACGGCAAGGGGGCATCGGGGCGAGGTGAGCTCTACGTCGACGGCACCCTGCAGGCCGCTACCGAATTCCCGCACACCACGCCGCTGTTCTTCGAAATCGAAGGGCTCAGCTGCGGCTACGACTACGGCGCACCCGCTGCGGATTACCAGCCCCCGTTCGCGTTCACCGGCACGCTCGACCACGTCACGGTGGACCTCTCGGGCGACCTCATCGACGACGACGAAGCGACGATGCGCCGGCTCCTGGCTCAGCAGTGACGCCGGCGGGGAAGGGTGAACGATGACAGAGAAGTTGCTGTCGACGTGGCGGCACGGCCCGACCAGGCAGGCGATCATCGACTTCGTCGAGCGGACGCGCGGCGACAGCGGATCGGTTGCCGTCCCGATCGAGGAACGGGTCGCGGTCTTCGACAACGACGGCACCTTGTGGTGCGAGAAGCCGATGCCGATCCAGCTGGACTTCATTCTTCGCCGCCTGGCTGAAATGGCGGCGGCGCAACCGCAGCTGTGCGAACGCCAGCCATGGAAGGCGGTCTCCGAACGCGATTTCGGTTGGTTCGGTGCGCTCATGGCCGAGCACTACGCAGGTGACGACACCAACGTGAGGACCTTGGCGGCGGGCATTCTGGCCGCCTATGCCGGCATCAGCGTCGAGGACTTCGAGGAGCAGTCGAACGCCTTCCTGCGCAGCGCACAGCATCCAACCCTTGGCCGGAGCTATCTTGAGTGCGCTTACGCGCCGATGGTAGAACTGCTCGGCTATCTGGACGCCAACGGTTTCACGAACTACATCGCGTCCGGTGGCGGTCGCGACTTCATGCGACCCGTCAGCCAGACGATGTACGGCATCCCCCGCGAGCGGGTCATCGGAAGCAGCACCACGTTCGCCTACACCAGCAACGGGCGCGGCGGCACCATCATCCACAAGCCCGAGGCTGACTATCTCGACGACGGTCCGGAGAAGCCGGTGCGAATCTGGAACCGCGCCGGGCGCCGCCCGCTGCTCGCGGCGGGGAACTCGAACGGCGACGTGCCGATGCTGGAGTTCACCTACCACGCGGACAAGCCGACACTCCGGCTCCTCCTGCTCCATGACGACGCCGAACGCGAGTTCGGCTACACCGCCGGCGCCGAGCGCGCGCTCGAACAGGCCAAGTCCAACGGATGGACGGTCGTCAGCATGAAGAACGACTGGACGACCGTCTTCTGACCCAGCCATGCACAAATAAGGACGGAGACCCGACCATGTCGATAGACGCTGCGGTCACAAAGATCCTGCAATCCCTTGTTCCCGGCGAGGCGCCGCTTATGGAAAGCCTGGTCCGGATGCACGCCGACGCCCAGGAGCGATCCGGCCTCGATGATCGTACGTACGTCATGGTGCGGCTCGCAGCACTGGTGGCCTCCGACGCTTCATCCGCGTCCTACCTGGTCAACCTGACCGTCGCGGACGAGATCGGCATCACGGCCGACGACGTGCGGGGCGTGCTGATCGCGCTCGCACCGTTGGTAGGCAGCGCACGGGTGCTCTCCGGCGCGGACAAGGCGTTGCAGGCCATCGCCGCCTCGCGGCAGATGTAGGGTCTCCGGCTGCGAGCTATGCGTCGCCCGCGCACCGGAAGCCGATGTTGCCCGAGCAACTGTCCGGGGTATTGGCCATCCGGGCCGAGACCCGGTAGCGGTAGCAATAGGAGGAATGGCAGAGGTACGACCCGCCGCGCAGGGCTCGGCGGTCGCCCGAGGCCGGCCCCGTCGGGTTCTCCCGCGGCCCGTCCCGATGCCAGGTGGCACTGAACCAGTCAGCCGTCCACTCCCACACGTTCCCGGTCATGTTGCGCATGCCGAAAGCATTCGGCGGGAACGCGCCGACCGGCGCGGTGCCGAGGTAGCCGTCTGCCAGGGTGTTCTGGGTGGGAAACCGGCCCTGCCACACGTTCATGCGGTGCTCGCCGCCGGGCCGCAGCATGTTGCCCCACGGAAAGCGCATGCCTTCGAGACCACCGCGGGCGGCGTGCTCCCATTCCGCCTCCGTCGGCAGGCGCAGGCCCGACCAGTGGCAGTACGCGAGGGCGTCTTCCCAGGAGACATGGACGACGGGATGGTCTGCCTTGGCGTCGAGCGTCGAGCTCCCACCCTCGGGGCGCCGCCAGCAGGCGCCGGGAACCTCCCGCCACCAGGGCGCGCCGACCACCCCACGGGTCGGCGGGAAGTCGTCCGGAAGGAGTCCCGCGAAGACGAACGAGGTCCCGTAGTGTTCGGCCGTGGTGACATACCCCGTGGCGTTGACGAACTCGGCGAACTGGCGGTTGGACACGGAGCGGGCCGCGATGCGGAAGGGGTCGACCCGGACGGACCGGACCGGGCCTTCGCCGTCCTCCTCGTAGGCGTAGGCATCGTCGCTACCCATCTGGAACCAGCCGCCCTCGAGCGCGACCAGCTCCGTGTCGCCGGACCCGCCCGGCGCCAGTGCCGGCGCGGGATCCCCGGACCGCGGTCGCAGCGAGGCCACCCGGGCGGGAGCGCAGCAACCTCCGTGCCCCTGTTCGGTCATCACCGCATCCTTCCGCCGCCCGCTGATCCACCGTGCCGCCGCGACCGGCCACCGTCATCATCCGGGGCGAGCGACCTGGACGCCTCCCGATTCAGACTATTCGGTGGCGGATCCACCAGAAGCAGAACGCGGCGAGCAGGGCGGCCAGGCCGATGAAGACTCCGGCCTCCGCCCATTGCAGCGGCCAGAAGTGGCTGCCGGGGTGGTAGAGAACGTCCTGACGCAGGCCGAGCGATCCGAGCCACTGCTGGCACTTGACCTGGCTGCCGTCCGGGCCGCAGGTCGTGAGGTCGACGGGACCGGTGAAGGTGGTTCCGTCGCTCGTGATCGTGCGGTTGCCGACGGTCCAGGCGCCGTCGATCTGCCCGCCGATGATGTTGATCGTGCCGCTGTCGGGGCTGATGGAGATCCCCATGATGTTCTGAGGATCCAGCGCGATCGTCTCGTGCTGGGCCGGGACCAGGTGCGCCCGCGCCCACAGCGGCATGGCCACCACCGCGCCTACGTAGATCGCCAGCGTGGCCGCGATCGCGGGAACCACACGGCGCAGGAGCATCCCGGTCGTGACGCCGAGCAGGAAGGCGAAGAGCGCGTACGCGACGGGCACGATCCCTCGCGACCCGTACAGCAGCGGAAGCATTCGGTCGTGAGAGGCACTGTCGACACGTTGAGACCAGACGGTCACCGCCCAGCTGAGCAGGCCGGTGCTCGTCGCGGCGATCGCGCAACCCGCCGCGAGCTTGACCGCGAGCCAGCGTGTCCGGGTCACCGATTGATTCCACACCAGACGATGAGTGCCGTTCTCGAGTTCGCGGGCGATCAGCGGAGCGCCCCAGAAGATACCGAGCAATGCCGGCAGTACGTACGCAGCGCCCAGCGCGGCGAGGTACGTCGGGAAGGCGGCACTGCTGCGGAACTGGGCGAGAAATACGGTGACGACGCTGGCGCAGTCGCTGTGACAGGCCGCGACGTCGGCGTACAAGTCGGTGATGATGCGCGCGGTGACCAGCAGCAGGACGCCGATCGCCGCGAGCGCCGCCGCGGCGATCACCGTCTGGGCGCGGAACTGACGCCAGGTGAACCAGATCATCATCGGGTGGGCTCCAATACCGGCCGGGACGACATGGCCTGCGACATGTACGCCAGCACCAGGTCTTCGAGGGTGAGTTGTTCGACGGTGAACGACATCGCGTCGAGCGGAACGCCGGCGCGGACGACAAGCGTGGACTGCCGTTCGACGTGGCTTTGCTCGATGACCGCCACACCGTCCGGCAGGTCGTCGAGGTCCCGCCGGGCGCCGGTGAGCCGGAAGTGGCCGGCCACCAGGTCGTCGACGTCGCCGGCGACCCGCACGCGGGAGGCGACCAGCACGATGAGGTAGTCGCAGACGCGTTCCAGGTCGGACACCAGGTGGGAGGAGAGGATCACGCTGGCGTTGTGCTCCGCCGTGAAGCTCATCAGTCCTTTCAGGAACTCCCGGCGGGCCATCGGGTCCAGGCTGGCCACCGGCTCGTCGAGGATGAGCAGCTCCGGCCGTTTCGCGATGGCCAACGTGAGCGAGAGCTGGGCACGCTGGCCGCCCGAGAGCCGGCCGGCCTTCTGAGCGGGGTCCAGGCCGAGGTGGGCGATCCGTTCCTCGGCCGCCGGCTGGTCCCACCGTGGATTGGTGTCGGCGCCGAACCTGAGGTGATCGGCGATCGACAGGCCCGCGTAGGTCGGCGTGTCCTGCGCGACGAACCCGACCTTGGCCAGCTGGGCCGCGCCGGACGCCGGTCGGCCGCCGAGGACCTCGATCGAGCCCGCCGTCGGGGTCAACATGCCGGCCGCCAGCTGCAGCAGCGTCGTCTTACCGGCGCCGTTCGGGCCGACGAGACCGACGACCCGACCGGCCGGGATGTCGAGGGTGCAGTCGGACAACGCGTGGTGTCGTCCGTATCGCTTGGTCAGACCCACGGCCTTCAGCGCGGGGGCGGTCATGTGGACTCCTCGGTGGGTGTGCGGACGGTGGTTGCGATGAGCGCCTCGATGCTTTCGTCGTCCAGCCCGGCGGCGCGCGCCTTGCCCAGCCAGGCGCGCAGCTCCCCGCGCAGCGACTCGTGCGCGGCGAGCGACTGATCGGTCAGGGTGCGGGTCACGAACGTGCCCACTCCCGGCCGGGCGGCGACCAATCCCTGGATTTCGAGTTCTCGATACGCCTTGAAGACCGTGTTCGGGTTGATCGCCACCTTGGCGACAACTTCCTTGACGGTCGGCAGACGTTCCCCCTCGACCAGCAGCCCCAGCCGCAGGGCCTGGCGCACCTGCCGGATCAGCTGCATGTAGGGGGCAACGCCGGAGCGGCCGTCGAGATGGAACTCAATCACCGTGACGTCTCGTTTCACTAGATGCCTAGCACTATAGGGAGAGTACCCGGATGTATGTCAAGCCGCTCGCGGCTACCGTGGGGATCGTGTTGTGGACAGCTGAGGAAATGCACCAGCGACTGGACCGTGCCCGCCGGGTGGTCGCCGGTCATGGCTGGACGGCGTTGCTGGTCACGCCCGGCTCGGATCTGCGCTACTTCACCGGCTATGAGGCGATGCCGCTGGAGCGGCTGACCTGCCTGGTGTTGCCGGTGTCCGGTGAACCGGGCGACGGGGTCGCTGCGGGCGGTGAAGTCTCCGGCGGAGATCGCCGCCTTGGCTGAGGCGGGCGCCGTTCCTGCACCGCACAGGCCATGGCATCGGCCTGGAAACCCACGAGAACCCGTACATCGTCGCGGGCAACGCCGATGTCCTCGCCGAAGGGATGGCGTTCTCCGTGGAGCCGGGGATCTACCAGGCAGGCTCGCACGGCGCACGGATCGAAGACATCGTCGTGTGCACGGCCACCGGGGCCCGGCGACTCAACACCACCGAAACCGATCTGATCCACCTGTAACGACGGTCAGCTGAGTGGGTCCATCCCGTCTGGTCGATGCCCATCAGCGTTTCGGCTTGATGTCAATTCCTTGACACGCGTGTTGTTAACGTTAACACTTTCGGCAATCTTCTGGCTTCCGCGCCGCACGCCACCTCCCGGCGCGGGAGCCCTTTCATGGATATGAGGACACATGGTTGCCGAGCGTCGTCGCGCCAGCCGCCTCCTGCAGGGGGCTGCCGTCTCATTGCTGCTGGTAGCAGGTTTCCTGGTGCTGCCCGGCTCGCCCGCCGCAGCCGACGTCACCAACGGCCTGGTGCTGCGTTACGACCTCAGCCAGACCTCGGGCACCGCGGTGAGCGACACCTCGGGCAACGGCCGCGACGGGGTCCTGCAAGGAGACGCGTCCTGGTCGCCCGGCGGTGGACTCACCCTCGGCGGCACGAACGGTCACGTGAAGCTGCCGGACAACGTGCTGGCCGGGCTCAGCCAGATCACCGTCGCCGCCGACGTGTACATCGACGCGGCGCAGGCCTCGCCATACATGATCTGGGCGCTGGGCAACACCGACTCGGGCGGAGTCGGCAACGGCTACCTGTTCGCCACCGGGAACGCGTACCGGACGTCGATCGCCACCGGGAACTGGAGCACAGAGCAGACCGCCACGTCCGGCTCGGCGCTGACCCGGGGCGTCTGGGCGAGCATCGGCTACACCCTCGACGCCGACGGGGTCGCCACCGAATACCTCAACGGCCAGAAGGTGGCGACGAAGACCGGGGTCACGATCACCCCCGGCAGCATCGGGGGAGGCGCCACGACCGCCAACTATCTGGGCCGGTCGGTGTACAACGCGGACGCCTACCTGCGCGGCAAAGTCAGGAACTTCCGCATCTACGACCGGGCGCTGAGCGCGGCCGAGGCCGCCGAGATCGCCATCCCGGACACCACCCGGGTCGCCGCCGACACGGCTGCGCTGACCCTGGGTGACACGACGGCGGTCACCGACGACCTGACCCTGCCCGCTACCGGCGCGGCGTACGGAAGCAAAGTCACCTGGTCATCCTCCGACCCGGACGTGATCACCGCGGCCGGTGCGGTGACCCGGCCCGCTGCCGACACCGAGGTGACCTTGACGGCGACAGTGAGCAGCGGCTCCACCAGCGACACCAAGGCGTTCCCGGTCACCGTCAAGGCCGACCTGAGCGCCGCTCAGAAGGTCGACGAGGCCCTCGCCGCGCTCACCGTGACCAACCTCGACGACGTCCGCGGCAACCTGAGCCTGCCGGTCACCGGGCTGCACGCGACCATCGTCGCCTGGTCCAGTGCGGACGCCGCCACGATCAACACCACCGGTGTGGTGCACCGGCCCGCGTACGGCAGCCCGGCCAGCAAGGTCGCGCTGACCGCCACCGTCAGCCTGGGCTCGGTCAGCGCCGAGAAGACACTCACCGCCACCGTGCCGGCGCTGCCCGCGCCCGCGCCGCTGACCGGCTACGCCTTCGCCTACTTCACCGGCAACAGCACCGCCGGCGAGAAGATCTACTTCGCCGCGAGCCAGGGCAACAACGCGCTGCGCTGGAACGAGCTCAACGGCGGACAGCCGGCCCTGAGCTCGGCCCTGGGCACCAAGGGACTACGCGACCCGTTCCTGATCCGCTCGCCCGAGGGTGACAAGTTCTTTCTCATCGCCACCGACCTGTCCATCGGCGGCGGCACGTCCTGGGACGACTCTCAGCGGCACGGCAGCCGCTACATCGAGGTCTGGGAATCAACCGATCTGGTGAACTGGGGTCAGCAGCGGCACGTCCTGGTCTCGCCGCCGACCGCCGGCAACACCTGGGCGCCCGAGGCGTTCTGGGACGACTCCCTCGGCCAGTACGTGGTCTTCTGGGCGTCACAGCTCTATCCCGAGTCCGACCCGGACCACACCACCAACAGCTACAACCGGATGCTGTACGCCACCACCCGCGACTTCGTCACCTTCAGCGCGCCGAAGATCTGGCAGGACCGCGGCTCGTCCCGGATCGACAGCACGGTGATCAAGGACGGCGGCAAGTACCACCGATTCACCAAGGACGAGGGCGCCGTCACCGGCTGCAGCGACATCATCCAGGAGCAGGCCGACTCGCTCGTCGCCGTCGACGACGTGTCGGACCCGGCGTACGATCCGGCGAACCCGGCGTGGCGCATCGTCGCCTCGTGCATCGGGCGCGACGCCGGTACCTCCGCCGTCGAGGGGCCGACCGCCTTCAAGGCCAATCCGGGCGACGAATCCGGCTCCAAGTACTACCTGTTCGTCGACGAGTACGGTGGCCGCGGCTACATCCCGCTGGGCACCGACGACCTCGACAACCCGGCGTGGCGGGTCCCCGCGAGTTACTCGCTGCCCGCCAGCCCGCGCCACGGCACCGTGCTGCCGATCACCCAGGCCGAACTGGACCGGCTCACCGACGCACCCGAACCGCTGCCGGCCACAGCGGACGGCCTCGTCGCCCGCTACCCGCTCGATCAGACGACTGGGAGCACGGTCACCGACTCGTCCGGCAACGGCAACAACGCCACCCTGACGGGCGGCGCCACTTGGAGTGACGGGTCCCTCAGCTTCGGCGGCACCAACGGCTACGTGAAGCTGCCGGACAACGCGATGGCCGGGATGCAGGCGATGACCGTCTCGACCGAGGTGTGGGTCGACCAGGGCCAGCAGACGCCGTACTTCCTCTGGGGCCTGGGCAACACGGACTCCGGCGGCACCGGCAACGGGTATGTGTTCAGCACCGGCGACAGCTACCGGGCGGCCATCGCCTCCGGCAACTGGACCACCGAGCAGGGCACCGCGATGAGCGGCTCGCTCAAGCGTGGCTCGTGGCGAACCATCACCTACACCGTCGGCGGCGGCAAGGCGACGCTCTACCTCGACGGCCAGCAGGTCGCCCAGAACGCAGCCGTCACGCTGACCCCCGGCTCCATCGGCGGCGGCGTCACCAAGGCGAACTACATCGGCCGCTCGGTGTACACCTCGGACAAGTACTTCAAGGGCCGGATGCGCGACTTCCGGATCTACAACCGGGCGCTGTCGGGCGACGAGGTGGCCTTACTGGGCGCCAACGCCACGATGGTGTCCGGGGTGACCTTGGACAGCTTGAAGGCCCCTGCGGTGATCGACAGCGACGCCGGCACCATCGTGCTGCCGGTGAAGCCGGGCACCGACCGCACGAACCTGAACCCGGTCTTCAACGTGGCGAGCACCTCGACGGTCGCCGGAGCGGGCGCCGGCGACTACTCCGCCCCCCGGAGCATCACCGTGACCAGCGCGACCGGGGCCACCCGGACCTACACGGTCACCACCCGGGTGATGCGCTCGCCGCTGTTGCCGGGGCTCAACGCCGACCCGAACATCGTCCGCTTCGGCGACACCTACTACATCTATGCCACCACCGACGGCATCGCCGGCTGGGGGAGCACCACCTTCAAGGTCTGGTCCTCGACCGACCTGGTCAACTGGACCGAGCACGGCACGATCCTCGACCTCGCCGACGTGTCCTGGGCGCACACCAACGCCTGGGCGCCCACGATCGCGTACGCGAACGGCAAGTACTACTTCTACTTCTGCGCCGCCGGCAACATCGGGGTGGCGACCGCCGACTCGCCGCTCGGGCCGTTCACCGACTCCGGGGCGCCGCTGATCGACCGGGACGACTACAACAACGCCCAGCAGATCGACCCGGCGGTGTTCACCGACGACACCGGGCAGAGCTACCTGTACTGGGGCAACAGCACGGCGTACGTCGCGCCGCTGAATGCGGACATGACCTCCATCGACGTCGCGAAGCGGCAGACCATCGGCGGGCTCACCGACTTCCGTGAGGGCCTGTTCATGAACAAGCGGAAGGGGACCTACTACCTCAGCTACTCCGTCGACGACACCGGCAGCGAGAACTACCGGGTCGCCTACGCCACCGGGACCTCCCCGTACGGGCCGTTCACGGCGAAGGGCGTGATCCTGAGCAAGGACCCGGCACAGGGCATTCTCGCCACCGGGCACAGCTCGATCATCCAGGTGCCCGGCACCGACGACTGGTACATCGCCTACCACCGTTTCGCCATCCCCGGCGGCGACGGCGTCCACCGCGAGACCACCATCGACCGGCTCTACTTCGACGCGGCCGGCGCCATCAAACCGGTGATCCCGACACTGGAGAGCATCGACCCGCTCGCCTACACCGGAGTCCAGCCGCAGGCGTCGGTCTCCCGGGCCGGAACAGACGGATGGTACGGCTCCGGGGCCACGCTCACGCTCAGCGGCGGCACCGGCAACACCAAGATCGAGTACGCCCTGGGCGATGGCGCCTGGACGACGTACACGGCGCCGGTGTCGTTGCCTGCCGGCTCGTACACCGTGTGGTCTCGCGCCCAGAGCGAGAACCTGATCTACAGCCCGTACGCGTCGCTGCCCGTGAAAGTCGATCCGGAAGCGCCGGCGTCCGCCGTCGCGGTGAAGACTGTCAGGAATCGATCGACTGTCACATTGTCCGCTCAGGACACCGCCTCCGGGGTGGCCTCGATCCGCTACCGGGCGGATTACGGCCCCTGGCAGGTCTACTCGGCGCCCTTCACGCTGATCGGCGTACACCGGCTCGAGTTCTTCGCCATCGACAAGGCGGGCAACGCCGAGACCACGCAACAGGTCACCGTGCCGTTGCAGCCCGACGTGACACCGCCGGCGGTGTTCGGGCTGACCGACCCGTTTGCCCCGACCGGGCACAACGGCTGGTTCACCGGACCGGTGGCGCTCATCGTCATGGCCGTAGATCCGTCCGGCATCGCCTCCCGCGAGTACCAGATCGACGGCGGCCCGTGGCGGACCTACACGGGACCGGTCCCGCTTCAGGTTGGCGTGACGACCGTGAGCTACCGGGCAACCGACGGTCTTGGCAACGTCTCGGCGCCCCGGACCACAACGGTGCGGCGCGATCCGGTGGCGCCGACCGTCACGGTGTCGGTCCGTGACGGCGCCGCACCCGCCAAGGTCACGCTGACGGCGAAGGACTCGGTGTCCGGTGTGGACCTGATCTCCTACCGGGTCGACGGGGGTGCCTGGCGGACCTACGCCAAGCCGTTCGACATCCGCGGCAAGGGCACGCACGCGGTGTCCTACCGGGCAATCGACAAGGCGGGCAACCAGAGCGCGACCAAGACCGTCAAGGTCCACGTCAGCTGATCACGGTAGGCGACCAACTCATGCGCGCCGGCGTCGGCGTCGGCCTCCTGAGGTCGACGGTGACGCCGGCGTCTGGGCCGTCAGCCGATCTCGTGGGCCGACTTCCGACGCTCATGCAGTCGATCGCGACGCTGCTTGGCCGCCTGGGCGCTGCCCAGGCCGGCGCCGTGGGCGATGGTCTGCCACGTCATGCCGCGACCGCGCGCCGACTCCAGCAATCCGAGCTCCAGCGTATCGATGTCGGCGCGCAGGTGGGCGATGAGAGTGAGCGCGGCGGTGATGTCGAAGTCGTCGATGCCGGGCTCGTCAGCTTCCAACTCGGCGGGGTTGGCGGCCAGAAGCATGACGATTTTGACCGCTTCGTGAGGCCCCAGGGCGGTCGGATGGGCATGTCGTCGCCGCTGATCGTCGGTGGCGCCGTGCCGTTCCGTGATCCTCGCGAGCGCTAGCCACTCCCGCTGGCTTCGGGACTGCTGAGGGTCCGGTGGGTTGAAGGAGTCGGTCCGGTAGGTGTCGTTGGACATGCCTCAAGAAACCAGATAAACATTCTGTTGTCAACGAAGCGTTTACGCGCGAAACCGAGTGATCGCGGGCAGGTGCCGTTCGCGCATCTCGTGATCGGTGACCCCGCCGCCTTCCGCCGGGGCCAGGCACAGCACGCCGAGTTTGCCCTGGTGCCGGTTGTGGTGCAGATCGTCGACGGCCTGGCCGACGTCGTCCAGGGCGTAGGTGGCAGACAGGGTCGGATGTATCTTGCCGCGCAGGACGAGCCGGTTGGCCTGCCATGCCTCGCGATAGTTGGCGAAGTGCGAGCCGATGATGCGTTTGACGCTCATCCACAGATACCGGTTGTCGAACTGGTGCAGGTATCCGGTGGTGGACGCGCACGTGACGATCGTGCCGCCGCGGCGTGCGACGTACACCGAGGCGCCGAAGGTCTCCCGGCCGGGATGCTCGAACACGATGTCGACGTCCTCGCCGCCGGTCAGTTCCCGGATGTGCTGCCCGAGACGCCGCCACTCTCCCGCGTTCTGCGTCTGCTCATCGTCCCAGAACTGGTAGCCCTCGGCCTCCCGGTCGATGACGGCTTCGGCTCCCATCCGCCGGCACACCTCGGCTTTGCGGGCATTGGACACCACGCAGATGGGCGTCGCGCCGCCGGCCAGGGCGTACTGCATGGCGTAGGACCCGAGACCGCCGGCCGCGCCCCAGATCAGGATGTTGTCACCCTGTTTCATGGCGGCGCCGTGGTGCGAGACGAGTTGCCGGTAGGCGGTGGAGTTGACCAGGCCGGGGGAGGCGGCCTCTTCCCAGGTCAGGTGCGCGGCCTTGGGCATCAGTTGGTTGGCCTTGACGAGTGCCAGCTCGGCCAGGCCACCGTAGTTGGTCTCGAAGCCCCAGATGCGTTGCTCCGGGTCGAGCATGCTGTCGTCGTGGCCGTCGGGGTGCTCCAGCTCGACCGAGAGGCAGTGCGCCACGACCCGGTCGCCCGGCTGCCAGCGCCGCACTCCGGGCCCGGTGCGCAGGACCAGACCGGCGAGGTCTGAGCCGACGACGTGGTAAGGCTGGTGGTGCCGGGCGGCCAGGCCCCCGGTGCGGGCGTATCTGCGCAGCAGCGAGAACGTCGGCACCGGCGCGAAAAGCGCGCTCCAGACGGTGTTGTAGTTCACCGCGCTGGCCATCACGGCGATGAGCGCTTCACCGGGCCCCGGCTCGGGCGTCGGGACATCCCGGATGTGCAAAGCATCAGCCGGCTTGCGGTCGGGGATCGGGATGCCGTCGAACATGGTCTGCTCGTCCTCGAGCAGCACGGCCGCGCGGTAATGCTCCGGCACGGACAGCGCGGCGACTTCGCCGGCGGACGGCGAGGCGGTGATCGTCTCGATGAACTCAGGCGTCACGGAGATCCTTCCGAATCGTCTGAACAGCTGTGCGGACGCAGACGCTGCCCGGTCGGGACCGGGTTACGTGTGCAGTCCGGTTGCCTGGCCCGACCGGGCGCGGAGCCCGTCGGCGATGACCCGCGAGATGCTTGCGATGAGTGTGGCCGCATGCTCGTTCAGATAGAAGTGACCGCCGGGATACGTCGTCATGGAGAAGCCGCCCGCGGTGTGCTGCTCCCACATCCGGGCTTCGTCGATGGTCACCCGGGGATCGTCGTCCCCGACATGGACGTGCAGCGGACTTCGCACCGGGTCGCCGGGCACCCAGCGGTATGTTTCCGCTGCCGTGTAGTCGCTGCGGATCGCCGGAAGTGCCATGCGCATGATCTCTTCGTCGCCGAGCACCTGCGAATTGGTGCCGTCGAGAGCCTTGAGCTCCGCGATCAGTCCTTCGTCGTCGCGCAGATGCACCGCCTCGGTGCGGTTGCAGGACGGCGCGCGGCGACCGCTGACGAACAGGCTCAGCGGGACGACTCCGCGCTGCTCGAGCCGGCGGGCGATCTCGAAGGCCAGCGAGGCGCCCATGCTGTGTCCGAACAGTGCCAGCGGCCGGTCGGACCAGGGAAGAAGCTGTACGGTGATCGCGTCGGCAAGCTCTGGTATCGACTCGATGCACCGCTCCGTGCGGCGATCCTGGCGGCCTGGATACTGCACGGCCAGCACCTCGGTGGTGGGCGAGAGCGCCCGTGACACCGGGAAGAAGTAACTTGCGGCTCCGCCGGCATGCGGAAGACAGACGAGCCGCGCCGCCGCGCCGGGCGCGGGATGGAAGCTTCGGATCCAGAGGTCTGTGCTCACAGCGCTGCGCCACCGGGTTTGACCGGCGTGCAGACGATGAGGGCGCAGCCGAGGTCCGCGGCGGCGCTGAGCGGCATGTTGGCGGCCGCGACCACCTTCTGCCGCGCCGGGTCCATGGTCACGTCGAAGGCCTTCTTGTCGGCGTCGGGCGCGCTCATCATGCGCTGCATCGAGATCCGTACGGTGTTG
>Ga0307516_10005698_pt1 | contig 14765 bp, 12 predicted proteins | sample 19_EM_MG_FD_203310 | JGI IMG/M metagenome (GOLD analysis project Ga0307516, IMG submission 203310) | Populus trichocarpa ectomycorrhiza microbial communities from riparian zone in the Pacific Northwest, United States - 19_EM | ecosystem: Host-associated > Plants > Roots > Unclassified | place...
GACGAGCCGGTGCGTCAGTCCCGTCGCCGCAGCGGCGGTGGCGGCGGCCGTCATTATCACCGTGGCGGTGGCGGCGGACCCGGCGGCCTGTTCGGCGGCATGATGGGCGGATTGTTCCGCCGCTAGGGTTCCGGATATTGAACGATCGACGTCAAAGGCGGCCTGTGGGGCCGCCTTTTTGCCGTGGGGTTCGCGGCGGGGTCTCAATGCCGTCGCGCCAGCGCCGATCTGTGGACAACAAATCGGCAAGATGGGCACCTAGCAAGGTCGCTCACGAAGAAAATCCCAAAAAGAAAATCCAGAAAGAAAACGTTTTGGGCAAGCGAAGCAGGCGGGCGGGTGTTTCAGTCAGTAAAGCGTCAACGTGAATATCAGGGCTATCGCAGCGGCACACCGGAAGTTACGGGTTCGGCAAGTTCGTTGCCGATCCTGATCGGCGCGGCCATGATCGCGGCGGCGATCCTGTTGTCGACGTTGATCAACGCGCTCGGCAGCCGCTATGTCGGCTTCGAGGGCCCGACCGAAGAGAGCGCCTGGATGGTCGATCGTCTGACCGGCAGCCTCTACAAATGCCGGGCACCGGAACGTGGCAAGGCATCCTGCGACAGCGATATCGCGACCGGCAGCGTCCCCGAACGGTCGAAACGGTAAGGCCGGGAGCCGGGCACCGCAAATCCCGGACTCCTCAGGTGAGCGAATCCGATTACATTGCCGCGCAATGCCCCGCGCGATTCCACACCATCCGCTGACCAAGGCCGAGGCCCGGCGAATTTGGCTGCGATTCCAGCGGCTCGATACGCCGGATCCGTTCGGCGACGGGCCGCAGGCGATCGCCGCCGCCGTGGAGCATCTCGGCTACGTGCAGATCGACACCATCAACGTGATCGAGCGTTGCCATCATCACATCCTCTATAGCCGCATTCCCGGCTATCGCCGCGCGGATCTGCGGCAGGCCCAGAGCCTCGACAAGAGCGTATTCGAATACTGGACGCACGCGCTGTCCTATGTGCCGTCGAAAGACTTTCGTTATTTCGTCCCGGGCATGAAGCTGCACAAGCGCGAAGGTCATGGTTGGTACGCCTCCGTCAAGCCCGCGGACATGCGCAAGGTGATGCGGTTGCTGCGGCGCGACGGCGCGCTGACCATCCGCGACATTGAGGACGATGTGCTGACCGAGAAGGAGCATCTGTGGCACAGCCGCAAGCCGTCGAAGCATGCGCTACAGCTGGCCTTCTATACCGGCGAGGTGACGATCTCCGAACGCACCGGCATGCTGAAGACCTATGATCTGATGACGCGGCATTTCGGCTGGGACAAGCCGCCGAAGCCGGCCTCAGTCTCGGAGACCACGGCCTATCTGCTCGACCGCGCGTTGCGCGCGCAAGGCATCGTCAGCCTCGATTCGATCTGCCATCTCGACGCGCCGAGCAAGGCCGCCGTACGGCGCCTGATCGAGAGGCGCGTCCGCGCCAAGGAGATGGTGCCGGTCGCGCTCGAAGGTGCCGGCAAGCAGGAACATTGGGCGCGCCCGGAGACGTTGGAGCAAACAGGCGAGGGCGATCCCGGGCTGGTGCACATTCTCTCTCCGTTCGATCCGCTGATCATTCAGCGCAAGCGCACCGAATTGTTCTTCGACTATGGCCATCGTTTCGAGGCCTATGTGCCCCGGGAAAAACGCCTTTTCGGCTATTTCGCGCTGCCCGTGTTGGTGGGCCAGGACATCGTCGCCGCCATCGATCTCAAGACCGACCGCAAGAACAGGAAATTGCTGATGCAGAAATGGACCTGGGTCGGCAAGGGCGCCGCAAAGGCTCCGCGCAAGGACTACAAGCGGCGCATCGAGGAGGAGCTCGATCGCTTCGAGCGGTTTCAACTGGCGGAGTAGGTGCCGGTAGGGAACCAAGACCGGAACGGCAGTGTCGTTAATCCCTGTTAACTCACGAATTGGTGTTCATTGACGAATATTGACATTCGTCAATGAACATTTCACACTCTTCATCAGAGTTCAGCCGATGGAGAGCCCGATGTTCGTCCGTTCCATTTTTTCTAGCTATTACAGGCTGTTGGCTGCGGCGATGCTGGCGCTGGCGGTGATCGCGCTGACCGGCTGCAATGAGAAGGTGGCCGAAAAGGCCGCTCCTGGGCGCCCGGTTCTGGTTGCTACCGTGCATTACGAGGCGGAAACGCCGGAACGCAGCTTCGTCGGCACCATCAAGCCCCGGATCGAGACCGACATGGGCTTTCGGGTCCCCGGCAAAGTGGCAAAACGCCTCGTCGAGGTCGGCCAGACCGTCGATGTCGGCCAGCCGCTCGCCACCCTCGATGAAGTCGATCTGAAGCTGCAGGCCGAGCAGGCCGAGGCCGAATTCCGCGCCGCGACCGGCGTGTTGACGCAGGCCGCCGCTTCCGAACAACGTGCCAAGGATCTGCGCGCCAAGGGCTGGACCACCGATGCGCAAATGGATTCGAGCCGCGCCGCCGCCGACGAAGCCCGCGCGCGCCTCAACCGCGCCGAACGTTCGGTCGAACTGACCAAGAACTCGCTGTCCTATGCGACGCTGGTCGCCGATACAAGCGGCGTCGTCACCGCGACCCTGATCGATGCCGGTCAGGTGGTTGCGTCCGGCCAGACCGCGATCCGCGTCGCGCGCTTTGCCGAAAAGGAAGCCGTGGTTTCGATTCCGGAGACGCTGGTCGGTCGCGCCAAGGATGGCACCGCCACCGTGACGCTGTGGTCGGAAGCCAACAAGAAATACACCGCGAAGCTGCGCGAGATTGCGCCCGCAGCCGATCCGGCGACGCGGACTTATCTGGCCAAATTCTCGCTGCCTGAAGCCGGCGACAGTGTCTCGCTCGGCATGACCGCAACGCTGACGCTGGCCGATGCGGCCACCGAGCGCGTGGCGAAGCTGCCTCTCTCGGCGCTGTACAGCCAGGGCGGCGATCCCTCGCTCTATATCGTCGACGATGGCGGCGACGTCTCGCTGAAGCCGGTCGCGGTGAAATCCTTTGAGAGCAACTCCGTCGTCATCACCGGCGGCGTGCCTGATGGCGCCAAGGTAGTCGCGCTCGGCGTGCAGAAGCTCGACCCGGCCCAGAAGGTCCGTGTCGTTTCGTCGCTGTCGTTCTGAGCTTGGCCGGTAACAACGGAATCCGTTGGAGAGTGACATGAAGCGCTTCAATCTCTCGGGCTGGGCGGTTAGCCATCCGACCCTGATCCTGTTCCTGATGATCGCGCTGGGTGCAGCCGGCTTCTTCTCCTATCAGCGGCTCGGCCGCGCCGAGGATCCGTTCTTTACGGTGAAGGTCGTGAACGTCTCGGCGATCTGGCCGGGCGCCACCGCCCAGGAAATGCAGACCCAGGTCGCCGATCCGATCGAGAAGAAGCTCCAGGAGCTGCCTTACTTCGAGAAGGTCCAGACCTATTCCAAGCCCGCCTTCACGGCGATGCAGGTCACGTTCAAGGATTCCACGCCGCCGGCGCAAGTGCCGTATCTGTTTTATCTGTTGCGCAAGAAGCTCGCCGACGTGCAGGGCCAGTTGCCGGCCGGCCTGCTCGGCCCCAACGTCAATGACGAGTTCAGCGACGTCGACTCGATCCTCTATATGATGACCGGCGACGGCGCTGATTTCGCGCAGCTGAAGAAGGCCGCCGAAGGCATGCGCCAGCGGCTCTTGAAGGTGACCGGTGTTACCAAGGTCAATCTTTACGGCACCCAGGACGAACGCATCTTCGTCGAATTCTCGCACGCCAAGCTGGCAACCCTCGGCATCACGCCGCAGGCGCTGTTCGATTCGCTTGCCAAGCAGAACAACGTCACGCCGGCCGGCACCGTCGAAACCTCCTCGCAGCGCGTGCCGCTGCGCGTCACCGGCGCGCTCGACGGCGTCAAGGCGGTTGCCGAAACGCCGGTCGAGAGCAACGGCCGGGTATTTCGCCTTGGCGATATCGCCACCGTCACGCATGGCTTCGTCGATCCGCCGACCTTCATCGCACGCCAGGAAGGCAAGCCCGCACTCGGCATCGGCGTCGTCACCGCCAAGGGCGCCAACATCCTCGAACTCGGCAAGGAGGTCGAGAAGGCGACCAATGAATTCATGAAGGCGGTGCCGCAGGGCATCAATATCGAGCAGATCGCCGACCAGCCCAAGGTGGTCGAGCGCGCCGTCGGCGAGTTCGTGCACTCCTTCATCGAGGCACTGGCGATCGTGCTGTTCGTCTCGTTCGTGGCGCTCGGCTGGCGCACCGGCATCGTGGTGGCGATGTCGGTGCCGCTGGTGCTGGCGATCGTCTTCATCGTCATGAACGCGATGTCGATCGACCTGCATCGCATCACGCTGGGCGCCCTGATCATCGCGCTCGGCCTGCTCGTCGACGACGCCATCATCGCGGTCGAGATGATGGTGGTAAAGATGGAGCAGGGCTGGGACCGCGTCCGCGCGGCGTCCTTTGCCTGGGAATCAACCGCGTTTCCGATGCTCACTGGAACGCTGGTCACGGCCGCTGGCTTCCTCCCCATCGGCTTTGCCAATTCCGCGGTCGGCGAATATGCCGGCGGCATCTTCTGGATCGTCGCGATCGCGCTGGTCGCTTCCTGGTTCGTCGCCGTGATCTTCACGCCCTATATCGGCGTCAAGCTGCTGCCGAACATCAAGGTCCATCACAACCACGACCCGCACGCCGTCTATGAAACCCGCGTTTATCGCATCCTGCGCAGCATGGTGCAGTGGTGCGTCGATCACCGGGTCAAGGTGGTGCTGGCAACCGTCGGCGTGTTCGCGCTCTCGATCGTCGGCTTCGGCCACGTCCAGCAGCAGTTCTTCCCGCTGTCCGAGCGGCCTGAACTGTTCCTGCAATTGCGCCTGCCCGAGGGCACGGCGTTCAACGTCACCGAGAAGTCCGTCAAGAAGGCCGAGGCTCTGTTGAAGGACGACAAGGATATTGCGACCTTCACGTCCTATGTCGGCCAGGGTTCGCCGCGCTTTTGGCTGGGCCTCAATCCGCAGCTGCCGAACGAGGCCTTTGCCGAGATCGTGATCGTCTCCAAAGACGTCGAGGCCCGTGAGCGCATCAAGGCGCGGCTGGAGAAGGCGGTCGCCGATGGCGATCTGACCGAGGCTCGCGTGCGCGTCGACCGCTTCAATTTCGGCCCCCCCGTCGGTTTCCCGGTTCAGTTCCGCGTGATCGGCCCCGACGCCAACAAGGTTCGCGACATCGCCTACCAGGTGCGCGACGTCGTCCGCCAGAACCCCAACGCCAAGGAACCGCAGCTCGACTGGAACGAGCAGTCGCCCTATCTGAAGCTGGTGGTCGATCAGGACCGCGCCCGCGCGCTCGGCCTCACCCCGCAGGACGTCTCGCAGGCGCTCGCCATGTTGATCTCCGGTGCGCCGGTCACGACCATCCGCGACGGCATCGAGAAAGTCGGCGTGGTTGCGCGTGCCGTGCCGTCCGAACGGCTCGACCTCGGCCGCGTCGGCGATCTCACCGTGACGTCACGCAATGGCGTTGCCGTGCCGCTGCAGCAGATCGCCAAGATCGAATACGCCCATGAGGAACCGATCCTGTGGCGGCGTAATCGCGACATGGCGATCACGGTCCGCACCGACGTTGCCGACGGCGTGCAGGCGCCTGACGTCACCAGCCAGATCTGGCCGAAATTGCAGGAAATCCGCGACCATCTCGAGCCGGCCTACCGGATCGAGCCGGGCGGCGCGTTCGAGGAATCCGCCAAGGGCAACGCCTCGATCGCGGTGCTGTTTCCGGTGATGGCGCTGGTGATGCTGACGCTGCTGATGATCCAGTTGCAGAGTTTCTCGCGCCTGGTGCTGGTGTTTTTGACGGCGCCGCTCGGCATCATCGGTGCTTCCCTCGGCCTCAACATCGCCAACCAGCCGTTCGGCTTCGTGGCGCTGCTCGGGTTGATCGCGCTGGCCGGCATGATCATGCGCAACGCGGTCATCCTCGTCGACCAGATCGAGACCGACGTCTCCCATGGCCTGACGCGCAAGGAAGCCATCGTCGAAGCCACCGTCCGGCGTGCCCGGCCGGTGATCCTGACCGCGCTGGCCGCGATCCTGGCCATGATCCCGCTGTCGCGTTCGGCCTTCTGGGGCCCGATGGCGATCACCATCATGGGCGGATTGTTTGTTGCAACCTTCCTGACCTTGCTGTACCTGCCGGGCCTGTACGCGCTCTGGTTCCGCAAAAGCCTGGAAGAAAGCGGTCAGAGCGAGCAGCCTGATCTTGCGCCGCAGCATCAGGACCACGTGACGGCCCCGCTCGCATTTCCGCTTGCCGACGCCGCGGAATAATTGAACATTGAGTGCTGACATGACGCTGATTTCCGAAAACATCGAAACCGACACCCGCGAACGTATTCTCGTGGTGGCGGAGCGTCTGTTCCGGCAGATCGGCTACCAGAAGACGACGGTGGCCGACATCGCCAAAGAATTGCGGATGAGCCCGGCCAACGTCTATCGTTTTTTCGATTCGAAGAAGTCGATCCACGAAGGCGTGGCCCGCGCCCTGATGGGCGAGGTCGAGGTGGCTGCCCAGACCATCGCCACCCAGCCCGGGGCGGCGGCGGCCCGCCTGCGCGAACTCATGACCTCGATCCACCACATGAACGCGGAACGCTATGTCGGCGATTCCAAGATGCATGAGATGGTCGCGATTGCGATGGAGGAGGATTGGGATGTCTGCGTCGCCCACATGGAGCGGATCACCGAGACCATCGGCAGCGTGATCGCGCAGGGCGCGGCCTCGGGCGAGTTCGAGGTCAAGGACGTGCCCTTGGCGGCGATGTGCGCCTGCACCGGGATGATACGCTTCTTTCACCCCCAGATGATCGCCCAATGCGCCACCAAGCCGGGACCGACGATCGACGAAATGATCGACTTCATCATCGCGGGCCTGTCGCCGCGCGCCAAGACCGCGGGCAATATCCGCTAATTTTCCATCGCTACGACCTATGGTGGGCAAGGGTGCGCATGCGCCGCGCCCACCATTGTTACTTCAATTAAGTTGGTGGGCACGTTAGGCTTTGCCTACCCTACGATTGGAGGAAGAACCGGAATGGACGCCAAGAGCCCGAAAGACCCGCACTTCTACGAGCCGCGCAACGGCCACGGCCTCAAGCACGATCCCTTCAATGCCATCATCGCGCCGCGCCCGATCGGGTGGATTTCGTCGCGCGACGCCAAGGGCAACGTCAATCTCGCGCCCTACAGCTTCTTCAACGGCTTCTGCTATCATCCCCCGATCATCGGCTTTTCCTCGACATCCCCAAAGGACACCCTCAAGAACGTCCAGGAAACCGGCGAGTTCGTCTGGAATCTCGCGACCCGCGATCTGGCGCAGCAGATGAACGCAACCGCCGCGCACGTCGCCCACGATGTCGATGAATTCACCGTCGCCGGTCTCACCGCGGTACCCGGCAAGCTCGTCAACGTGCCCCGCGTCGCCGAGAGCCCGGTATCGTTCGAGTGCAAGCTGACGCAGATCATCCAGCTACAGGGCGCCAATGGCGAAAAGGCGCAGGCCTGGCTGACACTCGGCGAAGTCATAGCCGTTCATATCGACAAGGCCATGATCAAGGACGGTGTCTACCGGACCGGATTGGCCCACCCGATCGTGCGCGCGGGAAGGCGCGGCGACTATTTCGAGATCAAGGACGAAGACATGTTCGAGATGATCCGGCCGGATTGATCTGTCTTCTGGCACGGCCGGACACAACCTATTTGGAAGGAAAGCATCATGTCTGCTCCTGACCGTCTGCGCGCACTATTGGCCGAACCGGGATTCGTTGTCATGCCGGCCGTGTGGGACGGACTAAGTGCAAAGCTGTCGGCTGCCGCCGGATATGCGACGGCGTTCCTTTCTGGTTCCTGCGTGGCCGCGAGCCGACTGGGTGGACCGGATCTTGATCTGGTCTCGTTCGCCGAAATGTTGGATTCCTTTCAAATGGCACGAGGTGCTGCGTCGGAGACGCTGATCCTGGCCGATGGCGATCATGGCTATGGAAACGCGATGAACGTGCAGCGGACGGTTCGGGCCTACGGTCGTGCCGGCGCAGCCGCCATTCTGATTGAGGACAAGCTGACGCCGCGTGCACTCACCGCGGCTGGCAAACCGTGCCTGCCGCGCGAGGATGCACGAATGAAAATCCGTGCGGCCGTTGAAGCGGCCAAAGAGTCAGGCATTTTGATCCTTGCGCGTACGGATTGCCGGCCGACCCAGGGCATCGATGAGGCGGTGGCTCGGATCGAGATGTACGTTCAGGAAGGCGCTGACATCCTGTTTATGGACTCTCCCGCCAATGACGACGAAATCCGCCGCGCAGTTTCGGCCGCATCCGGGCGACCGTCATTCGCCGTGCTTTCTCCAGGGGCCCCACGGGCGACGCCGTCGCGCACCGAAGCCGCCGCACTCGGCTTGAAGATAGGCACCTATCCCACGGCTCTCCTGTCGCCGGCAACGGCCGGCATCAAGGCAGGACTGGCTGCATTGCTCGCCGGAGAGGCTGAAGCCGCCAGCGCCCTGCCACCGCCCGAACTGCGCGCGACGCTGGGTTATGCCGACTATGAACTGCAGGCCAAGCGTTTCATCGTTCCTGGCTGACTCGCTTCCATAGGTGACATTCGTCACAGTCTGCCAAGCAGCTTGCGTCTATTGCGACAGCGATGGCTCACATGAAAGCGGCGGTCATGAACAACGCGATCAACGAACTCACGCTGGACGAGCTCATCTCCGTCACGGGTGGAGGGCCCGTAGACACCCTCTTGGCAGAGGCCGAAGCCGCGACGGATGCCTATCTGAAGCAATTTACGCGATTCATGGCGTTAATTAACAGCCCCGTCAATCAAGCCCCAACAGCGCCGCAAGAGTAAAGATAGTTGATTGCTTGTTGGACGGCTAATGGGTGTTACCGTACTCACATTTTTTTTGCGCCGGCGGCATTGATTGTTCAATCGACCCTCAACTCCGTGATCTGGCTCGCATTGCGCAGAATATGTTCGATGGCGTGGCCAACGTCCTTGGTCGCGCCGCCAATTTCCGCCACGAGCAATTCGAACAGCGGCTCATCACCGGGACTCCCTGAGACGGTGCAAAGTACGAAGCCGCCGCCTTTCGACGGAACGTCGATCATCCAGCTGCTTGTGTCCAAATACGGGCCGTTTGCGGCTAACCCTTTGTTGACCATTTCGGACTTCAACCAAAGAGCGAATTTTTTGATCCTCGCAAGATGTTCGGCCGCGCCAGGACCGACATCGTCGTGCACCTCCAGTCGGTCTTCAACAGCGACCGCAGCCGATGCATCGAAAAGCGTTGGGGCCCTGAAACAGAATTCTTTCAATGCTTCCTCCAAAACTTCAGCCGTTGGTGGGCTCGGCCGCTGACCGAGAGTTTAAAAGCCAATAACCTGTTGGCGCAAGGTCGTTTTGAATTCCCGAATTTTGAGGCCTCGGGCCGGGGGCTCTTGAACAAATGCGCTGTCGCCGCTCGATCAATTGCCGTAATGATTCTGATTTACAGAATCTATGTCAAGCCCAAGAATCAAAAATAGTTCGCTTTTCCAGAAGGGTAAATCTGTGGCACATCTATCGCCATCCCGTCCTCCTCAGTGGGGCGTATCATGATCGTCACGAACGTGGGGCGGGTTGCGGTGGACGCTGGTAGTGCCGAAAACGAACGGCGTGAGAGCGTACGGTGAAGTCGTGTGGTCCTGACGCCTCGGCGCTGGCGTCAAGTTGGTGGGAGCGATTCCGCCAGCGACGGTGGCAAGAAAGCCGATCACCGGGGAGATCACGTTATAAGCCGTAAAGCCATTGCGCAGGGAATGTCGGATTGCCTCCGCTGCCCTGTATGCTCATGCGCGCACTTTCTGTGTACATTGCGCATGAGATCTCGGGTGCAGCGCGCATCCGGCATTCCCTGCGCCCTCTGTATTTTCGAGGGCAAGAGATACTTGCAAACCTCGGGCAGATCGTGCCGCGAGAACGCGAAGGTGTGTTTCCCTCATTGCGAGCGAAGCCACATATACCGCCGTCGTCCCGGCTTTGCGCCTGGACGACGCGAGGCGAGGGGTAGAGCGAGCGTCCCACATTCACAACAGCTCCGGAACTGACACGCTCCCGCGCCGTTATCAACCGCCCGCGCGTCAATTTCGCCTCATTTTCAAAGCGAAGTATTCACCCAAGTCCGGCACTTTCCGCTAAAATAAGCTCCCGCGCCGCCGATTCATGAGGACCACGCCATGAGCTTCCGCCGCGATTTCATCACCAAGCCGATCTTTTCCTGGGCCCGCGGCGTATTGCCGTCGATGTCCGACACCGAGCGCGAGGCGCTGGAAGCCGGCGATGTCTGGTGGGACGCCGATCTCTTCACCGGCAATCCCGATTGGTCGAAATTGCTGGCGTATGCTCCGGCCACACTGACGGATGAGGAACGGGCCTTCCTGCATGGCCCGGTCGACGAGCTCTGCGCCATGCTCGACGACTGGAAGATCAATTGGGAGTGGCGCGACCTGCCGCACGAGGCCTGGGACTTCATCAGGCGCCACAAATTCTTCGGCATGATCATTCCGAAAGAATATGGCGGGCTCGGCTTCTCGCCCTACGCGCATTCCGAAGTGGTGCGCAAGATTTCGACGCGCTCGGTGACGGCGGCCGTGACGGTGATGGTCCCGAACTCGCTCGGGCCCGGTGAACTCCTGATGCGGTTCGGCACCAAGGAGCAACAGCAGCGCTGGCTGCCGCGGCTGGCCGATGGCCGCGACATTCCCTGCTTCGGGCTGACCAGCCCCGAGGCCGGCTCGGATGCGGCGTCGATGATCGACACCGGCATCATCTGCAAGGGCCAGTTCGAAGGCCGCGAAGTGATCGGGCTGCGCCTCAACTGGCACAAGCGCTACATCACGCTGGGGCCCGTCGCGACCCTGCTGGGCTTAGCCTTCAAGGCCTACGATCCCGATCACCTTGTCGGACAGGGAGAAGACCTCGGCATCACCGTTGCCCTGATCCCGACGCATCTTCCCGGCGTCGAAATCGGCAAACGCCATCTGCCTGCGATGCAGGTGTTCCAGAACGGCCCGAACTGGGGCCGCGATGTCTTTATTCCGATGGACTACATCATCGGCGGGCAGGAGCGGCTCGGCCAGGGCTGGAAAATGCTGATGACGGCACTCGCTGCCGGCCGCGGCATTTCGCTGCCGTCGCTCTCGGCCGCGGGCGCCGCCTATGCCGCGCGCACCACCGGTGCCTATGCCCGCATCCGCGAGCAGTTCGGCATCTCCATTTCCAAATTCGAAGGCATCGAGGAGCCGCTCGCCCGCATTGCCGGGATCGCCTACCAACTCGACGCCGCGCGGCGGCTGACCTGCGCGGCGCTGAACCAGGGCCATCATCCCGCAGTCATTTCCGGCATCATGAAGCTGCACGCCACCGAGCGGCTAAGAATCGCGATCGACGACGCCATGGACATCCATGGCGGCAAAGCCGTGATCGACGGTCCGCAGAATTATCTCGGCAGTCTCTATCGATCTATACCGGTCGCGATCACGGTCGAGGGCGCCAACATCCTGACCCGCAATCTGATCGTGTTTGGGCAGGGCGCGATCCGCGCCCATCCCTATCTGCTGCTGGAGATGAACGCGCTTGGCGAAGCGGATCATGCCAAGGGCCTCGATGCCTTCGACAGCGCGTTCTGGAAACATGTCGGCCATAGCTTTGCGACCATGTTCCGCGCCTGGGGCCGGAGCTGGAGCGGCGGGATCTTTGCCCCCGCACCCGACGCCGGCGATGCGACGCAATTCTATCGCCAGCTTTCGCGTTATTCCTCGGCGTTCGCGCTCTGCGCCGACATGGCGCTGCTGACCTTGGGCGGCGCGCTCAAGCGTAAGGAAATGCTGTCGGCTCGGTTTGGCGACATCCTCTCCGAGCTCTATTTGCTGTCGGCGGCGCTGAAGCGCTGGCAGGACGAAGGCCGCCAGCAGGCCGATTTCGCCGCGCTCGAATGGTGCATGGCGAGCGGCTTTAAGACCATCGAGAGCCGTTTTGCGGAAATCCTCGGCAATCTGCCGAATCGATTTGTTGCGCTCATCCTGAAGTTCCTGATCCAGCCGTTCGGCGCCCGGGTGCTCGGCCCGACCGACCAAATCGTCCACCTCTGCGCCCAACTGGTGCTGTCGCCATCGGCGGCGCGCGACCGGCTGACCGCGGATCTGTCGCATGTCGTGGATGATGGCGGCGTTGCCCGGCTGGAAAAGGCGTTCCTGCTGGTCACAGCCGCGGAGGATATTTCCAAGAAGATGCATGCCGCGCGGCTGCACGACTGGAAGCAAGCCGTGCAAAAGGGAGTCATCACCCAGTCCGAGGGCGAGAAGCTCGCCGCCGCCAATGAGGCGGTTGCCAAGGTGATCGAGGTCGACGATTTTGCGCCGGAGGCACTATCGCCGATTTACAGGAAAGCCGCCGACGTGCATCAATTCTTCCAGGAATTGGGTGAGCAGAGGGCGGCGAGCTGATGGCGCGACCGGTTTTTATCGTTGACGGCAGCCGGACGCCGTTCCTGAAAGCGCGTAGCGGCCCAGGACCTTTCACCCCGGTCGATCTTGCCGTGCAATGCGGCCGGCCCTTGCTGGCGCGGCAGCCGTTTGCGCCTGATGCCTTCGATCAGGTGATCTTGGGGTGCGTCAACGTCATCGCCGACGAGATGAACCCGGCGCGGGTCGCAGCACTTAGGCTCGGCATGGGCGAGAAGATGGTCGCCTTCACCGTGCAGATCAATTGCGGCTCCGGCATGCAGTCGATCGACACCGGCTACCGCTACATCCGCGAGGGCACCTCCGATCTGATCCTCGCCGGTGGCGCCGAGGCACTCAGCCACGCGCCACTGGTCTGGCCGCAGCAGGGCGTGCGCTGGTTTGCAGGGCTTGCGGGCGCGCGTGGCATCGGCGCCAGGATCATTGCCGCGCTCAAGATCCGCCCGTCCTATCTCAAGCCGATCATCGGGCTCGAGCGCGGGCTGACCGATCCGATCACCGAACTCAACATGGGCCAGACCGCCGAAGTGGTCGGGCATCTGTTCGGCATCAACCGCGCGCAGTCGGATGCCTATGCCGCCGAAAGTCACAAGCGGCTGGCGAACGCGCAAACGCAGGGCTGGCTCAAGGGCGAGGTCGAAACCGGCTTTGCCCGCGACGGCAAATTCTACGACCGTGACGACGGCGTGCGACCGGATTCCACGCCGGAGACACTGGCAAAACTGAAACCGGTATTCGAACGTCCGTGGGGCCAGGTCACCGCCGGGAACTCCTCGCAGATCACCGACGGTGCGTCCTGGGTGATCCTTGCTTCCGAACAGGCGGTTGCCAAACACGGACTGACGCCGAAGGCGGTCATCCTCGACAGCCAATGGTCGGCGCTCGATCCCTCCATCATGGGGCTGGGTCCAGTGCTGTCGGCCACCGAGCTCCTCAAACGCAACAGCCTGACGCTCGGCGATATCGAGACCTGGGAATTGAACGAGGCCTTTGCGACCCAGGTGCTGGGCTGTCTGGCGGCCTGGAACGACGAAAAATTCTGCAAGGAAATTCTGGGCCTCGATGGCGCGGCCGGACAGATCGACCAGACCAAAATGAATGTCGATGGCGGCGCGATCAGCCTCGGCCATCCCGTCGGCTGTAGCGGCAACCGGATCGTGCTGCACCTCGTCAACGCCATGAAGCGGTTGGGCACACGGCGCGGCATCGCCACCGAATGCATCGGCGGCGGGCAGGGCGGCGCGATGCTGATAGAGACGGTGTGATCATGGATTCAGAGATCATGGACGTTCTCGGCGATCGCGTGCTCGAACTCGGGCCGAAGCCTGACGCAAGCTCGCCTTATCGCAATTTCAAACTCACCCGCGATGCCGACGGCATCGCCTGGCTGTTGTTCGACCGCGAAGGCGCCAGCGCCAATACGCTGTCGGCGGATCTGATCGAAGAACTCGACAAGGTACTGGGCGAGCTGGAAACCGCGCGGCCAGCAGGTCTGGTCATCCGTTCCGCCAAGACCTCCGGCTTCATCGCCGGCGCCGACGTCAACGAGTTTCGCGGCGCCACCGAATCCAGCGCCGTCGAGACTGCGATCGGCCGCGCCCATGCCGTGATCGATCGCCTCGAGGCGTTGCGCGTGCCGACGGTGGCCGTGATCCACGGCTTTTGTCTCGGCGGCGGGCTTGAAGTGGCGCTTGCCTGCCAGATGCGGATTGCGATCGATGATGCGCGGTTTGGTTTCCCCGAGGTGATGCTCGGCCTGCATCCCGGCCTTGGCGGCACCGTGCGTTTCACGCAGCTGGTCAATCCGATGCAGGCGATGACGCTGATGCTGACCGGCAAGACCATCGATGCGCGAAAGGCAAAATCGCTCGGGCTGGTCGACGCGGTGACGCAGGAGCGGCACGTTCGCAACGCCGTGAAGGATGCGGTGTTCGGCCGCCTCAAGCGCACCGCGCCCGGATTGCTCAGCACCATCTTGAATTGGGAACTCGCACGCGGCCTGCTCGCCTCGCGGATGCGCACCGAGGCCGGCAAGGCGGCGCCTGAAGAGCATTATCCCGCGCCTTATGCGCTGATCGATCTCTGGAAAAAGCATGGCGGCGATAAATACGCGATGCTGCGTGCGGAGCAGGCTTCGTTCGCCAGATTGATGGTGACGCCGACGGCGCAGAACCTGATCCGGGTGTTCTTCCTGCGCGAGCAGATGAAGAAGCTCGCCGG
>Ga0307516_10005699_pt1 | contig 14765 bp, 17 predicted proteins | sample 19_EM_MG_FD_203310 | JGI IMG/M metagenome (GOLD analysis project Ga0307516, IMG submission 203310) | Populus trichocarpa ectomycorrhiza microbial communities from riparian zone in the Pacific Northwest, United States - 19_EM | ecosystem: Host-associated > Plants > Roots > Unclassified | place...
GGCTAGCGCTTTAATTGCCGCTGAACCGCCCGCAGCAACCGGACACGGCCGCTTTAGAAGATTTCCGCCACGCAGCAGCGCAGACTGCCGCCGGCTTTCTCGATTTCCTCGAGCGCGACACTGCGCAATTCGAAGCCCCATTGCGCCAGCGCGGCGTGCTGCTCGTCGCGCAGGCTGGCGGCACCGCGCGCGCTCAGCCACACGCGTTGCGGCGACAGGGCGATCGCGTTGCCGGCAAACTGCGCCTTTTGCGCCCTATCCAGGCGCAACACGTGCGGCGCGTACACGCTCGCAATGGCATCCGCCGCCGCGGCATCGGCGAATCCGTCCGGCGCAACCAGCAGCGCGCGCGACGCGAGCACCGCGAGCACGACGTTCGTGTGGTACTCGCCGGGCGCCAGAGCGAAGCAGAATGTGAGCTTCAGCCCGAACGCCGCGTGCATGGCGCGCGCACCGGCCATGTCGCAGCGCTCCGACAGTCCGCAGTAGCCGATGCCGCGCGCGCGGTCGATCACCAGCGCGCCGGTCAGCTCGGCCACGCCGGGCATTGTGGACAAATCCACAACTTCACAATGCAGCAGATCGGCGAAGAACGCGCGGATGTCGGCGCGCTCCGCTTCGCGGCGGCGCACCGCATGGCGCATCGCGCCGACGATCAGGCGCCCGGGTGCGGACGCGAACACATTGTTCGGGAACACCGCGTCGGGCGTGGCGGCGTCACCGGGAAACACGAACGTCGGCACGCAGGCGCGCAGCGCGGCGGCGAGTTCTGCGTGTTCGCCGAGCGCACGCAGCGCATCGGTGTGCTGGTCCATGCGCATGTAGCGATTGTCGGCGGCCGACTCGGCGGCCAGCGAAAACCCGTGCGGCGCCACCAGGAACGCGGCGCGCGCGGTGGCCGGCGCGCTCGGCGGAAACCGTTGCGCGGAATAAGCCGCGAGAAATTCCGCCGCGCTGGTGACGATCATGCGGCCTGCTTGCGCGCGTGCGCGTGCAGCTGCTCGAGCGCGCCTTCGATCACGTCGAAGCGGGCTGCGGCGCGATGCATGTTTTCGCTCAGGTGACGGCGGAACGCACGCGCGCCCGGCTCGCCCAGGAACAGCCCGAGCACATGCCGCGCGATGTGCTGCAGCGCCTGGCCACGCGCCAGCTGCGCGTCGACGTAGGGCCGCATGCGCAGCAGGATTTCGGTGCGTTCCGGCAGCGGCGTGCCGTACAGCGCGTGCTCCACGCGCGCCAGCACGAATGGATCGTGGTAAGCCGCGCGGCCGAGCATCACGCCGTCGACTTCGCGCAAGTGCGCGCGCACCGCGTCCGCATCGGTGATGCCGCCGTTGACGATCACGGTCAGCTGCGGGAAGTCGCGCTTGAGCTGGTACACGCGCGCGTAGATCAGCGGCGGAATCTCGCGGTTCTCCTTCGGACTCAAGCCGTGCAGCCAGGCCTTGCGCGCGTGCACGATCAGTACTTCGAGGCCGGCGCGCAGTTGCGCCTCGACGAAGCGCTGCAGGTCCGCGTACTCGTCCTGCTCGTCGACGCCGATGCGGCACTTCACGGTCACCGGAATCGAAACGGCGTCGCGCATCGCCACGACGCAGTCGCCCACCAGCGCGGGCTCGCGCATCAGGCAGGCGCCGAAACGCCCGGACTGCACGCGATCCGACGGACATCCCACGTTGAGATTGATCTCGTCATAGCCACAATCCGCGCCGATGCGCGCGGCCGCCGCGAGTTCGAGCGGTTCGTGCCCACCCAGCTGCAGCGCGACCGGATGTTCCGCCGCGTCGAAGCCGAGCAGGCGCTCGCGATCGCCATGCAGCACCGCGCCCGTGGTCACCATCTCGGTATACAACCGCGCATGCGGCGCCAGCAGCCGGTGGAAATAGCGGCAGTGGCGGTCGGTCCAATCCATCATAGGCGCTATACAAGTGGAATATGCACCATTTTCCATAATGTTATAAAGTGTATAAAGAAAAATATAAACAGCAACGGGCCTTCGAATCAATCAGTGGTCGCTGCTTCTTCGTTGCGCCAAATGTCCAATGGGCTCGGGCAATGATACGTGGGATATGCGCTGCGCGCTCCGACCGATCTACGCTGCTAGCGGATGTGTCGCGAATGGCCATTGTTCGCTCGGGGGCGCCATCGCGGTTGACCGGCAACTATCGGCCAAAAGCGGACGTTGCACTCCAAGGACATCATTCCCCCCCAAACGAACTCTCGCTTCCGTGGTAGTTTGCGTTGTCGAGCTGGACAGCCTCATACCAGGCAGATGAGGAGCCAGGAATGGGATTGTCCATTGACTGTGCGGCCTACTTGCCAACGTCGCTCGGTCTAACACACACTTCGCGAATGAACGACAAGCTGCTGGCGCTCCGACTTTTCGTGCGCGTTGCCCGCACGGGAAGCTTCTCTGCTGCGGCGCGGGAGCTTGACCTTTCACAGCCGTCAGTATCGCGGATCATCGCGGCGTTGGAGGAAGACGTTGGTGCGGCTTTGGTTACCCGCACGACGCGCGCTGTCACGCTGACTGACGCAGGCAACGACTACCTGACCCGTGTCGAAGCGATCCTGTCGTCGCTTGAAGAAGCTGATCACACTGCTCGTGGATCGCGGGAACTTCGAGGGTCATTACGTGTTGCCATGCCTGCAAGCTTTGGCGTGCGCGAAATCATCCCCTTGATGCCGAGCTTTCTTGCGCGCCATCCTTCGCTAAACATCAGCTTGTTAATGAGCGATCAACGGCAAGACACCATCAAGGAAGGTGCCGATGTCGCACTTCGGCTCGGTGACTTGGTCGATTCGAGTGCCACCGCGCGTGTCATCGGTCGGACGCGGCGATTAATTGCAGCGTCGCCGAGTTATTTGGAGGCGAAGGGCACGCTCGAGGCGCCAGCAGACTTGGCTACCCATGCGGCTATCGTCGGGCCTGCTGGGACGAGCTCCGGAACATGGTCCTTCCAGAAGGACGGCCAAAGCGTGTCGGCCCGCATCAATTGTCGCCTTGCTGTGTCCTACAACGAGGCCGCAGTAGCCGCCGCCGTCGCGGGAATCGGTGTCGTGAACACATCTCTGTGGGGCTGTCGCGCCGAACTCGCCAGCGGCGCGCTGATTCAGCTGCTTCCCGACTGGAAGATAGGGGAGGTTGAGGCCCACGGCCTGTTCACACCAGGCGGACGACCGAAGCCATCGGCACGCGCGCTGGTCGAGTATCTGGTCGCGGAACTTCGTCGCTAGGCTTCGAGCTTGCGCCGCGCATCTGTGGCATCTCGATCGAAGCATGCCGCGAATGCGCACACGCATCGGGTGGATGTTCGCATCGACGCGGCGCGTCGGCGGTCCGTCAGCCAGACAGTTTCGCGGCGAGCAGACCGATCTTCTCAATGTTCGGTGGAGTGCTGAGCAAGGCAGCTGCGTTGGCCATCAATGCAGCCGCAATAGGTCCGCGCAGGTGAGCTTGACGGCCTTCCTCATCCGCAAAGGCGTCGAAAACGCCAAACGTCGAAGGGCCAAACTGCAACGCAAACCAAGCGACGGTGCCCAACTCGACATTGGCGAGCGGGAGCGCGCTGGCCAGGAAGGCGGCGACGGCAGCCTCCTAGCCGGGCTTGGCTTCGAGACGGACAAACAAAGCAAATTTGGTCATGGAATGCTTCTCCTGAAATGAAGGTCACGGCTCTGCGAATCCGTGGTCATAAGGCCTACTGGACGCGGACGATGCGTCCCTCTACCGACAGCCCAACGTTGAACATGTTCTCCCAGTTCGAGAGCGGGGAGCCATTCATTTGACGAATAAGTCTTAGTTGTCGACGCACCTACTCGCACGTCCATCGATCGGCGACAGTGCACGCAGACGCCAACATGGCGCCGTCAATTCAGGACACAAATTCATGACTTCACTTACTGGCAAAGTCGCCATTGTCACCGGCGCATCAAAAGGTATTGGTGCCGGAATCGCAAAGCTATTCGCCAAGTCCGGCGCCTCGGTCGTGGTCAACTACTCGACCAGCGAGGAATCAGCGAATGCTCTGGTCGCCGAGATCAAGAGTTCCGGCGGCAAGGCCGTCGCCATCCAAGCTGACTTCTCGAAGACCGCCGACATCCAACGACTGTTCGAAGAGTCGAAGCGCTCCTTCGGTACGCTCGACATCCTGGTGAACAATGCGGGCGTCTACGCCTTCGCCCCCCTGCAGAACTCCACACAGCACGAATTCCATCGCGAGTTCACCACAAACGTGCTCGGCATCATCACGGCGACACAAGAGGCGGCGAAGTACTTCGGCCCGAACGGCGGCAGCATCATCAACATCAGTTCCATTGCCAGCGTCGGATACATGCCAAACTCGGTGATCTACGCTGCGTCCAAGAGTGCTGTGGACTCCGTTACGCGAGTAACCTCGGTCGAACTCGCGCCTAAGAAGATTCGCGTTAATAGCATCGCGCCAGGTGCCACCATCACCGAAGGCATCGCGGCTCTGGGTTGGCCGCAGGAGGCCGTCGAAGCCGTGGTCGCAACGATCCCGTTCGGTCGCCCGGGCATGCCGGAAGACATCGCTCGCGTGGCCCTGTTCTTGGCATCCGATGATTCGGCCTGGGTGACCGGCGAACGGATCACGGCTTCCGGTGGTCAGCGCGCTTGATCGGCCTCCGTTCCAGCGATTGCTGTAAGTGATCGCTGGGACGCGTCCGTTTATCGCCGACGTTCCATCTGCCTGCGACGACACGCTCCCGGAGGTCAGGGCACGCACGCATTGACGAAGTATCAGGGTAACCATGTATATGTTTAACGACCGCTTTGGGTCGACAGCGACCGCTGACCACCACGATGCAAGTGACTCGAACGACTTCATTGTCGACGCGTTTCCGCCGAAACGTTCCCGCGCCCTACCAGCGACGGAGTCTGGCAAATTGACGACATTTCGGACGATCTTGATCGCACCAGAAATGCACCGGACGGCCGGAAAGCCGCATAACTACGCGATTTCGCTCCGGTCCATCATAGGGGCTATACAAATGGAATATGCGTTGTTTTCCATAAGTGTAAAGTTATCTAAATTTAATTGATCACATTGAAATAAATATACCATCTTGATGCTGACTTATGACACATGTTGGCGCCTGTGCCGGATTGAACCGCACTGCCGACTTTCCGCCGACCCGCCTCATGCCCTGGAACAGCATTGCGGCGCGGGGTTTCGCAATCTGCGCCGGGTCATCCGTGGTTCGGCGCAACAGCCTATTGCGGGTCAATGTGCGGTCGGCGCCAGCATCCGGGAGGCATGTTTGCAGGCGCAGTGCACAAACTCCATCGACTCTTCAGAAGGCGCGCGGCGCCCCCTCTCCACCGCGCCACTCTTCGGCCAGTTCTTCAAAGTAGGCGCGCAGCGTGCGTGGCTCGCGGCCGAGAATCGTCCGAAGGGTGAGCGGGTTGCCCAGGAGGCCGCGCTGATCGTAGTGTTCGAACATGGCGATCATGTCGCGGGAGGCGTGTCTCAGCTCTCGACGGTCCACCGTTCCGACGCCTATCTCGCGGCCCAGGATCTGGGTCAATATGCCGCTGAGGTCGGGGCGAGACTGAGTGCCCGGGGCGCACAGCTCAAATGTGCCGTAGGCTAGCCGCGCCTCGGTGAGCGCGATCGCCGCCACCTCAGCGACGTCGCGATAGTCGACGCGGCTGAACCGGGTGCCAGGCGCCCACGGCTCGGCCAGCACGCTCGTCTCAAGGATGCTCGCCCACAGCAAGGCGTAATTCTGGAACAGCATGGTCGGGTGCAGGATCGTGTAGTCCAGTTCCGAGTTGACCAATGCTTGTTCGACCGGAACCTTGGCCGCATGGTTGGGCAGGCTGAGGATCGGGTGGATCACGGACGAGAACACGAATTTCCGGACGCCAGCGCGTTGAGCGGCCTGGACCATGTTCAGGCCGAGCCTCACCTCGTCGGGGGCGAAAACGGGACCGATATAGAACACCCCGTCCACGCCTCGCAAGGCGGCGTCGAGGCTGCCGGGATCGGCGAGATCGCTCACAGTCACCTCCGAGGCGCCGCGGTCCTTTGCGATCTGTACCTGCTCGGGTTTATGGACGAAGCCGCGGACGACGGCGCCGCGCTCAACGAGTGCCGGGACGACGAGTCCCGCGATCGCACCCCCCGCACCAACTGCCAGTATGGTCATGTGATTACCCTCCCGGCGGCTTGGCGCGGTTGTTCATCCGCTCGAACATGGCTTCGCCCAATTGGCGTGTTTGGGCCGAGACGCCGACAAGAACCTCGTCCTTGTCCGCTGCGAGTTGCACGAGGGCCTCGGTCGCGAATTCGTCTGGCGTGACCATCAAACGGCTGGCGGCACCTTCGCTGCGCGCGTTACCACCAAGGCCGGTATCGACAATCGGGGGAGCGACCTCGATCACGCGGATGCTTGTCGCCTTCAGTTGGTGCCGCAGGCTGAGCGTGAAGGAGTGAATGGCGGCTTTGGTCGCGCAATAGACCGGTACGTCAGCCATTGGCGAAAAGGCCAGGGCCGAGCTGACATTGATGATGTAAGCCTGCTTCTGCCGCCTCAGCGCTGGCAGCAGTTCGGCGATCAGGTGAATGGGGGCGGTGAGATTGATCGCCACCTCCTGGTCGAGCGTGTCAATCGCCGGATCCGCGGTGAAGTCGCGTCTTGCCTGAACGCCCGCATTGTTGATGATCACGCTGAGTGCCGGGTAGTCGAGCCTCAACCATTCAACCATCGCGCGGCGGCTGCCTGCGTCGGCCACGTCACAGACGTGCGTCACCAGTGCCGGCACTTCGGCCTTTGCCTTGTTCAGGGCCGCCTCGTTCCTGCCGCAGATGATCACCCGATTGCCTTCACCGGAAAGGTGCTTGGCAAGCGCGAAGCCGATGCCTGTTGCGCCACCGGTAATCAGAATCGTGTTGTCTTTGAGTTTCATGGTCGTGCGTCCTTCCGTTTGAATGAACAAGGTGCTCCGACGATGACGGGGGATCAACGGACACACCTTCGCCACCGGCAAGCCGGGCTGGGTGTCGCGGATACCCCGAGGCTGGCTTCCGCCGTATCGGTTGCCCGCGAAATTGACGGTCTCCAAATGGGCGAACTGCCGCTCAGTACCGTGGTGCTTGGGCGATGGGCGCGCCCACGATAAGTCTCCGCGCTGTGACCATGCTTCGCGTCGCGTTGATGAACTTCTTGAAGTGCGGCGTCTCGCGATGCAACAGGTAGGCGTCCCCATCGGCGTAGATCTCGAAGAATCGAAGGCGGTTCGACTGCTCCTTAGAGGCGAGCGCGTAGATGGCAAATACGCCTTCCTCGATGCCGATGGACGATTCGATCTCTTCAGAAGCTGCTGCTATGTAGGCATCGAGCCGAGATGGATCTATCTCCAAGTCGGCCATCCGTACGGCGATGTTCGGCGGCATGTCGGACTTCGCGCTCTTGGAGAGCGGGACGACCGGCGTCACTTCGAACAACTTGCGATCGAGCACCATGTCGCGTGTGGCCGATCGAAACGTCCCGAAATGCGAAGTCTGCACGTGAGCCTCGTACGCGTCAGCGTCGACGTAGACCTCGAGGACGTGAATGCGATTGGGGCGGTCCTCTTCCGCTGCCGCGTGAAAGGCAATCACGCCCGACTCCGTCAGGCGGCTTTGTCGAATGTTCTCACTCGCCAAAGAGATGAAACGATCCAACTGCGCGACGTCCACGTCGAGCTCCGACCAGCGCACGTAGGACATGACGCGCTCCTTTGTGAATCGCATCCTCAGGAATCAGCGCTCTTTCGAAGCCTCAGAACTCTTGGCGCGTGGGGCGGAAAAGAATTTCGTTGATGTCCACGTCTTCGGGCTGGCTGATGGAAAACAATACGCAGCGCGCGAAGCTGCTCGCCGGAATGGCGTTGTGTTCGTAGAACGCCTGCATGGCCTGCGCCATCCCTTCCGCTTTCGTGGACGCGGGCAGCTCGGTATCGACCGCTCCGGGCGACAGAATGGTGGACCGGATGTTGTAGGGCTTGACCTCCTTGCGCAACCCTTCAGCAATGGCTCGCACGGCGAACTTGCTCGCGCTGTACACCACGCCGCCCGCGCTCACGAGATGGCCTGCCACCGACGAGACGTTGATGATCTGCCCGCCGCGCTGCGCCTTCATGTGAGGCAGCACCGCGGCTATTCCGTGAAGGACGCCCTTGACGTTCACATCGATCGTCTGGTGCCACTCCTGAACGCGCAACATCTCCAGCGGCGAGAGCGGCATGACACCGGCGTTGTTCAGCATGACGTCGACACGTCCGTGGGTCTGGACGGCACGGGCGACGAGCGCCTGTACCTGCGCAAGGTCGGTAACATCGGTCCGCACGATGGCTTCCGAGCCCAAGCCCAACGTCTTCGCAAGTGCCTCGAGGCGATCCAGACGCCGCGCGCCCAGCACGACCTTGGCGCCTTCTTGAACCAGGTGGCGGGCGGTTTCCGAGCCCAGGCCGCTGCTACCGCCAGTGATGACGACGACCTTGCCGTCGATTCCTTCGGTCATGCTTGTTCCTCTGGTAGTCACTCACAAGCCCAGCAGCCGCTCGGCGTTGCCGTGGGCGATGAGGGCCTTGTCTGCCTCGCTGGCTGGCAGGCGCTCCATGAACGCTCGCGCGCCGTCCAGGCTCTGGTAGGGGTAGTCGATCGAGTACAGGATTCGGTCCGGCCCCATCAGCGTGCGCATGAATTCGAAATGCGGCAACGTGAGCATGCCGCTGGGCGACACGTACACATGCTCGCGATACGTCTGCACGATGGGCCGCGTGAGCCCGGAGGCTTCTTGCGGAATGGAATCTTCCAGCCTCTGCAGGAAGAAGGGCACCATCTCACCCCAGTGTCCGCTGATGACCTGCAACCTCGGGTATCGATCGAACACACCTGCGAGCAACATGCGCACCACCTGGATGCCCGCCTCGTTGTGCCAGCCCCAGGCGAACATCGCCAGCCGCGCGCCAAGCTCGCGCTCGAAGCCGCTGTAGTACGGCACCTGCACGGCCTGCAACGGCAAACCGGGGTGGACGTACAGCGGCACGCCCAGGTCATCCAACGCAGCGAGGATGGGCGCGTAGCGTGGATCGTCCAGGAACGTTTTGCCTGGTCGGCCGTTGATCAGCGCGCCCTTGAGCCCGAGTTCCTTCACCGCCCGCTCGAGTTCGCGCGCGGCTGCCTCGGGCGCTTGCCAGGGTAGCGTGGCGAATCCTGCGAAGCGCGTCGGGTTTGCCTGGGCTGCCTCGGCAAGCCGGTCGTTGGCCGCGCGGTTAAGATCGATTGACTGAGCTACCGGCAGCAATTGAGGAAAACCGCCGTACGAAAGCACCTGCATGCTGATGCCCGCCGCGTCCATGTCGCGTAGGCGAGCCTCGCCCATGTTCAGCGCCTTGCGGGCGGATTCGCTCGGTGCGATGACATGCGGGCGACCGGGATCGATCACTTTTTGGCCGTCGATCACACGGCTGCCCCAGTCGGCAAGATAGGGGGCCTCGGCACGCACGAGACCCAGCGCGGCAGCCCCGATCGCAGGATCGAGCACGTGCTCTTCGACACAGATGAGTTTCACGTTAGTTCCCTTGCATGCGGCAGCGCTGGCTCACGCCAACAAGGCGTCGCGCAACGCTTCGCCCAGGCTCGCGGCGGATTGGGGGTTCTGGCCCGTGATGAGCCGGCCATCGACGACCACGTTGTTGGCCCAGTTCGCGGCGTTCTGGTGGTGCGCGCCTCGCTCGTTGAGCGTGGTCGCGAGGAGGAAAGGCACGACGTCGGTGGACTGCACCTCCTCTTCCTCACCATCGGTGAATGCTGCCACGCGCTTGCCTGCGACCAGCAGGCTGCCGTCGGCGCGCCGTGCGTTGACCAGGGCCGCCGGGCCATGGCACACCGCGGAGACAATGCCGCCCGCCGCATCGATCTCGCGGATGGCCTTTTGCGCGGCAGCGCTGTCCGGGAAGTCCCACATCGTGCCGTGGCCGCCCGCAAAGAAGATGGCCGAGTAGCGCGCGGGATCCACGTCGTCGAGGCGCTGCGTGTGGGCGATGGCGTGGCGGAATTCGGCATCGGCCCAGTAATGGGCAATGACCAGATCCTTCATGTCTTCCAGTCCGTCGAGCGGTGCCGCGCCGCCTTGCGGTGAAGCGAACTCCACGCGAATGCCCGCAGCGTGCAACTTCTCCAGCGGGTGGGTGACTTCGGCCAGGTTATAGCCGGTGGGGATGCCCGTCGCGCCCTTTACCGCGTTGCTGGTGACGACGAAAAGGACTGGTTTGAGTTCAGAAGTTTGCTTGGTCATGATCGTAGGTTTCTCATTCAAAACGAAGACAGAAGGTCGCGGTTGGGATCAGAGATCGGAGAAGAAGGGGACAAGCTTTTCAACCGCCTGGTCCACGTATTCAGGCGCGTCGTACAGCGCAACGTGCGTTGCGCCCTCGACGACGAACAACTCTTTCGGGCCCTTGGAAAGCGCGTACGCCTGTTCGCTGTAGAGCTTGGTGTCCGCGATGCTTCCAGCGATCAGCAGCAGCGGCTGGGTCAGAAGATCCGGGATCAGGTTGAATGTCGAAAAGGCCAACATCTTGTCGAGACTGGTCAGCAGGAAGCGGCCCTTGGAGTTGGGGTGTTGGCCCCGCGGCGTCCGGTAGTAGTCGTACGCTTCCCGAAGCATGACCGGCGTGTTGTCGTCGATGTCTTCGAAGCGTTCCGGGACGAATGGGGCATAGGCCGGCGCCGCTCCCCTCGCTTCGGCCGTCCGCTCAGTAGCGGATGTTTCCATCGTCTGGATTAGCATGGCCGCTGGAATCGGATGGCCAAAATTGCTTCTGGCTGCTTCGCCCATGGGGGTGGCGCTGACGCCTGCGATCGCCTTGAAGTGACGTTCGGTCTGGGCCACGGCGATGGCGTATCCGCCGCCCGCACAGATGCCAAAGACGCCCATTCGATCCGCGTCGACGTAAGGCAGCGTCGTGAGGAAGTCCGCCGCGCAGCGCGCGTCTTCCACCCGGGCCGCCGGATCTTCCAGCAGGCGAGGTTCTCCGCCACTCGCGCCCCGATAGGACGAGTCATACACCACAACGACGAACCCGCGTGCTGCCAGCCTCCTGGCGTAAAGGCCGATGGTCTGCTCCTTCACGCCTCCCGCCGGATGGATCCCGACCAGAGCCGGGTACTTCCTGTCTTCGTTGAAGTCGTCCGGGAGATGAAGGTGTCCCGCAATCTCCACCGACTTGTTCTTGAATGAGACGGGCTTGCTCATGGCGATCGCTCCCCCTTGTCGGTCAGGCTGTGTCGAAATGGCGCTGCATCGGCCGGCTTCAGGCGCACCTCGAGGTATCGGCGCGATCGGGGGCGCGGAATATCAAACGTTGCCGGGTGCGAAAAGCGCTTCCCAGTTCGCGAAGGGGCCCAGCGGGATGACGTCCCATTCGATGAGCCCGGCGTCGGCCAGCGGAAACTTGCGCAGGATCTTCCGCGCGGCTTCGACCGAGTCGCATTCGGCGATGATCGCGACGCCGGGCCGATCCTGGCGGAAGTAGATGTCGCGCACGATGCCGCTCTTGTAGAGCCCCCAGGTGTGGCGGACTTCGTCCAGCATGTGGGGTTGGTACTTCTCCAGGCTGGCGCCGGGCTGGGGGATGTCGAGGCAGAGCAGTTTCATGGAATTCCTTTTGAATGGCGGATGGACCCGAATCGCTGGAGGCTTGTGTCCCTGCGTTCCCGTACAATGCATCTTGGGTGATGTTAGAGTAGAAAAATACTCTCCGATGTAGAAAAGCATTCCCATGCCGGAAGACTCAAATTCGTCGATGACCCGGGTCAGCGCGGTTCCCGAGCGTCAAGAGAGACTCGACGGTGTCGCGGTATTCGTGGAAGTCGTGCGCACGGGGGGCTTCTCGCGAGCCGCCGCGAGCCTGGGGCTGACGCGATCGGCGATCGGGAAGGGGATGGCCCGGCTGGAAGCGCGTCTTGCCACGCGCTTGTTCCATCGCTCCGCCCGCGTGCTCAGCCTGACGGATGACGGGCAGATCTACTACGAGCATTGCCTGAAGGCCCTCGCCGAGTTGCAAGCCGCCGAAGCACAGATGGAATCGGGTCGTCATCAAGTGGCTGGACGGCTCCGCGTGTCCATGCCCGTGCTCATCGGTCGGCACTGTGTCGCCCCCATACTGCTGGAACTGGCGCGGCAGCATCGATCACTGGATCTGGTCATGAGTTTCAATGACCGCCCCGTGGATGTGTTGGCGGAGGGCATCGATCTTGCCATACGCAGCGGCGTGCTTGGTGCGGAGAGCGAAGGCCTGCGCGCACGCAAGCTGACAGTGCAATCAAAGGTCGTGTGCGCCTCACCGGACCACTTGGCCCGCCGCGGGCTTCCGCAGAGCGCGGCAGACCTGACTGAGCACGACATCCTGCTTTATCGGCGGGCCGAGTACGTCAACGTCTGGCAGTTGCCCGACGCCACAGGAAAGATCGTCGACCTGCGGCTGCGGTCACGCCTTCAGTTCGATGATCTGGAGGTCATTGCTGCGGCGGCCGCGGCCGGTCTGGGGTTCGCCTGGTTGCCGGAATGGCTGGTTCGGGAACGGTTGCGCTCCGGGGCGCTGATCAGCGTGATGGAAGACCAGGTCCGGACGACGATGGACGTCCACGCACTTTGGCCGAATGCGCTTCACATGCCGATGCGCTTGCGACTCGCCGTAGACGCACTGATGGAAGAACTTCCGAAAGTGGTCGCCTTGCAGACCCCTGCTTGAGCGGCTCGTCGTTGTCGGATGTTCACGGCACGTCGCGATGGTGCGGAGGTCGGCAAGGCCCGCAAGCACGACGGCCTAGCGAAGGCGCACATTGCTAAGAGCCTCCATCCCAGCACCAGCCCTTGTCGAGGGCCTGCGTCGCATAGTCCATGATCACTGAAGCGGCCCTTCGCGCTCGTTGACCATTCCGGTCAATGCGCGAAGCGCTCCCTGCTACGTTCAGGTGGAAGCACCTTGCTGATCAAGCAACTCACGCAGTTTCGTGATCGCCGACATTGCGTTCGGCCAGCCCGCGTAGAAAGCAAGGTGTGTGACCAACTCCACCAGTTCTTCCTTGGTGACGCCATTGCGGATGGCATAGGGCACATGAAAGTTCATCTGTTCGGTCTTGCCCAAAGCGATGAGGGCCGCGCAGGTGGCGAGGCTGCGGTCACGCTTCGACAGTTCAGGGCGCTCCCAAACATCCGCGAACAGCACTTCGTCGGTCAGTTGCGCCAACTTCGGCGCGATATCGCCGATGGCGCGTTGGGCATCCCCGGCGTTTGGTGTCGACTTCATTTCGAGTTCCTTCTGAAAATGGACACAGGCGGCATTCCATGCGCCTGCTTGGTCGGGGCAGCTCATGCAAGGCCGGAGTGCCGACAGACCTTGCAGGCCCCTACCCCAAAAAATTTATCCCTCTGAGCCGCAACAGTTTGGCATTCCAATGGATGAGTACGCAACAACGGACGATTTGCAATCGCGTTTTCGCCGGAACGGTCCCGCGTCCTACCAGTGGCGGAGTCTGGCTAATCGACGACATTGCGGACTATCTTGATCGCACCAGAAAAGCACCAGATGATCATAAAGCCGCATAACTATGCGATTTCGGTCCAATCCATCATAGGAGCTATACAAATGGAATATGCACCATTTTCCATAATGTTATAACTGTATAAAGAAAAATATAAACAACAACCGGCCTTCGAATCAATCAATGGTCGCGCTTCTCGGTCGTGCCAAATTTCCAATGGGATCGGCAATGATACGTGGGATATGCGCTGCGCGCTCCGACCGATTTGCGCCGCTAGCGGATGTGTCGCGAATGGCCATTGTTCGACTGGGGCGCCATCGCGGTTGACCGGCAACTATCGGCCAATTGCGGTCACCTGATGGTTTCAACTTTCCGCCGGAAAGCAGACTCTCCCGGCTCATGGCAATGTATACGGTACACGCAACGCGTCGTCGAGTGGCGCGCCGGAGGTACTCGGCACGCGGCTTGCCTTGAAGCCAGCCAAGTTGCGGATGCTGGCCATGGTATAAAATGAGAGCGATGGCGCACTGGCCGCAAGGCGCATCCAAGAGCCACAGCCCTTTCACAAGCCTCTTGTTTTTCTATAGGCGAACCGATGCGCTCCATGCCCCAGATCTTCGCTGGTTTGCACCTCCCGAGAAGGCAGGGATATTTCTTGCTGGCGTTGGCGCTGGGTCTGGGCGCGAGTTGGCCGGTGCTTGCCGATACCACCACGCTGACCGTCGCTGCCACGTCCATGGGTACAAGCAGCAGCCCCGTCACGATGTTGTTCCCAGTCACGCGCAGCGGCGAATTGGGCTTTGACGCTGTGCTGAACTACCACACGCTCGATGGCACGGCACACGCGGGTACGGATTACACGGCGGCCACGGGAAGCATTGTCATTCCGGCGGGCGCAACCACCGCCACCATTCCAGTCACGCTCAGCACCCAAACCGGCAGCGGCGCCAGCCTCACGTACCAGTTGCAGCTGGATAATGCGACCGGTATCGGGCCGACGCCGAACGCCGCCACCCAGCAGACGTTCGCGACCGGATCTTCTCCTAGTTTTGTCACCGCCGCCGATGTCAACGGCGACGGCAAGCCCGACCTGATCGTGGCGAACTACAGCGGCAACACTGTCTCGGTATTGCTCAACTCCACTGCGCCGGGTGCCGCCACGCCGAGCTTCGCCGCCCAGCAGACCTTCATCACGGGAAAGAATCC
>Ga0307516_10005700_pt1 | contig 14764 bp, 19 predicted proteins | sample 19_EM_MG_FD_203310 | JGI IMG/M metagenome (GOLD analysis project Ga0307516, IMG submission 203310) | Populus trichocarpa ectomycorrhiza microbial communities from riparian zone in the Pacific Northwest, United States - 19_EM | ecosystem: Host-associated > Plants > Roots > Unclassified | place...
CTAGGTCGTGGGTTCCACGTACCAGAAAGAACCTGTTCGCCGATATCAAGCTCCGTTCCGCAACCGACCTCGAGTTGTGGAAGCACACATTCCCGGACGTTACGAACTCCCCTGCTTGTTGGTTGCCCTCGGCACGTCGTGGCAGCAGATGCGGAAGAAGGTGGATGGATTCGAGCCTTCTCTGGCGTAAAACGCTTGGATGTGGACAATGGAATTTTTACATCGAAGTCTTGGACGACCCCCTCGATCCGTTCTACGGATTCTCATCTACCCTCAAGTCACTCCACATTTGTCCCATCCTCCTTCCATTCCCGCACGTTTTTAACCTCATTTTTTCCTTCCCCCTTCTCGAAGACCTGTCCCTAAAGGGTCGCGACGATTCATGGTATGATGACGATCCCCATGGGCCACAGGCCGCCATCCCTTCAACATCACCCGCGTTCACTGGGACCCTTGAATTTCACATACTCGGAGGGGCAGGGAATGCTGCACGCCAACTGCTGGATCTGCCGAACGGTCTTCACTTCCGAAACCTCGCACTCTCGTGGGGTCGCGTGGAAGACCTTTGGTGGATAACGGAGTTGGTGGTGAGGTGTTCTCATACCCTTGAAACCCTCGATATCACTTATACTTTCCGTCGTACGTGATTTCATGCCCGGTCTGCACCAATAACTCAACTCTGTTTCCAGTTGGGTCGGAGTCTGCCTCATTCGATCTCTCCAAAGGGACAAAACTCCCCGAAGTTGTTTTTCGACCTGGATCGCACAACGTCGAATGGATCGCCATGGCACTTCAAACCATCACACCCGAACACCGAGAGCTTCGACGAATCTCCGTTTATTTGCCTTCCCACTTGACCTTCTTCAACATCGGTGCCGACATCAGACTATCCCTTGGAGAGGCGGCCTCTAGGGGATGGTCGGACCTTGACCGCCTTCTCGTTCAACTCTGGGCGTCGTTTTCGATTCGCCCGATGGTAGGATGCTCGAGGCGGGGGGGACGAGGGCAAAACACGGAATACTGCATTGGGCATTTGTTTCCGGAGATAACGAAGAGAGGGATAGTTGATCCGGTCTGATACCACGAGCCTTGATAGATGCGGTGGACGTCGTTTTTTGTATACCCCCTTCTGAGGGCTCGGCTACCTTTCCCACACTAGCAATATTCCCCAAAGAATCTACCTTGTGATCTGAGTGTCGGGTGACAAGTACCCTGGTCCGGGACCTATGATGCTCTCCAGCCCGCGGCCCCCCAGAGTTTTGCAATCGCGTTATCGACCCGCTACGTGGTCGGCATGCGCGCGAAGTGATCCGTTTTTGGCGTTTAGTGCTTAGTTTAAACCTTACGCAACGAGCCCACCGGCGGGGCGCGGCCGCGGTGGATCTGAGAGGCCACCAGCCACCCCAACGACACCCTACTGTAGATCTAGTTCCGTCAACAACGCGTGATACAGAGCGAGAGAAAGTAGTGAGGGACTGGGATATAGTAAAGCAGGAATACGTGTAATATAAAACATAATACAAAGTTGGGGATGGTTGGTACTGTGATCCGAAATGAGTGGGTTCGGGATATCGTCTGGGTAGACAAATAAAGTAATTTAACCACACCGTGAGATGAGGATACAGTAAGAGCATAAATACGTCGTGGAGTGAACAAAACAAAACCCGAAAACACCACGGCGTAAGGAGAGATGGAAAGTCAACGCCAAGAACTAAAGAACCTGAGGACCTTTCGTATGTAGTGTCCCAGGGCCTTCCATGAGAGTTTGAATAGGGGAGGATCGTGGCCCCGGTCAAAGCGTGGGGAAACCTTCGCTTCATGAGGGGGGTCGTGTAATTCCTCCGATTGTGGCCGGATGGGAACCAAGGACTCTGGCTGCGACTTCTTGGAAGGGCAAGCCATTTGTTTCCTCGGTGGTTCAGTTAAATCGGTAGCCGGTGTATTCAGAGGGCCGAACGGCCCAGAGGTGGCTTGCGATTTGGTCACACTCAAAGAGAGTTGGAAGGCTCCATCTGTGCCGTTGCTCGACGGTCAATATCGGGGAGAGGGGGCAAAATTTGACCTTACCATGTTTTTTCGAATCTGATGTTTCCTCGCAGCTCGAGGTGACACCATTAACCGGAGAGGAAGGTGGCATGAGACCGTCCCAGCCGGCTACCGCTTCCCCAAGGTGCGTCACAACTTCCCTGGCTTTAGGTCGCAGTTCCATCTTTCCATCCCAGCAGCGTTGGGTGAACGCCCAAAGCGGATCGGAAAACCCGATAGCTGAGGAGTTCTCTGGTTTGGTCGGACGCTTCCCACGAAGTACAAAGTATCCCAAGGCCGGTATCTGCACACCACGGAATGGGGTTTCACCCGTGAGAACCTAGAAAAGCGTGGGTAAGAACACCAAATACCCATCACCCTCCTCGTTCACCTGGAAGATGACCAATCCAAATGCGTAGATGTCTGCTGGCTGCGTTGGCAGTGCATCATTCTTACCAAATTCCTCGGGAACTAGGCGTTCTGGAGACTTGAACCGCGGCGTGCCGCCCTCTGTTTGCGCACTGGTTGACAACTTCTGGATAGGGTCGGGGACTGTGGTGATGAAATCGAAGTCTGCGAGGCAGGCACGAGGAGGGACGTTGTTGGACACAAGGATGTTCGACTGTTAAATGTCAGAAATGTATCGGTTGCAAAGCGGAGATGCACCAACCCCTTTGAGGTCCCCATGCGTAAGATTGGCGCCATGTAGGTACTCCAGACCTTGAGCCGCACCGTGCAGCTACCATTAGATTTTAGTGGGGGGAGCGATGAGAGAGAGAAGTCACGAACCAGCTCCAGTCTGTTGGCGTAATTCTCGTTGATATACTTCATGATGTTCCCATACACCATACGCTCTGAGATGATAACGAGCTGTCGTTTCTTTATGTCTTCCTGAGCTCCGACGAGTCCCAAGACGTTTGGATGGGATAACATGCTCCAAATGATGACTTCCTTATAAAATTGCTGGGATAGGATGGTTGAGACCACGTTTGAGTGGCCAACGTCGATGCTCACCTTTCTTATCCTCATGAAGTCGTCCTTCGCCGAAATCCTCATGGTCTTGACCGCAACTGGGTGCCCTTCGTACATTCCCGGCCTGACATCTCCAAATCCCCCCGAGCCGAGTATCTCATCCGAAACCTCGATCTTGTCTTTCACCCTTATCCGGACTGGCAGTAGTCGATGGCGTTCGGCGAGTCTCCTCAAGGTGATAAAGAAAGACCGCTTTTCAACAGGTTTGAGGTTTTGTCCTACGATACCCTGACGAGCCGCCTAAGGCAGTGGAGAACGGGGTGAATGTAAATAATGACTTACGTTATCCAAGATCCCAACACATAACTCTGCATCCTCCCTGTGCAAACGCGAGATGTAAACCCTGCCTTCCTTCTCTACCAAAACACCAGACAAGGTCCGGATGGCTTGCGCTTTGTCTATTTCTCTTACCACGCGCTTCCACAATTGCTGGTAATCTTTAACCATGGCCCCTGGTGAGGAGTTGCACAGTCGAGGGAATGTGTGAGGCGGGGACAGTGGAAGGGGGGAGGATACGAGGACAAGGGAGGCTAACAACGCAGTGGCCATTTTATAAATACATCCGCACCAGGCAAGGTTCACCTTGGAGGGCGTGACGGGAGAGGGCGGTCGAGCCCGATTGAATGGGGACCAATGATCACCAGTCCACCCAATATGGATCCCGTTGGCAATGGGTGACACAATAGACGCCGGCGGACACTGGCAGTTTCATCCTCCCTGTACTGGAGATCGTCTGTGTTCGCGCTAGGTCTGGTTGTTTGGGACCGGACATTTGGATTTGGCGCCCGCCTCCGGGCTAAGTTCCGGAACAGCCTTTGAGCGTGGCCACACTTTGCGTGTTGGTGAAAGTTGGTGTGTGATTGTAGGAAAACGCATTCTGATCGCTATCAATTGGTTCTGATCGATAGAATCAACCACGCATTTGCTGCCACCATCGCTACAAAACCTCCCCTCCCGGGAACCCCTCGCTGAAGCTTGCGCGCAGCCGTGGGTGGCCATTACTAGCGCGACTGACGGTACCCAAATTATCGAGACCCTTGCCGAGCTTTTGACCGGTAAGGGTGGAAAAAGTCTTATCTGTTGGACGGCAAAGACGGGGAGTTATGTATTGAGGTTTTCAGAAATGTAAGGCCCGATCTACACTTGCCTTTTTCACAACCTCACCTAGTTCGCCAGTGGATTGCCACGGGACCGCACGTGCTGGGAAACAGAGTGCCTTTGTCGCGCTTGAACACCACGAGGTGCTGCCATGCTGCAGGGAGAATCGAGGTTGGGTTGGACGAGCTAATCACCTCCAGCGGATGTGCGGATCTCAGGTCCGGAATGTACAGAGGGCACCTCGTCGCAATAAAGACGTTGAGGATGGCGATGGCAGTTCGTTGTTGTGCCGAAGTGAATGTTGCACGGGAACATAATGGAATTCATCAGGGATAATCACGCCAATAGATTGGAATTGGTACGTTACCTTTCGAAATGGGACCCCCCACATTTCGTTTCCTAGGGTGACCAATAAGTGGGGAGATGATTGACGTCATGAAGACCACTGATATCGAGCTCAGACGAGATCCGGAAGCGGGCAAATCCGTTCGGACCGATTTTCGGTGAGAAAAAGTATGTCCAGACTTGGATCCGGCTATCGTATCATAGGGCCCTGGCGGAAGTCTGTCCCAAGTCCATAAAATTCTCAACGCCCCAAGCTCAGTACCTGGGGATGTTGGAGGTGGACAGGTCCGCGTAAGGTCAACTTAGGGTGATCGTCCTGGGACTGGGCGCCAAAGACGTTGCTCCTTGCCGACCATCAGCGAATCAGTCCGATCGCTGTGGTCGCTGTGGTCGCTGTGGTGATCGCACAGCAGCGATCCCCACAGGCATACCCCCCTCGACCACAGTCAGGCCACAGCGGCCACAGGTACCACAGCAGCCCAATTTGGCCGGTTCCAACCGGTGTTCTGGGCTCCTGTGGTGTGTGGTGCGCTGGTGGTTTTCTTGCCCTGGTGGGGTGGGTAGCTGATTCGGAAGCGGAGGATTTTAGCAAATATTAACTGGTATTCAGAGGGTTGAGTAATATATAGTAGCGAGCGTCGTAATTAAGTTCCGGTGTAATTAGGAGGATGAGGAATATGCTATCGGGGACCAGGACCGAGAGGGGGAGGAGGCGTTGTCAGGTTTTCGGTACGGTTTCAGCTGTACAGGTTTGTTGGCGAACGCGTGCCCTTATTCATTCCCACCAGCTCCATCGGCGAGTTCCTGGACAAGAGCGCTGGGTACTATTGGTCAGTAACTGAAGTGAGTAAGGCGGAAGGAGGGGCCCACCTTTCCTCTGCCCACGCTTGGAAGCAGTCGGCAATGGCACCAGCCTGCGGGTCGGTGTCGATGAGGTTAGTGATGTGGTCATGGATACCCGTGTAGATCTTTCCAAACTTGTCCGATTCGAATGGCTTCTTGATGAAGTTCCCAGACCGCCATTCTTCGAGGGCGTTGTAATACTGTGAACTGAATCAGGACATGCTGGATGTCGAAATTGTCCGGCTTACACTTGTTGCGGCGAATGCAGCCATTGTGAACGTAACAGTTGTGGTCCACTCGTTGTCTTCCGCAGCAGCGCTGATCATCAGAGACCTTTGCCACTTATCCTCCTCATAGAAGCTCTGACAGAGCTTTTTGAAGATGGAGTTGGCGAGGAGATCCCCCTGCAAAACCATCAGATTGTATCACAGCCCTGAGCAGTTGGGGACTCACTGTTGCAGTGGGGGGGTTGTTGAGGAAGGTGAACTCTGTAAGCCGATCTGCGACCGAAGCACGGATGTGATCAGGGTCGTGGAGCGGATTTGACCGGGCGGACCCCAAGGATTTTGCTGCAATTGTACGGATTTCAGGTGCTGTTTGCTCCTTGAAGGATTCGTTGATATTCTTGGGCGACGGGAAGAGGTCCGGGTCCAATCGCACGAGGATCTGTGCAAGCTTCTTTAATTCGCACCGGCACGTGGACATTTCATTCAGCAGCTATGGTAGGAACGATTGAGTGAGGGCCTTGGTGTTTGAATGGGTAAGTGACGTACGATTGACAACATCCCATCACCCCACGAAAAACCTGTCCAGCAGGGGGATGTGAGAAGGTCATCAGTGGGGGAAGTGGCATTGGTGGCGGGGATCGTACCAGGCTCAACAACCATATCTTTCGATTGGGCGATGTAAGCTTCGTGGAAGCACTCAGTGGCAGTGACTCGCGCCTCATGGGGGCGAGGGAAGGGGTTGTCAAGCAAAATTGAAGATCGCACGAGGTCTTTTGTGGCGTTCAGGATTTGTTGCCAACCGTCAGGGTAAGCTTTGATGCCCCTTGACACATTCGCCTGCTGGCTCGGAGATGGTGAAATGGTCACGGGGGAGTGGATGGCTGGAAAGGCAGGTGCACGGTGTTGAGTGATAATTTCCTGGAGCAGATCTAGCGAGGACCCGGAGAGCTGGTAAAAAAAAGAAGTTAGGGACACCCTGATAAACCACGCAACATACAGACCATCGGAGATAGGAGTGGAGGCGGTGCCAATGTTCCACGACCGCCCGCCAGAATGGGGGTCTCAGGCTCGAATCTGTATCCTTCGTTGTATACTCCAGGGTCTTGAACATCAACGATATCGCCGTCGTCACTTGATGGCGCATCTACACGGAGTCCGGGGTGGAGGGTTAGTTTGTATGTGTAAGGGGTAGCGTGGTGTGATTGGACTGACCAGGAATAGGAGATGGAGGCAGTGGAACCACATTGCGTAGCTTGGTTACCTGTGATACCGGACGAACGGGACGAACGGGACGAACGGGACGCGCTGGGGTAGGAGTGGATATCTGTGACGAGAGTAGTGCATTAACAAACAACCTGCATATTACAATCAGGACGTACTGGGCTTGGGAAACGATCAGAGAGAGAGGAGGAATCAGGGACAGGTTGACTGAGTTCCGCAGGTGGCGACTTTGCACGATGTCGAACAGAACTCTGGATCGCCGGTTTGTCAGCACTCGGTAGGGAGCAAAAAGCTTGAGAAAGTCCTCACCTTTGCGGTCTTGACCCGCTTCACTGATTTCCGAGCTGGGCCTTTACCAGTAGGATCTGGGGAGTGAAGTTCAAGATCAGAGTCAACGAGCGACTTGCGCTTGGTTGCGGGGGCCGTGATCTGTTTCGAAACTGCCTGTTTTTGGGTCAGCGCACCACCCTGACCACGCCCGACTCGGGTAAAGGCCCGGGACTCGGCGGGTAGAGACGAAAGGCTTGGGACAGGTGTAGAAACAGGTGGCGTCGGATCCTGAACCATAAAGCCGGGGAGTGAGCCACTCTGTGCAAGCAAAGCTAAATACTCCGCGACCCCTGGGGGCGGGGTTGGGAGAGGTCGAGCAGGAGCCATTTGAGCGAGCGAGCAGGAGGGAGAGGAGGGCTGGGGTTCAATACACGGAACGATGGTTGATTTTATATGTTGGAACATGAGGCAGACACTATGTTATGTAATATTGTTCATGCTGAACCTGCAGGCTCGTCTAATTCCTCATCAGAAGGTGGCCGTCGGAACATCATGAATGAGGAAACTAACCTCGGATGGCTTCCCTGTTGACGTCGGGTATCGGTGTGACGATGTTGGGAGAGACGGAGGGGGGGTGGATGGGGATTCCGTGAGCGCGCATTCGCGCTCGGATTCTGCCAACGCAAGTTTCCGCCAACGCGAGTACACGGATTGCACTTTCCACCCTCTCTGTATGCATCGTCACCGCAAGGGTCGCCTCGGTCAGCTTGCGGTGTGCGTCTGCAGACTCTACAAGAAGGCCGTCTCGAATCAATCTTGCGTTCGCAAGGATCTCGCTGGCCGCGGCCGCTTGTTCGGGCGCAGTGAGGGGTGACACGCCAACATTTGGGGGCTGCGTTGTTGTTGAGATATAATTCCCTGAGTAAATAAATAGTACGTTTACCGGAAGTCGTGTCTCGAGACTGTTGAGTTGTTCGACAACGAGGGAAAGCGGTGGTGACATGGAGGAGTGAAGTGAAGTTCCGTGCCGGGCCACGACTTCAGCGCTCAGCCGCCTCGATCACCCAAGGCCACGTCTCTCGTCTCCGCCTTACCCTGGCTCGTCTTGTCTCATCCCGTCTCATCCCGCCTCGTCTTGTCTCCTCCCACATGTTATGTCTGCATCACTCGACCGCGAGTGCCCCTCGTGCCATAAACGGTTCGACAGCGACACTCTTGTCCTACGCCATATGAACAACCCGTGGACGTCGTGTGCGACTTGGCATGATTTCCTCGAATCTATCTCTCTAGAACAGCCCCCCGACAACGAAGCCACCAACGACAACAATGACGACCCCACTAACCACCACACTTTCATGCCTATGCGTTACGAAGACGTTCACCCCAATCACCCTTCTATTTTCGGGTCTGGCCCAGGGTTCATGGACATTTTCAATTCTGATCCCTCTGCGGAGAAGCGGGGTGTGAATATTTATTATCCCTTCTCATCTAAGGAGGAATGGAGCCTCGCCTCATGGCTGTTGTGTTCTGGGCTCTCGATGAGGGCGATCAATGATTTTTTAGCTTTGCCCATCGTGAGTCTTGAAGTCCGTACCATCACTGCCTCGCTAATACGAAACAACAGGTCCGGCAACTTTCGCTCTCCTTCGCAACTGCAAAAACACTCCGGACCCGGATGGACCACGTTCCAAAAGCCCCAGAATGGAAGATGCAAGACATTGCCCTCAAAGATTGCGAAACCACAAAACCGATTGTATTGTTCTACCGAGACCCACTAGAATGCATTCAGGCTCTTCTCCGCAACCCAATCTTTGAGGGAAAATGGGATTTCACCCCTCGGAAGGTCTACGATGACCCCGATCGCCAGAACCGAATCTATAGCGAGTGGATGACGAGCGATGGGTCATGGGCTGCACAGGTATGTACCCCTCTCTGCTCCTCTTTCTCATCAATTCCGGTCTCATTCCCATCAGTCGACTCTCCCCCCAGGCGGGACGCTACTTGGTGTAACACTCTCCTCTGACAAGACCAATATATCAGCCGCAACTGGTGACCGAGTTGCACACCCCCTTCTCCTGACTCTTGCGAACCTCCCCATGGAGATCCGGATGAAGTCGTCATACCACGCACTCCCACTTATCGCCCTCCTCCCTTGTCCAAAATTTATCGGCGTCAAGAAATCACTCCGTGGGGTGATGGAAAATCGCCTTATCCACCATTGCCTCGACATCGTCTGCGAGCCATTGAAGGTGGCTTCTGCATGTGGTACCTTTATGGGAGACTCGCTTGGCCGTATACGTTGTTTCTACACCCCGATCATTGCCTATATCGTCGACACTCCCGAAGCCGCAGTCATCGCTGGAGTTGGGGGCAAAACATCACACCTCACGCTCGCATCACACAAGCACTTCGGGGATCATTTTCGTCACCCGACACGCATGGCAACGCTCACTCTCTCCCAGATTGGATGCGTTGCTGAAGAGGTTGACCCATGGGACCTCGAGTTGTTTGTCAAGGAATCCAAGACACGGTTCAGACTGAACGGTATCCACCTCCCCTTTTGGCGCGACTGGATGCTCCCAGATGGTGTCAATCCGGAACCTAGCCAATTCCTCACCCCCGAACCCCTCCACCACTGGCACAAACAATTCTGGGACCACGACGCAAAGTGGTGTATCCGCGCCGTTGGAAATGAGGAGATTGATTTCCGTTTTTCTCTGCTGCAGCCTTGTGTCGGGTTTCGTCACTTCAAAGCCGGTATCTCTTCACTGAAGCAGGTCACCGGAAGGGACCATCGCAATGTCCAACGCTACATCATCGCCATTATTTCCAACGCTGTCTCGAAGGACTTTCTCCTCTGCATCAGAGCGCTGGCTGATTTCCGGTACCTGGCCCAATCGCGCTCGATCGACAATCACACCCTCACGGAAATATCCAACGCACTCGCGCTCTTCCATCAAAAGAAGAAAGCCATCCTTGACGCCAAAGCACGGGTCGGAAAAGGCAATAAACCACTCGGTCACTTCTTCATTCCCAAGCTTGAGTTCCTTCAAAGCGTTGTCACGAGCATTTGTTGGTCTGGTCCTCCTATCCAGTGGTCTGCAGATCCCACCGAGCGTGCCCATATTGATGTGATCAAGATTCCATCCGAGAATACCAACAACGGCCAGTATGGCCCTCAGATATGCCAATATTTGGATCGCGATGAGAAGAGGCAGCTCTTTGACCTCACGACAGCCATACACGAGGCCGGGGGTGATCTGGAGTCCATCATCTACAGTTCCATGGGCAACGACTGCGTCGGTGATATAGTGGAAGATGAACCAAATGAAGATTGGATTGCTGAACTCGATACTGTCAGCAGGGTCTGTGGTCCATCTCGCAACACAGTGGATCTGTTTGTGGCTGCCGACGCTCTGGCCGCACGCGCTCTGCCTGAAGACCCCGCGGTGCCGCGTCCGCTGCGTACCTTCTCGACCCCATGGGCTGCATTCAACCTCAACCGGCGACCGGACATCACTCGGGTATCCCTGAGTGACCTTGCCAAGGACTACCACCTCCCGGACCTCTCCCCTGCCCTCCTTGACTTCCTCTCTAACCACGCCGAGAACCCTCGGATCCATCGCATTGGTGGGCGCCGAAGAACTCGGGTGAATAGCTGGCTTCCTTTTGACGAGGTAATGGTGTGGTTTTCACTCCGCCTACAAACCCGATCAATAGATGACGGCTCGGTCACTGAACCTCGACGATTCATGGCGAAGCCACCCTGTGACTTGTGGCCCCTGGGAAGATACGACACGGTGCTCTTTGCCCATGACAGTGCCAACTCTGCGCCCTCACCGGAAGTTGGATTGGATGGTGAGTATCTAAGTTGGCCTGTCCCTCCCAACTGCTGACTCCGCTTTTTAGGGTTTACTGTTGCCCAGATCAGGCTAATCCTTTCCCCAATCTGGGATGTGGAGGTTCCTGACGTACCACCATACCTGGTCTATGCTCAACGATTTGATATCATCGCTCAACCCTCCGACATCCCCCCCACCTACGCGCAAATTCCTGACCCTGTCACCGGTTTGTATATCTTCAAACGCGCACTCCGCACTGACGGATCCCGTACCGGTGACATCATCCCCCTTTCCCACTGCCGGATGCCAGTTCAGCTTGTCCCCCGCTTCGGTGCAAAGGCAGATCCTCGGCTCACATCCGCGACGAGCATGGAATGGAGCAAGGAATTTTACCTGAATAGGTACTTTGATAAGGATATCTTCCAGTACCTACGTAGTTCTCGTCCATAATTGCAAAGGTTACTGTTGCTTTCGCCGCAATGCGTTCTGCTCATGTTCCCCTAACCCTCGTGCCTCTAAGTTGATGCATGCCATACAGCTCCACAGGGCTTGACACCATCAGCGTCCCAGCGTCCCAGCGTCCCAGCTCTACAGCTTCTCAGAAGATCTCCAAAGCAACGCAGCCTGACAGCAGGCTCGGAATCGTGATCAGAACGCGCCCAGCGCCACAGAACCTGATCGATTTGCTGATGACTGCAAGGATTTCTCACACTCCGAGGATTGGTGGGTTCTCTCGCACCATCGAAACCGAAAGTAACAATGAAGACTAATCTCGGTTAGTCCAAGTACGCCAAGAGAGGTTCGTGACGTCAGCTGCGGAACAAAAGCCTCCGTAGATCTGACGATTGACTGACTCTCCTCTGGAGTTCCCGGAAGGTACGTGACATTTACCCACACTTGTGGCCGAATAGTATTTTGATCGGTGTTTCCGGTTGTGCTGTAGTGGCAAGACTTCTTTGATTCGCTCTAGCTGGCGATTTGGGTCTCGACGTTTATGTCGTCAACCTTTCGGCCAAGGGGTACGCTCGGTCTCGTTATCCTCGTGGGGGTTTGTATTAGGGTGGTCACAGGGGGCTCTCACTTCGACTTAGGATGAGTGATAACAAATTGACGAAGCACTGTTTCGAGTGCATGTTTACTGGATATCTACTTTTTTCTCTCGCTGTACTGGATCTATCCATCTGGATCCCAGATGTGGCCGCCGAGCTAGCCGCACCACACGGTCTGGATTCCCATTCAGCCTCAGGTCGCGTTTTTGGTCCATCCGTCCGGACGAGCTCACAAAAATGACCCAACGTGTCCGGATCTTGGATCCGGGCGCTTTCTCAGCTATCCAGGATCCTCGGCTAGGTCAAAGGGACAACGGGTCGATACCTCGTGTACAGCGGAAGCTTTAGCCTCTCTGCCGAGACCACGATGCCGAACTCTTATCTCCACCAGAGATACTCGACTACACCGTCGATCTCCTACTTGATGGACCAGAGACACTCAGGTAGTGTTGCTTTGTCTCCAGAACTTGGGTTCCATGCACCCGGAAGCACCTGTTCACCGATATCCAGTTGCAATCTGCAAATCATCTAGAGTCGTGGAAGAAGACATTCCCGGACGTTGCAAACTCCCCCGCGTTTTACGCTCGCACTTTGTTCGTTGGTTGTCCTTGGTCCGTCGTCGCGGCGGATGCGGAGGAGGGTGGTTGGATTCAAGCCTTCTCCGGTATACAACGCTTGGACGTGGACAACGGCGCTCAGTTCCTTAAACCCTCGGAGATCTCCCTCACCCCGCTTTATAGATTCTCGCCCACCCTCAAGTCATTCCGCATTTGTCCCATCCTCCTTCCCTTCCCGCAAGTTTTCGACCTCGTTATTCCTTCCCCCTCCTCAAAGATCTGACAATAGAGGGTCGCGATGAGTCATGGTTCAATCTCTATGACGAACACCCCCATCGGCCACAGATCACTTTCCCTTCGACATCACTCGTGTTCACTGGTTCCCTCGAGAAACGTGCGCGTCGGCTGCTGGAACTACCGGACGGTCTTCACTTCCGAAAGCTCGCGCTCTCGTGGATTTACAGGAGGGGTGTTTGGTGGATAACAAGCCTGGTGGCAGGGCGTTCTCATACCCTCGAATCCCCCAACATCACTTACAACCTCCATTGTACGTGCGTTCACATCCGGGGCCGGGTGGGACTCACAAAGTGACATGCGGTGTCGGCTCCGAGCCCGGAGTGGGTTTTACTCGTTGCCAGTTGGGTGAGATTTAAATACATATTAGGTGGACGAAATAAAATAACTTAATCATCGATAAAATGGGAATAAGACTACAACCAAGATACCAAGACGGACCTCGGTGTAAACGAATGTCGGGTGGGAGACAAGCGGCGCGGTTGCGGATCGGTTGGTTACCACCTACTGCGGGCGCAGGCCAGCCGAAAATGAAAGGAAAGTACGGTAACGAGACACAAACGTATTGGGTAGAAAGTGGTTCAAATAAATACGTCATGGAGCGAACAAAACTTGAGGAATGCCATGACAGACATAGGGATGGGGAGTCAGCGCCAGGAACCAAGGAACGCGAGGACCTTCCGTACGTAGTTCCCTAGGCCCTTCCGGAGGAGTTGGAATAGGGGAGGATCGGGTGACTCCTCCGGTTGTGGCTCACTGGGGGGCCAAGCGACAACTTCCTGAGGCCTTTCCTCCGGCGGTTCAGAAGCCAAAAATATGAGATCTTCGCGTTTCGTTGAACCGAACGTTTCCTCGGGGTCGGAAGCGATACTCTCGACCTGGTCGGAAGGTGGCATCAGACCGTCCCAGCCGGCTGCTGCTTCCCCGAGGTGTGCCGCAACTTGCCCAGCTTTTGGTCGCAATTCCGGTTGACCATCCCAGCAACATTGGGTGAACGCCCACAGCAGATCGGTAAACCCGATGGCTGCGGCATTCTCTGGTTTGGTTGGGCGCATCCCAAGGAGAACATAGTGTCCCAAGGCCGGTATTGGCACATCACGGAATGGGGCTTCACCCGTAAGCACCTAGAGAGGAGATAAATAAAAACACTTCATACCAATGATCCCACATGCATACCTGGAAGATAACCAGCCCAAATGCGTAGATGTCCGCCTGCCGCGTGGGCGGTGCATCTTTCTTACCAAACGCCTCAGGAACCAGGCGTTCCGGGGACTCGAACCACGGTGTGCCCCCATCAGTTTGCGCGCTGGTCGACAGCCTCTGGGTAGGGTCGGGGACCGTGGTAATGAAACCGAAGTCTGCGAGGCAGGCACGAGGAGGGGTATCGTTAGACACGAGGATGTTCGACTGTTAAATGTCAGAAAGTGATCTGTCGCGAAACGAAGAGACACCCACCCCTTTGAGGTCCCCATGTGTAAGATGGGCGCTGTGTAGGTACTCCAGGCCCTGGGCCGCACCGTGCAACTGTTGTTGAATTTTAGCAAACGGGGTGGTAAAAAGAGCGATCGCAAAGCCACGCACCAGCTCCAGTCGGTTGGTGTAATTCTCGTTGATGTACTTCATGATGTTCCCGCGCACCATCAAGTCTGACACGGTAACGAGCTGCCGTTCCTTTATGTCCTCCTGAACTCCAACAAGTCCCAAGATATTTGGATGGGAAAGCGTGTTCTATCCTGTGTTGAGCAGGCGCAGTTCTATTCTAGTTCTACTGCCATACTGCCCTACACTTACCTTAGGGTGAGTTGAGTTGCTTGAGGTGGTGGTGGGAGAGGGGAGAGAAGCGTGTGTAATTAGCATGGGTACATACGTCTATTTATACGGAATGCATAATGCGCACGGACCTGTTTGGTCGTGCTTGGCACCTTAAGGGTGCGGGTATAATCAGGCTGCCGGAACGGCGC